>Ga0307966_1003107_pt1 | contig 12521 bp, 7 predicted proteins | sample OrgLakmetagen646_FD_203141 | JGI IMG/M metagenome (GOLD analysis project Ga0307966, IMG submission 203141) | Saline water microbial communities from Organic Lake, Antarctica - #646 | ecosystem: Environmental > Aquatic > Non-marine Saline and Alkaline > Saline | place: Antarctica: Organic Lake... | reverse complement strand
TACACATATCTCCTTTATGTCTTTCCTCTGCTCGTTTGGTAGGTGTACGATGCCAAGACAATGTCAAATACCCCAGTGGCCAAGGTCAAACTGCCGCAGCGTGTGCCATTTGGTGAGTGTGCTGTGTCTTTTCGGTATGTGTATGCCGTGTACATGGTCTGCTTATCAGTGCTTGCACATGTGGAACTGCCACAGTGCATGATGCTTTTTGCTAGGAGTGCACTTTGTCTGTTTGCTTAGGATGCACTTAGTCTTTAGTCTTTTTAGTCTTTTTGCTAAGGGTGCAATTTGTCCGCACTTAGTCCTTAGTCCTTAGTCCTTAGTCCTTAATCCTTAGTCCTTAGTCCTTAGTCTTTAGTCCTTAGTCCTTTTGCTAAGGGTGCACTTTGTCCTTGTAGTGTGTACAAAAGACCTGCCTCTTGCTCGCAAACTGTCGTACGCAGTGTGTGCTGACCTTGAATGAGTGCATTTAGCACAATTCATGTCACACTACATAATGTCACATCACACACAGTGTACATGCTATTTGTGAAAATGCAGAGCACTCATATTGTATATTGGTAGTTTGTGAGAACTGCGGTGCATAATGTGTCTGTGATGTGTGATGATAAATGCGGAGCCCGTGTGAATAATGACCTCTTGAAGCTTGGCCTTTGGCCCAGACTGCACAGCATGTGCTGTGTACAGCATATGGTTAAGGTTGGCCAGAACCATATATATACGTATATATACGCCGTATATTTGGTGATTTCCAAGCCAAAAATACCGTATATACACCGTATATATATGGTTCTGGCCAACCTTAAATATGGTACATATATGCTTTGATTTGCGCACTCTGCGTTTGTTTTTTTAGGGTTCAGGTATAGGGGTTTCGATATTTTTACCCTATTCCCAGGATGTGTCTGCATTGTGATGAATGCAGATTTCCCATAATGTGGATATGTGATATGTGGTGGATACCCTATGTGATATGTGGTGGATACCCTATGTGATATGTGGTGGATACGTTTATACCCTATGTGATATGTGGTAGATACCCTATGTGATATGTGGTGGATACCCTATGTGATATGTGGTGGATACCCTATGTGATGCGTGGTGGGAACTGTGTAGCTCGTGTGGATGCTCTTTGCAAAGAGCAATACAAATTGGTCAGGCCACCACAGCGCGTGTGGTTGCGTTTGTTTGTTGTAAGGGCGACTTAAATGTGAACCTACATGTGCTTCCATGCACGACGTATTGACAAATTGTCTGTAGATGCATGCATGCATGATCTGTTTACGTTCTTTCAGGCGCATTATTTAAACAGGACCGGAGGTATCTCTGGTGATGTGTAAACAATACGACTGGACGGAAGTCAATTTTAGTTGCATTTTGAGGGCATCCACCTGCCACTAGCTCATCCATCTGCCACTAGCTCAACAACACAAACACTCATCCATCTGCCACTAGCTCAACAACACAAACACATAGCTTGAAACTTAAGACACCAGAACATATACTCAGATCCACATCTAAGTCGTTCTGTGTACAGATTGACAGGACCAAACGCAAAGGTTGATTCCTTTTATCCCGTGCTTTTTACGGGAAATGCTAATTTGCGTTTCTCACCTATCCTCCACCGGGTCTTTCACCTCCGTTTGTTCTGCTGCTTTGATCGTTGCTGTAGTAGGGACTTTAATGCATCTAACATACTTGAATTCGGCGCATTGGGCGACATGTCATGAAAACTAGGCAGCAAGAAATAGGGGTCTTGCCGAGCGGGCCAGGATAATTGACACGTGCACATAGACTGGCAATTTTGAAACTAGGGTGCTCTGGCCTCTGCGCAACAGTGCTAAGGCTGGAAGCTGCCAGTAAGGGGGACAACCCCATATTCTTACAGAAGTGTGTCCATATTATTCATATATGCTTCCAGTTTGGGCATACATACTCCAGAAACGTACGAAAAGTTTGCCCATTCAGGGCCTGATCTGATAAATGACAAAAATAGCATCAAGTATGACGTGCGGTATTGAATTGAAATGCATTCACATTTTTCCGGTGGCTCTGCATGAAGCTTACAACATGCTTCACAGCACCAATTAAACACACACACACATAAGCACACACACACACACTCATATATACACACACTTACACATGTCATCTCTCCTCCCTTATCACAGGCTTCCATGGCACCTTCATGAACGAGTCCCAGCTTGCCAGTTTGCAGGCTGTGTAGGTGCAGGGCGTACAGGTGCAGGGCGTGTGCAGGCTGTGTAGGCTGCAGGCTGTGTGGGTTGCAGGCTGTGTAGGTTGCAGGGCGTACAGGTGCAGGGCGTGTGCAGGCTGTGTGGGTTGCAGGCTGTGTAGGCTGTGTAGGTTGCAGGCTGTGTAGGTTGCAGGCTGTGTAGGTGCAGGGCGTGTGCAGGCTGTGTAGGTTGCAGGCTGTGTAGGTTGCAGGGCGTACAGGTGCAGGGCGTGTGCAGGCTGTGTAGGTTGCAGGCTGTGCAGGTTGCAGGCTGTGTAGGTTGCAGGCTGTGTAGGTGCAGGGCGTGTGCAGGCTGTGTAGGTTGCAGGGCGTACAGGTGCAGGGTGTGTGCAGGCTGTGTAGGTTGCAGGCTGTGTAGGTGCAGGGCGTACAGGGCACAGGAAGTTGATCGCGTCGTAGGCTCGGAGTAACTACTCCGATCACTGATATGATGACGGAGCGACGCTATATGATGACGGAGTGACGCTATATGATGACGGAGTGACGCTATATGACGGCAGGCTCGGAGTAACTACTCCGATCACTGATATGATGACGGAGTGACACTATATGATGGCGGAGTGACGCTATATGATGACGGAGTGACACTATATGACGGCAGACTCGGAGTAACTACTCCTTGATCGTGTCTCAGGCTCGGAGTACCTACTCCTTGATTGTGTCTCAGGCTTGGAGTACCTACTCGAACGCATTCAGTTGGTCCTAATTGCTCAAAGACCCGCCTTGGCACGAATCAAGGTTGCACACTGTGTGTGGTACCTCCTTCCTTAACGAATATTGATATTTGAAATCCAGCCGACCTAAGGAGACGACTAGTGCCGTGCATGAATTGCATAGAGCTGAGTGATGCATGAACTGTGGGAGGGTGTCGTAGGATTTTTGTTGATCCGCAGTATGTATGATAGCGCAGTGTATGACTTGCTTGGAGCTGTGTGAGCTGTACACACTATGGGAGGGTGCTGCAGGACTTTAGTTGGATGCGCAGCTGCACCGTAGAGGAATCTACTGTTGAGGGGGCTCCTTTGAGCGTGAAGAAGATGCCTGTGTGCTAGGAGAGGGTGTTGCAAGACTTTGGATGGCCAGTCATTGCCTTGTGGAGCAGTCTTCTATGATGAGCGTGAAGAAGATGCCTGTGTGCTAGGAGAGGGTGTTGCAAGACTTAGGATGGCCAGTCATTGCCTTGTGGAGCAGTCTTCTATGATGAGCGTGAAGAGAACGCCTGTGTGCTGTACTCTATGAGAGAGGGTGTTGCAAGACTTTGGATGGCCAGATATTGCCTTGTGGAGTAGTCTTTTATGATGAGCGTGAATAGAACGCCTGTGTGCTGTACACTATGAGAGAGGGTGTTGCAAGACTTTGGATGGCCAGTCATTGCCTTGTGGAGCAGTCTTCTATGATGAGCGTGAAGAGAACGCCTGTGTGCTGTACACTGTGAGAGAGGGCGTTGCATTGATGTGGTTGAACAGTTCCACCCTCAAATTTCCTGTGAGCTGCGAGGAGAGTGAGGTTTCACTTGTTGCTATTACCTATAATTACGCTAAAGAGGGGAGAGAGAGTATTTGAGAGGAGGAGTGCTTTTGATAAGAAACATAGCTGTACTTGTTTTTGGGCTGCGTATGCCTGCAATTCCAAGTTTGGTGCGCATGACTTGTCTGCTTTTATTGCGGTTGACCAATTACTGGAGGAGGAAGAAAAAGAAAGGGATGCCTTGAGAGCTCTAGGATTACTCAGGATCCGAGGTGGTGCATTTGTTTTGTGGGAGGTGTTGCGTGTGATCTACAGGTTTGCACAGGACAGGAAGGAGGAACAGGAAGAGGGGAAGAATTAGTTTCCTTGCCAGTTGGAGACGCAGGCATTCATATGTATATCAGGGTTGGAACTATTTTCTTGCATGTGCGAGTTTAATATTTAGCATTTGCCTGTGCGCGTGTTGCTGTGCATGGTGTACTGAAATTGTTTGTGCTCAGCAAGTTATGCTTTCAACTCTGGTGTTCATCATCTGGGTGGCCTGGTCACTCTTGGTGATGTATGCGTGGTGCAATTGTACTTTACGCGCGGTGTGATTATACTTTACTTATGCTTGTTACAGTCACACACACAGCACGTGCGTGGTGACACAGTTTATGGGGCACATACAGAACTAGCAGTCCATTCCAGCTCCTACACGATAAGCGCCCGTATCGCCATCTGATCTGTCATGGTAGCAGCGACTCACAAGTATGCTCACATGTATGGGGCTATGTGAATTTCGGTGTACAAAAACTCTGCATAGACGTGTCCGCTCCGTAAGACTGTTGACTGCCGCTATCTATACAGCTTGAGACTTACTTTGTTCGTCTAACTGAAGAAGCAATGTGGAATGTGCAAGGAGCTGGAGGTTTGCAGTTCTTTAAATTTGTATGAACGTTATTGGGAGATCTTTTACTAGTCAGCCGCACCTCATAGCTATGCTGTACCCTTTGTAACAAAATCGCGCAAATACAGATAGGAGGTAATGCAAGCACAAATTGTAACAAGCTCGCGCAATCACAGATAGGTAATGCAAGCACAACTTGTAACAAAATCGCGCAAGCACAGATAGGTAGTGCAAGCACAACTTGTATTTAAACCGCGCAATCACAGATAGGTAATGCAAGCACAATTCGTAACAAAATTGCGCAATCATAGATAGGTTATGCAAGCACAACTTGCTCAGGTTGCCACCACTGCTGCTCTCTCGGTGTGCACGATATTGCTGTGCAACTCACGAGTATAATAAGGACATCCACAATTGGCAAACCAATTGGTTTGCATTTGGATCACTCTCAGTGTGCACAGTGCTATTGTGCTACTCAAGAGTAAAAGGCCGATGCATCACAATCGGCAAACCAACTGGTTTTTACATTTGGATCAGGCAAACCGACTCAGATGATGTTCGTCCTGAATGGCACAATGTATATAACCAAATGATTAGCCTTTCCTATCTACTGTTACTGGCTTGTTTGGCTGATTAACTGCTGGTAACTGACCCCATCCAGTTATAAAATGTGTTAAGCCTGGGCATTAACAATTTGGTCGCTGATACATTATATAAGGTTGTGTCGCAAAAAAGTGCTTAAAAAAGGTACAATCTCACCTCATGATCTTGGCAAATTTAAAAAATCACATTGCTCATTTTAAACGTGTTAATCCTTACTAGGCAGAGCACTGATCACATCGGCGAGAACTACCTTCAAGCCACGGTGCTGCTGCGCTGCCTCCACTTTTCAGGTAGTCAACAGTATAAAAAAAAAGGCCTTCAGTCAAGAAGTGCGACTGCTAGCTCTTACAGGTTTGCAGCCATCAGTCTTCAAGTGAAACTGCTAGGAGGCTGCGTTACGCTCCATACGTATGAAACTGTAAAAAGAATCTACCAAGGAGTTTGGTAGCACTAAATGCATAAAAATTAGGGTTTGCACAGCCCAAGTTCACGCAAACAGTTAGAGGCAAGTGACACTTGAAATTTGAAGCGTAGACAAAAAGTGTGTGCCTGCCAAACATGAACACACATAAGGTATTGATTAATGAAGCAGGACCAGTTGCGTACCTCAAGCAGCATCGTGTACTTCAAGCAGCACAAGGATGTAAATACCTCCACTTTACAGCTTTAAACCTCAAGTATGCGCGCGCTAGCAGAGCCTACTGACGACATTGTGCGTAAAATGTTTGGACAGCGTGTGGCACAATAGCAGACAGCACACGATACGTTCATCACTGAGTGCACTCTATATACCTCTACAACAATCGCAAGAAAAAAACTCAAGGGTCTTGATTTTTAGAGAGTAAAATAACTAGCTTCCAAGCTCCTGCTTTCAGTTAACTTGTTGCTGCTACTGCTGCTGCTAAACTTGATTGTCCGTTCCAGCCGCGCTTAGGTTGCAACAATTTACATGCTACAAGCACTCGCAGCGTATCTAATGCTTCCTACGCTACGCTACATCGCTACGCTACGCTACGGTGCGTGCTGCGGAAATTTCGAACAGAGTCATTTTAAATTCCGTTGCATCAATCCGAGTCCGACAAACTCTTCAAACATTTCGAATGGGCAGCAATTAAGTAATGGATCATCATACGTACGAAAAAGAAACAACTACGCAGGCAAGCCACTCCCCACATTAAATAAGGAAAAGGAGCCGTAACAAAAATGTGTTAGAAAATCATTAAATAGTGTGCCTCGTTAGGGTCGATCCTACTTCAACAAACAAGATGGCACAAACTGCAGCCGTGCGCATAGCACAGCACCCTATCTTTGGCAAGGTGCTGGAAGCAGGGCCTGAGGGGTTTGCCGTGGGTCAGACTGTGATAAAGGAGATGCCCCTCGTGCATTACCCTGCCGATCAGAAGGTGTCTTCTCCAATCCTGCGATGCTGCCCTCTCCCGCAAGGCTCAGCGAGCATTTTGCAGCGTGCTCAAGCCTTTGCAGATGCAGCTCCTGAAGCACGCGCCCATGTGCTGCGGGAATTTCACACTCCTGCAGAATTCCCTGGAGAACCTCGATTGGCTGTGAAGGTGGGAAACAAAGCACTATAACGTGCAAACGAGGTTCAGAAACAAGGTATCAAACACAGAAACCTGCCCTGAAAATTCGTCCTCTCTGCTGCTTTGCAGCTTGCTGCAATGGTCGCCGCTCGTGCTGCTGGTCCTCTCCAGATTGACGAGGGCGAGCTGCTCCAGGGCCTGCTTGCTTTTGAGGTAAACTCACACGTTTACGATGGCGGCGCTGCGCTGTTCAATTTGGCGAGCAAGCTCGCGCACACCTGTGGACGCCCTAACACACTGTGGGTTCCTGTCTCGTCAAGATGCATTGAACGTGGATTTTTGTCTCTTCAAGATGCACTAAGCGAGGGTTCCTGTCTCATCAAGATGCACTAGATGAACTTAGCGTGGGTTCTTAATGCAACAGGCAACAGACTGCTAGCACTGAGCGCTCAATGAGCCTTTGCTCGTGACGTGCAAATGGGATGATTAATTAGTTATAACCTGTAGTATCAAGTATAACCTGTAGTATCAAGTATAACTTGTAGTATCAAGTATAACTTGTAGTATCAAGTATAACTTGTAGTATCAAGTATAACTTGTAGTATCAATTATACCTTGTAGTGTCAAGTATACCTTGTAGTGTCAAGTATAACTTGTAGTATCAAGTATACCTTGTAGTATCAAGTATAACTTGTAGTATCAAGTATAACTTGTAGTGTTAAGTATACCTTGTAGTGTCAAGTATAACTTGTAGTATCAAGTACCTTGTAGTATCAAGTATAACTTGTAGTGTTAAGTATACCTTGTAGTGTCAAGTATACCTTGTAGTATCAAGTACCTTGTAGTATCAAGTACCTTGTAGTATCAAGTACCTTGTAGTATCAAGTACCTTGTAGTATCAAGTATAACTTGTAGTATCAAGTATAACTTGTAGTGTTAAGTATACCTTGTAGTATCAAGTATAACTTGTAGTATCAAGTATAACTTGTAGTATCAAGTATAACTTGTAGTATCAAGTATACCTTGTAGTATCAAGTATACCTTGTAGTATCAAGTATAACTTGTAGTATCAAGTACCCCCGTCATTGCACCACTACTTGACATATCCCACAGGTACCTAGATATTGATGCAGAGGGCTATGGTTGCCATGTAGCTGTAACGCAGATCGGGCCCGGGGAACTGCTCACGACTTCCTATATACGAGAGGAGCAGCTGCTCATGAGCACACGAAGCAGGCATGGCCTTGTGTGTGTGTGTGTGTGTGTGTGTGTGTGTGTGTGTCTGTGTGTGTGTGTGTGTGTGTGTGTGTGTTTGTGCACGAGTGTGAATGTGTGTGAATGCGTGCAAATACGTGTGTCCTTAAAGGCATTAGACTCGGTAACTTTTGCTCATCTGCCTTCACCATCAGTACTGAAAGATAACAGTGAACATCTTTGGGAGCAACTTGCTCTCCCCTTTTCTTTCAGGCAAGAGTTCCTCCAAGAGCATTTCCTGTTCACTTGCCAGTGCAGACAGTGCACCAACGAGGCGGACGTATACAGGTGATGGCATGCTCCCAAAACAGGGTTCCTGCTTGTGTGCTTGTTTAGAGCGCAGTGGTGATCTGTGGGTGATTGTGATCTGTGGGTGATTGTGATCTGTGGGTGATTGTGATCTGTGGGTGATTGCGATCTGTGGGTGATTGTGATCTGTGGGTGATTGTGTGCTTATCCCTATGTTTGTGCACAGGTGCACTTTGCTTCAGTGCTTTTGCAGTAGCAAAGCTTTTGCTTGTTTGCAGTGCTCTTGTAGTATATTCCTGTTTGTTTAGTGCTCTTGTAGTATATACGTATATACCTGTTTGTTTAGTGCTCTTGTAGTATATTCCTGTTTGTTTAGTGATCATGTAGTATATACCTGTTTGTTAAATTAAAGAAAGACCTAGAAGAAAAATTTGCATGAAGCTGCTCTTACCGCTGTTTGATAGGACTCTGCCTAGTGTGAGCATTAGACGAGAGCCTTTTCAAAACACAATCAGATATCAGCAAGGGTTTCCCTTTTTGTCGCATCTCGTTTCTACTCTAACCCAAAATGCAGAGGCATTCCCTGCCCCAGCTGCCTTCCACCACGGGGCGGACGCACCCTAGAAGGCAGGCTCAAGAAGGATTACGCTTTTGGTCACAAACCTTTGCCTGGAGTTCTGTACTACGACCCACTCCTAGTGAGCAGAGCTTTGGCCGTGCTTATCAGATCACCTAATTTTTGGTGTGAGACAGTTTTTTATGACAAACAGGTGCTTCGATCCTCTCAGGTATCTTATTTAAGCTCCCTGATATTTAACAGCTTGTTGAGACCAGACATGTTGTCTTTTGTAGTGACTCATGTGGTGCAAGGTAGAACTCAACATGGGCTGTGCTGCACTGAATATTTGTATACTGGAGCTCGTTACGAACCCTCTCAGCCCAATTAAATCACCTGGTCATTGGTCTAGTAAAACTTAATCAACTGACTGAGTATAACAGTGACACATTGATATAGTAAATTTTGATTACAGTGACACATTGATCTAGTAAATCTTAATCACAGTGACACATTAATCTAGTAAAACTTAATCACTGACTGAGTATACAGTGACACATTGCTCTAGTAAAACTTAATCAGACTGAGTATTACAGTGACACATTGATTTTCCAGTTCCTCCTTGACCTTGTGCCATAGTTCACCATCCGAAAGCACACAGCACTTTCTTTTCCGATTCCACTCATGTGTCACCATCAACGCATGACCTCCTTCTTTAACCGCAGGTGAACACTGATCAGCCGTGGGTGTGCCAGAGCTGTGGAATTGCCCGCAAAGACAACCCCGAGGAACTTGGCTTGCCTGCTGATCTGAGCAAGGCATGTCACAAGGTTGCTGATGAGCGGATGCGCACCATCGGTGGCCGACATTCTTTTGATCCATCCTGCGTAGAGACCTCCCTGGAGCAACAAGTGAGTTAATAATCTAGAGCGGTTCTCGCTTCAAGTGTCCATGGGCATCAGGAACTTTCCCCTAAACACTCGATTACAGAGGAAGACAGGAATACGTGCTATGTCTTTTTAATATACACAGGCACGAATCCCAACAGGTTGCACAGATCTAGGCACCTTTGCCGAAGTTTAATGCCAGTGATGTCAACACCAGCCTTGATACATATTTAACAGATCTAGGCACCTTTGCCGAAGTTTTATGCCAGTGATGTCAACACCAGCCTTGATACATATTTAACAGATTTGGGCACTTTTGCCGAAGTTTAATGCCAGTGATGTCAACACCAGCCTTTGAGACATATTTTACAGATCTGGGCACTTTTGCCGAAGTTTTATGCCAGTGATGTCAACACCAGCCTTTGAGACATATTTAATCGATCTAGGCACCTTTGCCGAAGTTTAATGCCAGTGATGTCAACACCAGCCTTTGAGACATATTTAACCGATCTAGGCACCTTTGCCGAAGTTTAATGCCAGTGATGTCAACACCAGCCATGATACATATTTAATGGCAATACCCGGAGCCAAGAATGCTGATTAGACTGCACAATTGTCGCTCATTTTTCCTCAGGTTGCACAGTTTGAAGTGTTCTTGGACAGCAAGCCCCTCCCAAGCATGGACATCTGCCAGAGTCTGCAGTACGATTGCCAAACGCTTCTAGGGCCTGCACATTGGACGACACACTGCATGTATATAATAGCAGCAGGTATGGCCTTGGGGAACCTGTTTGAGGGGAAACGCTTGAGCTCCAAGAGCTGCTTGCTCCTTTTCCTCTGCTTTTCCTCTGCTTTACCTCTGCTTTTCCTCTGCTTTACCTCTGCTTTTCCTCTGCTTGCTCCTTTTCCTTTCATGCTGGTAAACAGCCAAGTTGTTGTCCCCCCAATTCAAGTGTTGGAGGGGAAACGCTTGAGCTACAACAGCTGCTTGCTCTTTTCCTTTAAATGCTGGTAAACAGCTAAGTTGTTGTCCCCCCAGTTCAAGTCCTCACTCCACCCCTGCAGAATGCAATGCTGGGGTTTTGAGAGGTATAATCAGGCAAGCCCTGCAGTGGACGGCCGCGTCCATGGTTCAGGAGCTAAAGTCTGACCTTGCGACGACGTTGGATAAGATTGAGGTGAGCGGGAAGGCACTGCGTAACTATGATAAGAGCATTCACATGGAGTTGCTGAATTGGAGCCTTGTTGCCAACTCTTGTTTTTTGTGTGTGCATGTTTACCCCTGACCCCTGCACCAGGTCCAAGTTGGCAACCTTGTTTCCAACTCTTGTTACTGTGTGTGCATGTTCACCCTTGCACAAGGTCCAAGCGAGCAGCCTTGTTGCCAACTCTTGTTACTGTGTGTGCATGTTCACCCTTGCACCAGGTCCAAGCGAGCAGCCTTGTTGCCAACTCTTGTTACTGTGTGTGCATGTTCACCCTTGCACAAGGTCCAAGTGAGCAGCCTTGTTGCCAACTCTTGTTACTGTGTGTGCATGTTCACCCCTAACCCCTGCACCAGGTCCAAGCGAGCAGCCTTGTTGCCAACTCTTGTTACCGTGTGTGCATGCTCACCCTGCACCAGGTCCAAGTGAGCAAGGCGCTGGAGTGGCTGGATGCATTGCCCCCCTCGTCTTCACGACTGGACCAACCTGACTTGATTGGCAGGGTGCGTAGTGCGTGGTTGGCTGTACCTTTTTATGTTTCACGATCTGTTGTGGTTTAATGTGGTGTGGTGTGTGGTGTGAGACTGCTTGCAGTTGCCTCATCCAGGGCGCAAGTGGTGTGCCTGTTGCAGCTCTCGTTATTTTGCAGGCAGCTGACGGCTGCACAATCTTAAATCATGTAATAACCAAACAGGTGCAGAAGAAACGGTGCGACCCCAATTTGTTTTAGGAACAAATCACACGGGCAGAGAAAAAGCACATTCCACATCCAATAAAGAAAAAGGAGCCACAGAACCAAGTGAACTATTGGGACTTGTGTTGCACTTTTTTATTAATGCACTAAAGCATAGATCTGCCGCTTCCTACTACAACACTCACACTCTGAAGCCTTTCAAGGATCTGGGTCTCGATTCTCAAAGAGTTAAGAAGCTTGCCACTAAGCTCCATGTGCACTCTGTGAACTTTGCTGCTAAACTTGTCCATACTGGACGTGCCCTTTCCAATACTGTCATCGACTCTCATCAGGAGCCGGTTTCAGGCCAAGCCTGCAACCCTCTTGATCCCCATTGATTTTACCTTTCCTTTTCGCAGTGGAGGAGCTTTACGGTACTCGGTACCAAAGTGGCTCCTTTTCCTTAATAATGTGGGGAGTGGCTTTCGCTGCCTGCGTAGTTTTTCTTCTTCTTTTCTTTTCTGCCGCTTCCTTTGCACCCAACCTTATTTTGTGCTCACACCTCAAATCCACCGCACTCTGTGTGTTGTTTTCTTTCATGCATAGGCACTCAACCAACTTGTTCATGATTTCCTTTCTCAGCAGAACAATAGACTTTTCTTTTTGTTTCTGATCTTATGGATTTATTGATTGTTTCTGATCTTATGGAATTATTGATTAGAAACCAAAAGCCTGTGTTGCCTCTCTAACTTCGATTGGACATTCCCAGCAGCCTCAGCCGAGCACTTTCTTGCCTTCGCCTTTCTGGCCACATTCTACGAATTGATGACTGCATTTAAACGTACTGACATCTCTCCCATTTCTGCTCAGTCATGGACTGAGCACCTTCAATCACATTTTGTGCAACCCCAAGAAAGTGCTCCTCACTTAATACCTGGACAAT
>Ga0307966_1003104_pt1 | contig 12524 bp, 9 predicted proteins | sample OrgLakmetagen646_FD_203141 | JGI IMG/M metagenome (GOLD analysis project Ga0307966, IMG submission 203141) | Saline water microbial communities from Organic Lake, Antarctica - #646 | ecosystem: Environmental > Aquatic > Non-marine Saline and Alkaline > Saline | place: Antarctica: Organic Lake... | reverse complement strand
ATCGCTAAAGAACCTATCTCCATGGAAACCCCCATCGGCGACGACGAAGACAGTCACCTGGGCGATTTCATCGAAGATATCCAGGCCCTGTCGCCTGTCGATTCCGCCACTGCAGAAGGCCTGCGCGAAGCCACCCGCTCCGTGCTATCCGGCCTGACCGCAAGGGAGTCCAAGGTACTGCGCATGCGTTTCGGTATCGAGATGAACACCGACCATACGCTGGAAGAAGTAGGCAAGCAGTTCGACGTTACCCGTGAACGAATCCGCCAGATCGAAGCTAAGGCCCTGCGCAAACTGCGTCACCCTTCCCGCTCCGACCACCTGCGTGGCTTCATTGATGATCAGGGCAAAGGCGGTTAATACCTCTGCAACACTAGCGGGCGCCCCACCTCATCGGTATAATGGCGCCCGCTTCGCTCTTCCCTCCCCGGGAAAGGCACCGCTACACAGCGTTCGCTGAACCTCGCTGAAAAAAAGGGCCTATAGCTCAGTTGGTTAGAGCAGGGGACTCATAATCCCTTTGTCGCAAGTTCGAGTCTTGCTGGGCCCACCATATCTGAACGTCTACCTAGGCACCTCTGATCAGGACCCCTCCGTTTCAGTTTCCTCTCTCTGACTCGCCATCTCGAGACAATCTGGTGATTTTTTTGATCACCCATTAATCCTATCGCGTTTCCGTTATTTTGCTGCTTTTTTGGGCAATCGAATCAATTAAAAACTGGCGAAACTAACGACTCCCTTCCAGACTGTATTCACGCCCACTTCGAGAATACGTTATGACCTTCACCGCTGAATATCTGGCAGAACTGAACCTACTGACTCTGTTTAACCTTTCATCCATTAACGAGGGCATCAAGGTACACAGTCACTCCGCTTCAAAAGATGCCATTGCGGCAGCCGAGAGACTGCACGCAAAAGGACTGATCACCCAGAAGGACGGGGGTTATCTCACCAGCTTGGGTAGCGAGACCGCCGAACATGCCCAACGGCTGCTGTCCGTGTTAGCCAGTGATGAGAGTTCAACTGCCTGAACTCTTTTGACTGAGCTCTTTTGACTGAGCTCTTTTGACTAAACAGTGGCATTCTTCATGCCGATCAGCATGAAATCCATTCTCTGGACTTCATTTCCAACCCGGTGAAAGACGTCCCGGCACCGTAATAAAACCGCAATCAGGCAGTACAGGCCCGCCTCCAGGGCTGGCCTTTTTTTTATGGCCAACCAAAACCCGCCAGCTCTTTTCCCCTCTTCTGCGTTTCCTGATAATCTGCTTGCTGACTGCAAGCGCATCCAAGCCAGAAATAAAGCAACGACGGAGAGAAGCCCCATGGAAAACGGCACCCATTACCGCACCTGTCACTTATGCGAGGCCATGTGCGGCGTTGCGATTGAGGTGCAGGATGGGCATATCCAGTCCATCAAGGGCGATGCTGACGACCCGCTCAGCCGGGGCTACATCTGCCCCAAAGCCGTCGCAATGCAGGACCTGCACGAAGACCCGGAACGGCTTCGCAAGCCGGTGCGCCGCACCTCCGAGGGCTGGCAGGAAATGGAATGGGATGAAGCCTTCGACCTGGTGGCAGACCGTCTTCACCAGGTCCGGGAAGAACACGGCCGAAACAGCATCGGTGCCTACCTGGGCAACCCCAACGTTCACAATCATGGTGCGCTGATCGCGGGGCTGCCGTTCCTGAAGGCGCTGGGTACCCAGAACCGCTTCTCGGCCACTTCTAACGACCAGTTGCCCCACATGCTGGCAAGCCTGGAAATGTTTGGTCATCAAATTCTCTTTCCGATTCCGGACATCGATCGCACCGACCTGTTCATGTGCATCGGTGGCAATCCCATGGCATCGAACGGCAGCCTGATGACGGTGCCGGATTTCAGGGGCCGGGTTAAAGGCCTGAAGGCACGGGGTGGCAAGCTGGTGGTGATCGATCCCCGGCGTACAGAAACCGCAAAGATTGCAGACGAGTTCCATTTTATCCGCCCCGGCACCGATGCCTTGCTGCTGATGGCGATGGTTAACACACTGTTTGAGGAAGATTTGGTTGACCTGGGCCACGCCGAGAAATGGACCAAAGACGTGGACCTTATCCGCATGGCCTCGCTGGGCTTCAAACCGGAAGCCGTAAGCCAGCACACCGGTCTGGCTGCCGATGACATTCGCGGCCTGGCCCGCCAGCTTGCCACCACCCGCAAAGCCGCGCTTTACAGCAGAATGGGTACCAGCACCCAGGCCTTTGGCGGTGTTGCTACCTGGCTGGCTTACGTGCTGAACATTCTGACCGGTAAATTCGACACCACCGGCGGCATGATGTTCACCCAGCCCGCCGTTGATATGGTGGCACTGGGCGCCATGGCGGGGCAGAGCGGGCATTTTGGCCGCCGCTTCAGCCGGGTTAAGAAGCTGCCCGAGTTCGGTGGCGAGTTCCCCGCCAGCACCATGGCGGACGAAATGCTCACACCCGGTGAGGGCCAGATCCGTGCCTTTGTCAGCATTGCCGGAAATCCTGTACTGTCCAGCCCAAACGGTGGCCGCCTGGACGAAGCGTTTGGCAACCTTGATTTCATGGTGTCAGTGGATTATTTCCTGAATGAAACCTCTCGCCATGCCGACGTCATTCTGCCACCCACTGCAGGGCTGGAGCGCAGCCACTACGACCTGATATTCAGCATGTTTGCAGTACGCAATACCGCCAAGTACAGCCCGGCTCTGTTCGATGCAGGCAAAGACAGCCGTCACGACTGGCAGATTCTGCTCGAACTGGCCCACCGCCTTGAAAAACACCGGGCAGGCGGACGATTGCCTCTGCGGGTGGAGGCAGGCTGGCGCGCTTTCAAGCAGATCGGTCCTGACCCCATTCTCGATCTGATGCTGCGTTCCGGTCCTTACGGTGCAGACATAGGGCCTGCTCGGGGCATAGTGCAGCCCGCCATTGATCTGGCAATCGACATTTTGCCCCAGGATCACCCGGTGCGCGGGCTGGCGAAGCTCAGCCCCCTCAACCGTCACTGGCAGGATCTGCCCAAGGGCCTGTCTGTACATTCACTGACACGGTTACCAAACGGAGTGGATCTCGGGCCGCTTCGCCCGTGCATGCCAGAGCGGTTGTTCACTGCGGATCAAAAAATCAATCTTGCCCCAAGGCGCTATCTTGCGGATCTTGGCCGGCTCCACCAGTTCCTGGAGCAACCGGCCACTACTGACCTGCTGCTGATCGGGCGCCGCCATATGCGCAGTAATAACTCGTGGATGCACAATAGCCAGCGGCTGGTAAAAGGCAAGGAACGCTGCACCTTGATGATCAATCCCAAAGACGCTGCACGCTCGGGCTTGCAGGCTGGTGATTCTGCCGAAGTGAGCACACCCACGGGAAGGATCGTGCTGCCCGTGGAAATTACTAACGACATCATGGCCGGTGTGGTGTCCGTGCCCCACGGCTGGGGCCATGACCGCTCCGGCATTCGCCAGTCTGTTGCCGCAGCGCATGCGGGAGCAAGCATTAACGATGTCATCAGCGACGAGCAGATTGATCCGTTGGTGGGGACATCCGTACTGAATGGTCAGAGTGTTCATGTAAAAGTCTGGCGTGCAGACCGACAGCGCAAGCACGCCTGACCCAAACCCGGAGAACGTTATGCCCCAGTGGCTGCAGTGGACCCTGATCATTGGCGGCGCGACCGCCATCACTTTGCTGGTTGGCTTTATTGTGCGCCTGCTGCGTACCCTGCAGGCCAATAAGCGGCGCCTGGCAAAAACAGAGACCTTCCAGAAAGAACGTCGTGCCAGCATGGTGGAAAGCCTGAAGGTACTGACAATGGCGGTGGAAGCAGACCAGATGGAGTATTCCGAGGCTTGTCTTCGAATCAAGGGCCTGCTGGACCATGTAAAGCCGGAGCTACTAAAAAAACCACCTTTTGAGGTTTTTCAGGAAGTCCACGACCTGATTCAGCACATGCCTACACATCAGGCCCGGCAAGGCACCGACACCCGATTTGTAGAGAAGATGGACAAGGACCGGCTGGCAATTGAAGAAGCCCACGCCGATCGTATCCGCGAGGCGGCGTTGGCACTGCGCCAACAGACTTTTTAGCGTTTTGTAACTAACCGAGTAAGCTTGCCGGCCCACGGCCCGGCTTTTTTAATGGCTGGCAAAGCTTACTGGGGGTTCATCATGCCGGCCATAGCCATGACCACATCCTTACTTTCAACCAGCTTATCAAACTGTTCCCCGACCTTTTCCCGGTCAAGCCCCAGCGAGTCATAAAATTCTGAAGGCACTTCCTGTCCGGCGCCGAGAGCCACGCCTCGCTCGATGAGAAGCTGACGACCAAGCCAGAGCAGCTTCGCGTAGACCGCGTGTGATCCGTTATAGCCTGGATTCTTCTGGTAGCGAATCGCCAGGTTCACCTCATCCGGCATACCCCAGTTCTGCATAAGCTGTGAGGCGATCTGCTCGCGGCTCACGCCCAGCAGGAAGTGCTCAATCACCGACGAGTCCATGTGCGGATTAACCTCCAGCGTGCGGCACACCAGTTTGAAATGGGGCGGAAAAACCTGCGCCAACACCAGATAACCGAAGTTGTGCAGCAGGCCTGCCAGATAGGCAAGGCCAAAGACTGGGCGTTTTCCCCTGGGCATCATGCTGGCCAGTATGCCGGCGGACTGGGCCTGCCATATCGCTTGCTGCCAGTAATCCACATAGCCATCAGGATTATCCTGGGGGGCCCTCAAAGCACGGCCGAGGGATAATCCCATGGCCAGGTTCATCACCAGATCAAAACCCAGCACCCGCGATACCGCATCGTGAACAGACTTAACCTGCCCTGCGGCTGCGTAGAAAGAGGACGAAGCCCAGCTTACCACCTGCGCCGCAAGGCTCGGGTCGCTTTCCACCACATCCACCAGATCCCCCATCACGGCATTGGGGTTAACCCGCAGATGGATGATCCGCTGCGCCGTTTCCCGAAGCGGGGGCAATTCAAGGGTATCTTCCAGCCGTTGCTGGATGCGCAGGGTGGTAAATTTCCGGATTGCTGAATGCAGCTGGGCCTGGTCTTCTTCCGGGCTGTCCAGATTGACCACAATGGAATCAGGGGCGACTGCGAAGGATTGCCGCTCCGCACTCTGAATGACTGGCTGAAAATCTTCACGGGGCATGACCATGCAAAGATTTTGCTCGCCAAGAGCCAGTGCCACTGAGGACATTTTGTCAACATGCTCATCCACCACGGTCCGCCAGCCGGTCAGGGACGGCAACGGAGGCATGTCATCCAGCCCTGCCCTTTGTCTGGCCTGGGCCTGCCCCCGCTTATTCATCATTCGCAGGTCACGATCCAGTTTTTTATTGAGAGTGCTGATATCCAGCAGATCAGCATGTCTGCAAATGGCCTGCACATTACCCTGTTCGTCGCTGAGAAGTACCATTCGCAACAGTTGTTCTTCCCTGGCCTGGCCCAGGTCCCGGAGTGATACCCCCGATGCGGACTCGCCTAGCGCTTGCCTGACTGCGACCGGTAGTTCCATAGTGCTCTCCCTTGTTCCGTCAACTTTGTCGGTTTCGACAGTCGTATTCGTTTTTAGTATAGGGCAGAAAGTATACGGCAGCCTTACACATCGCCATAGCGAGTGCGCTCCCCCAACCACCGACGTATCAGGCCATCCACCCGGTCCGGCTGGCCCAATAGCTCAGGTGCCATAGCCCGAATCGGTTCAATCCAGCCTTTGTCACGCTCAAAATCCGCCAGCCGGAACTGCATCATGCCTGTCTGGCGGGTACCCAGAACTTCCCCCGGCCCCCTGAGTTCAAGGTCTTTCTCGGCAATTACAAATCCATCCTGGCTGTCCCGCAGAACCTGCAGACGGGCCCTGCCGTTCTGGGACAGGGGCGGATGGTACATCAGCACGCAGAAACTGGCCTCCTCACCTCGGCCCACCCGGCCCCGTAACTGATGCAACTGCGCAAGGCCTAAACGCTCCGGGTTTTCAATGATTATCAGCGACGCGTTGGGCACGTCCACCCCCACTTCGATGACGGTCGTGGCCACCAGCAGGTCCAGTTCGCCCTGTTTGAAACGGTCCATCATCTCCGCTTTTGCTACGGCTTTCAGCCGGCCATGAATCAGCCCCACTTTAAGATCCGGTAGCCGCTCGGTCAGTTCTTCGGCAGTTACCTCTGCCGCCTGGCACTGCAGCGCTTCAGATTCCTCAATCAGGGTGCATACCCAGTAGGCTTGACGTCCAGCCCGGCAGGCGTTCCGTACCCGGTCGGTCACATCGTCCCGGCGGCTGTCCGGAATCGCGATGGTCTCTATGGGTATTCGGCCCGGTGGCAGCTCATCAATAACCGAGGTATCCAGATCGGCGTAGGCGCTCATGGCCAGGGTACGGGGAATCGGAGTGGCCGTCATAATTAGCTGATGCGGCGCCAGGGTGCCACCCACACCTTTTTTGCGGAGTGCCAGCCGCTGGTGAACACCGAAGCGATGCTGCTCGTCCACAATCACCAACGCCAGTCGGCTGAATATCACATCGTCCTGAAACAGCGCGTGGGTGCCGATGACTATCGATGCCTCGCCACTGCCCAAGGCAGCCAGCGCTGCCGCGCGCAGTTTACCCTTTACCTTGCCGGACAACCACGCAAGGCGGATATCGAGCGGTTCAAGCCAACTCCGGAAGTTATGGTAGTGCTGCTCCGCCAGAATTTCGGTGGGCGCCATCAACGCTACCTGGGCTCCCGCACCAATAGCCTGGAGAGCGGCAAGCGCAGCAACGACGGTTTTTCCGGATCCAACATCGCCCTGAACCAGACGCAACATGGGCACGGGCTGGCTCAGGTCCTGTCGAATCTCAGTCATTACCTGGCGCTGGGCGCCCGTGAGACGGAAGGGTAACGCATCAAGAAAGCGTTCTGGCAAATCCCCGGTGGGCAACAGGGGCAATGCCTCCCGCGCCTGAATCTGCTGCCGGACCTTTAACAGGCTGAGCTGGTGGGCCAGCAATTCCTCCATCACCAGCCGCTGCTGGGCCGGGTGGCGACCTTCCATCAACAGATGGACCGGGGCGCTGGCCGGTGGTGAGTGAACCAGTTCAACCGCCTCGGAAATTCCCGGTAACTGGTACTGCTTCATGATATGTGACGGCAGCCAGTCATGAATCGGGTAACGCCGCAGGTAAGTCAGTGCCTGCTGACACAGGGAGCGCACCCGGGGTTGCTGAATGCCCTCCGTCAGCGGGTACACCGGCGTCAGCGTTGCTTCGCCTTGGGCCGGCATAGGGGGCGGGTTGACCTGATATTCTGGGTGGTAGAACTCGTATCCGGCGCGGCCGGGGCGAACTTCACCGAAACAGCGAACTCGGGCGCCTTCCGATAACTGGTTTTTCTGGGCGGCGTTGAAGTGGAAAAACCGCATCACCAGAAAGCCGCTGCTGTCCTTGAGGGTAACCTGCAGGCTACGGCGCCGACCCATCACCAGGTCCGCCTTCATGACTTCACCCTCAACCACTCCCACGTCACCGATCCGCAGCTGGCCCATGGGGATCACGCGGGTGCGGTCTTCATACCGGTGAGGCAGATGAAACAGCAGATCCTGCAAGGAGTGGATGCCCAGTTTGACCAGGGTCTCCGCCAGCGCTTTACCAACGCCCTTGAGGGCTGTTACGTCGATATCGTCCAGTGACGTCATGCGTCAGCTCAGGAAGCCGCAACGGCGGGTTTTTTGAGATTGGTTTTTCCAATGACCCGACACTGACTGGCCGCCAGCGACAGCACATCAATGGCCTTGGGACGAGGGAAAGTGACCCGCCAGGCCAGAGCAACGGCACGAGAGGGCACGGGAGCGGCGAATGGCCTGACTGCAAGAATGTCCTCGTCGTACTGCATGCTGGTGACCGCCGACAGTGGCAGAACCGTTATGCCCAGACCCGAGGCCACCATATGGCGGATGGTCTCCAGCGAGCTGCCCTCAGTGACCAGCGATGGCGCCTTTGCACTGCCAGCGCCCGGTCGGCTGACCGCTTCAACCAGGGGCAGGCAGGCTTCCAGAACCTGATCCCGGAAGCAGTGCCCCGGACCGAGCAGCAATAACTGCTCCTTGGCCAATTGCTCTGCTGTCAGGCTCTCGTATCTGGTGAGTGGGTGGCCGCCGGGCAGCAGTACCACAAAGGGTTCGTCGTAAAGCGTCAGTGTCACCACTTCCGGCTCCTCGAAAGGCAGGGCAATGATGATGGCGTCCAGCTCTGACTGGCGCAGCTTCTGGCGCAGAGTGGCGGTGTAATTTTCTTCAATGTAGAGCGGCATATCGGGCGCGCCACGGCGAAGCTCTGGCAGCAGGTGCGGAAACAGGTAGGGCCCAATGGTGTAGATGGCACCCACTTTCAGGGGGGCATTAAGCTGATTCTTACCGTCCTGTGCCATATCCTTGATCAGGCCAACCTGATCCAGTACCCGCTGGGACTGCTCGATAATCCGCTTGCCAGTTTCGGTGACACGGATGCTGTTTTTGCTGCGCTCGAACAGCGGGACACCTAGCTCATCTTCCAGTTTTTTGACCGCTACGCTCAGGGTAGGTTGGCTGACATGACAGCGCTCTGCCGCACGGCCAAAATGCCTTTCGCGGGCCAGGGTAACAACGTATCGTAACTCAGTGAGAGTCATGGTGGGCTCCGGTAATTTATTATCCAAAGCATAAGGATTGAGTTTGCCTATGGCAATCACCCAAGACAAACAATTACCCCGTATTCTTGTGGCCGGCTGCGGCAACCTGGGCGGCGCTATTGCCTCCCGCCTTGCAGAAGACTTCACGGTTTACGGCCTGCGGCGGAACGCTGACCGGGTCCCTGACGGTGTTCATCCGGTAAAAGCCGACCTGCTCAATGGCGATCAGCTCGCCTCGGCACTGCCAGATAACCTGGACATCGTCATCTACTGCCTGACCCCCTCCCAATACGACGAGGCCGGGTATCAGAATGCCTTTGTGAACGGCCTGAACAATCTGATCCGCGCGCTTGGAGCGCCGCCTGTGAAGCGACTGTTTTTCGTCAGCAGCAGCAGTGTCTATGCCCAGAACGACGATAGTTGGGTGGACGAGACCAGCCCTACCGTCCCGACGAAGTTCAGCGGTGAAATTATTCTCAATGGCGAAGAAGCCGCCCACTCCAGCGTGCACCCAGCCACGGTTGTGCGCTTTAGTGGCATCTATGGCCCGTCTCGCAAGCGCTTTCTCCGGGCCGTTGTGGAGGGTGAAATGGACCCGGCCTCCCTGGCGCCCTTCAGCAACCGCATCCACGAGGCAGATGCCGTTGCTGCCGTCTGCCACCTGACGCAATTAGCGCTGGCAGGCAAGCCCCTGCAGCCCTGCTACCTTGCCAGCGACTGCGAGCCGACCCGCCTGGACGAAGTGGTTGCCTGGGTTCGTGACCAGCTACCCTGCAAAGCACCGGCGGCAGAAGCCCGAAAGGGTGGCCGCGCCGGAAGCAAACGCTGCCGCAACCAGCGCCTGCTGGATAGCGGTTTCCGCTTCCGCTATTCAGATTTCCGAGTGGGCTATGGCGAGATGATTGAGCAGCAAAAACAGCAGAGCTAAAAAAGCGACCCGCAGGTCGCTTTTTAATTCTGAAAATCTGGCCTCAGTGTTAGCTCAGAACCATCACCGCTTCCATTTCCACAGGCACACCTTTTGGCAACGCAGCCACACCGACCGCCGCGCGAGCCGGGTAAGGCTCCTGAAAATAGGTCGCCATAATTTCATTGACCGTGGCGAAGTTGCTCAGGTCGGTCATGTAGATGTTCAGCTTCACGATGTCTTTCAGTTCGCCACCACTGGCTTCGCAAACGGCTTTGAGGTTTTCAAACACCTGGCGGGTCTTGGCGGCAAAATCACCCGCCACCACCTCCATGGTTTGTGGAACCAGTGGAATCTGGCCTGACAGATAAACCGTATCGCCCGCTTTTACAGCCTGTGAGTAGGTGCCAATGGCCTGCGGTGCGTTTTCAGTCTGAATTACAGATTTGTTGGTCATGAACTTTGCGTTCCCTCGTTCCAAACGTCAATCGTCACCTTCCGGCACCCGACCTGTCAACAGCCAGCTCTGCGCAGAACCAGAAGCCCAGTCATGGCCCCGTCAGTTGCGTACCCGGTTGATGTGGGTGACCGCTTTGATATTGCGGACACGGCGCATCACACGGGCCAGATGGCGGCGCCCGTGAACATGCACTACCAGGCTGACAATGCCAAGTTTGGCGTTCTGCTCTTCCACGTTGATGCGCTCAATATTGCCATCTGCCATGGCGACAGCGTTAGCGAGCTCAGCAATAACACCGCGCTGACGTTCAAGTTCTACCCTCAGCTCTACGGAGAACTCGTCGGCGATGTCTTTCGCCCACTTGAGCTGGGTCAGATTTTCACGGGCTTCGCCGTCTTCCGGCAGCCGTGAGCAGGTGTCAGAATGGATCACCATGCCTTTACCTGAATCCATAGTACCTACCACCGGGTCGCCCGGAATCGGCTTACAGCAGTTGGCAAACCGCACCAGCAGGCCCTCGGTTCCGAGAATGGTGACAGAACCGTGCTCCTTAGCGGTTACGCTGCCCTGGGCCACTTCTTCCTTGCCACCCTCAGCGCTTCCCTCAGCAGCACCCTCAGCGCCACCACTGACCAATTGTCGTGCTACCAAATAGGCCATCCGGTTGCCCAGTCCAATATCACTGACCAGATCGTCAAAGCTTTCGACCTGATTGTGCCGGACCACCGTCTCAGTCTGGCTCTCTCCAATATCCGAGAGCTTAGCGCCAAAGCCTTTTAAGGATTTCTTCAACAGATTTCTGCCAAGCTCCAGCGACTCCGCCCTGCGCTGGTTCTTCAGCACGTGGCGAATACTGCTTCTGGCCTTGCCGGTGGTAACAAAACTGAGCCAGGCCGGATTGGGCCTCGCACCCGGGGCGGTAATAATCTCCACCGTCTGGCCGCTTTGCAGTGACTGGCTCAGAGACCCGAGATTGCGGTTGATCCGGCAGGCAACACAGGCGTTACCGATGTCGGTATGGATTGCGTAAGCAAAGTCCACGGGCGTCGCACCGCGGGTCAGCTCCATAATCCGGCCCTTGGGCGTAAACACATAGACCTCATCCGGAAACAGGTCTACTTTCACGTGTTCAATAAATTCCAGCGAATCGTCCGCGCGCTCCCGCATTTCCATCAGGCCTTTTACCCACTGGTCCACACGGGTCTGGTTGGCAGTGGTCACATTCGAAGGCTCGTTCTTGTACATCCAGTGGGCGGCAATGCCGTTGTTGGCAATGTGCTCCATTTCTTCAGTACGGATCTGGATCTCAATGTTGACGTGCAAACCGAACAGGGTGGTATGCAGTGACTGGTAGCCGTTCGCCTTGGGCATGGCGATGTAGTCTTTAAAGCGGCCAGGCAACGGTTTGTAAACGCTGTGGACCGCGCCAAGGGTGCGGTAACAGTCGTCTTCCGTATCGGTGATGATACGGAAAGCGTAAACATCCATGATTTCGTGGAAGGACTTATGCTTGAACTTCATCTTGTTATAGATGCTGTTCAGGTGCTTTTCCCGCCCCTGAATCCGGCCCGGCAACCCTCGTTCTTTCAGCTTTTCCTCAAGCTTTTCAAGGATGTCATCAATGATCTCCCGATGGCTGCCACGAAGTTTGGCCACGGCCTTGGAGATATACTTCGAACGCATCGGGTACAGGGAAGAGAAGCCCAGATCTTCCAATTCGGTACAGATCGAATGCATGCCCAGACGGTTGGCGATGGGCGCATAGATATCCAGCGTTTCGGTGGCAATGCGTTTGCGCTTCTCATAGGGCATGGGGCCTAGCGTGCGCATGTTGTGCAGCCGGTCGGCGAGTTTCACCAGAATCACTCGGATATCCCGGGCCATGGCCAGCGTCATTTTCTGAAAGTTTTCGGCCTGGGCCTCGGCACGGGTGCGGAACTCGATCTGGGTCAGCTTACTGACTCCGTCCACCAGTTCAGCCACGTCTTGCCCGAACTGCTCGGCCAAAGCGTCTTTGGGGATACCGGTGTCTTCAATTACATCGTGGAGCAGGGCTGCCATCAAGCTCTGATGGTCCAGCCTCAGGCTGGCAAGAATGTGGGCAACAGCCAGAGGGTGGGTAATGTAGCGGTCGCCGCTGCGACGCATCTGGCCTTCGTGGGCTTGTTCGGCATAATAGTAGGCTCGTCGCACCTGATTGATGCGATTAGAGTCAAGATAGGCGCTCAGTTCACTTGCCAGCACCTCAACCGTCGCCTCTGCCGACACCGCGCCTCCGTATACAGCCTAAAATTCAGGGACAAAAAAACCCGAATGCGAGCATTCGGGTCCTTCCGACGTTATTCCGTCAATGCACTCTTATATACACTATAAAACCGGAGCGACGGATTTCAATGCTTTACTGAAATATCTTTCAGCTTATTCGTCATCATGCTCGGCAAGAAGCTCACGACCGATTTTGCCTTCGGCAATTTCGCGCAGTGCGATAACCGTTGGCTT
>Ga0307966_1003101_pt1 | contig 12532 bp, 9 predicted proteins | sample OrgLakmetagen646_FD_203141 | JGI IMG/M metagenome (GOLD analysis project Ga0307966, IMG submission 203141) | Saline water microbial communities from Organic Lake, Antarctica - #646 | ecosystem: Environmental > Aquatic > Non-marine Saline and Alkaline > Saline | place: Antarctica: Organic Lake... | reverse complement strand
GTTCATCAGTTACGAATAGGCCCTAAGCCCCGTTAAACACTCTTAAGTCCGTGCCATTCCGGACTCCATTTCGCTTTCTTCCCGGAAATTTCTTGCAGAATTTCTGTAAAAGTGCATCTTTTAAGTCATGGAAGCAACAATTTCAGTTTCAGGTCGTGGGTTAATTGTAATTCCTGCGAAGATTCGCAAGGCAGCGGGAATTCGTCCTCAAGATAATCTCATTGCAGAGACGACGCCGGAGGGCATTCTTCTACGACCTGCCTTGACGCTTCCGATTGAACTCTACACGCCCGAACGGGTGGCAGAGTTTGATGCGGCGGAGTCCGAACTGGCGAGTGTTTTGGCGGAGCGCACCGAACGATCCTGAAGATGCGGATTTTCCTCGATGCAAACATTCTCTTTTCCGCCGCGAAAAGTGCCGGCGCAGTGCGTGCTTTTCTCGCTCAATTGAGAGCCACCGGCCACATATTAGTGGTTGACGGATATGTGGCGGGGGAGGCGAGGCGAAATCTCGAGGCCAAGTTCCCGCAAGCACTTGGAGATTTTGAGATTTTACTGACGCAAGTGGAGGCCACTCCCGGCGTCTGCGGGACTTTGCCGAAGATGATCGCGCCTGATTTACCTGAAAAAGACCGACCCGTTCTTGCTGCGTCCATCCAACGCCACTGTGACGTATTAATGACCGGAGATAAGACGCATTTTGGCCTTCTTTACGGGCAAAGCATCAAAGGTGTGACGATTCACTCCCCTGCAAGTCTGGCGAATGGCGAGGGAATTGGACCCTGACCTATGAGTTGATTGGCGATTTCGACAAGCTCAGGATTTTATAAAAGGTGCTGTTTCAGAAGTTCCCTTTAGTGCTTGTGGTCGGTGTGCGCGTGATCGTGGTCTAGATATAAATCTTTAAAAGCAGCCAATTTTTCGGCGAGTGCCTTTGGTGCATCACTGTCTGAAGATTGCTTCGATTTCATGGAGTTCACGATGATGTGGTGGAGCAGTTCAAGTTTATCCTCATAGTGGTCCTGTCCGGCCTTGATACGTTGGGCGAGGAAATAGTTGGCCGCTTCGTCGATGATCTTTTGGGCATGGCTCTCCTTATTATTTACCCAGCGCACGAGTTGTTGGTGGTCTTGCGCGGTCAGCTTTTTTTTATCGGAGAGCTCACGAATCTGGTCGGCGGCTTTGGTGATGGTTTCAATATGCTGCTCCAGCACTCCGAACTTGAGTTCGTCGCCGTAGATACCGCAGGGCACCTGACAGTGGGCATTGGCGGAAACGACAGCCGAGAGTGAGAGAAGAAACGAGAGAAGTAGTTTTTTAGTCATGGTGGTTAGGTTCAACAATTCCGCCCAGAATGCAAATCTTCAATCAGGTTTGATTGGTTTTCGTGCTTGTTCTGCAAGGGGAAGCTGTTTTTCTAGCGCATTTCTACATGAAACGCACACACAACTGCTCACAACTACTCAAATCGGACGTTGGGTCGGCCGCCACACTAAGTGGCTGGGTCGATTCGGTCCGCGACCACGGTGGAATTTTATTTGTCGATCTTCGCGACCGCGAGGGCTTGACCCAAATTGTGCTCGATCCAAGCAATGCCGCCCTAGAGGCGCAATTCGGATCGATCAAGCCGGAGTCGGTGATTTCCGTCAGCGGTCAGGTGCTCGCGCGCATCGATTCGGCCGTGAACCCGAACCTCGCCACCGGCGAGATCGAACTGCACGCCACCGAGCTGCAAGTGCTCAACGTGTCGAAGACGCCACCGTTCCCTATGGACGATTCGGCGGACAAGGTGGGCGAGGACCTGCGGATGACCTATCGCTATCTCGACCTGCGCCGCAGCTCCAACCTGAAGCTGCTGAAGCTGCGCCACAAGACCACCCAGTCGATCCGCAACTACATGGACGAGGAGGGCTTCCTCGATGTGGAAACGCCGATGCTCTTCAAGAGCACGCCGGAAGGCGCCCGCGAATTTCTCGTGCCCAGCCGCATGAATCCCGGTTCATTTTACGCGCTGCCGCAATCCCCTCAGCAATACAAGCAGATGCTGATGGTAGCTGGCGTCGAGCGCTACTATCAACTGGCCCGCTGCTTCCGCGACGAGGACTTGCGCGCCGACCGCCAGCCGGAATTTACCCAGCTCGATATTGAGCTCTCCTTCATCGACCGTGAGGACATGTATGCCTTGATTGAGGGACTGATGACGCGCGTCTGGAAGGACGTGCTCGGCGTGGACCTGGAAGCCCCGTTTCTGCGTATGAGTTACTTCGATGCGATGAACCGTTTCGGGGTGGATAAGCCAGACATGCGCTTCGGCATGGAACTGCAGGATTGTGGCGAGATTTTCAAGAACTCCGGGTTTAAGGTCTTCAAGGGCGCGCTCGAAGCGGGTGGGGCGGTCAAAGCCTTCAACGCCAAGGGCCTCGCCGACCTGACTCAGGGCGAACTCCGCGATCTGGAAGACGCCGCCAAATCACTCGGCGCCAAGGGCCTCGCCTTCATCAAGTCGGAGGGCGGCGAGTGGAAGTCGCCGATTCTAAAATTCTTCTCTGAAGAAGAAAAGGCGGCCCTCCAGTCGACGCTGCAAGTCGAGGACGGCGACATCGTCTTCTTCGCGGCCAGCAATTGGGAGCAGGCTTGCACGATTCTCGGACGGGTCCGCCTCGACGCGGCCAAGCTGTTGATCAAACGCGAGAAGCTGACCATCGATCCCGCGGACTACAAGTTCCTCTGGGTGATTGAATTTCCACTTATGCTCTTCGATGAAGAGGCCGGTCGTTACACCGCCTCGCACCACCCCTTCACTGCGCCGGTGGAGGAGGATGTTCCGCTTCTCGATAGCGATCCGAAAGCCGTCCGTGGGCAGCACTACGATCTGGTGCTTAACGGCGTCGAACTCGGCGGGGGCTCCATCCGGATCCACCAGCCGGACTTGCAGAAGAAGGTCTTTGAGGACGTGCTCAAAATTCCCGCTGACGTGGTCGAGAGCCGCTTTGGCTACATGCTTCGTGCCTTCGAATATGGTGCCCCGCCGCATGGCGGCATCGCCTTCGGTCTCGATCGCATGGTCACGATCCTCGGTGGCCGCACCAGCATCCGTGACGTCATCGCCTTCCCCAAGAATCAAAAAGGGCAGGAGATGATGACAAACAGCCCGGGCATCGCGACCGAGAAGCAACTCCGGGACCTCCACATTAAAGCGGTGCTACCCAAAAAGGAAGAGCGCTAACCGGGCATCAATTTACTGACACCATGTATCGACCGGTTGCAGTCAAGGTTTGCGGGCTAACTCGTGAGGCAGACATTGACCTGGCCCTGGAGCTGGGTGCCGATTTCTGTGGTTTCATCGTCTATCCGAAGTCACTTCGTGGTCTTTCACTAGAGCGGGCGGTGGAACTGTCGAGTCGCGTGCCGGAAGGTAAGCGGGTGCTAGTTGATGTGGAGACCGGCACAGACGACTTGGAGCGCTACCGTGATGGGGGGTTCGACTTCTTCCAGATTCATGCCGGTTTAGAGGTCGGGCTCGCCTCGCTGGCGGCCTGGTCCGGGCTTGTTGGGCGCGAGCGCCTTTGGATTGCGCCTCGCCTCAAGCCGGAGGATGCCTTCCCGGAGGCCGTCTTGGAGTTTGCTGACACTGTGCTTCTCGACACCTATCACAAGGATCAGGTGGGTGGCACGGGTGAGGTTGGCGACTGGGCGGGCTTCGCCAAACTCAAACAAAGTCACGCACAGACAAATTGGGTGTTGGCTGGTGGATTGAACGCCAAAAATGTGCCTCATGCGATTGCGGCGACAGGCACCGAGCGTGTTGATATCAGCAGTGGTGTGGAATCGGAGCCGGGCATAAAAAACCCCGAAAAGCTGCGTGAGCTCTTCGGGGTTTTGAAACCTTCTTAAGGTTGCCTACTTGATTGGCTGGCGCCCGATGGTGCCGACCAGATCGTCAAGGTAGCTGGCTGCGCTGACTTTTACGAGTTCCGCCCTGGCTGCGGTGAGGCGCTGCTCAATGCCGAGGCGTTGAGCGACAGCGGCATGGGTCTCACGCTTGAGGAAGTGTTCCAGATAATAAACATGGCTCTTCCAGGCTGCGATGTCGTGCTCTTGCTGGTTGTCGAGGCGCTCCTGATACCAGTCGCTTTCGAGCATACTTTCGCGGGTGAAGAGGCCACGAACTTCCGGGGCGTTGATATCGTTACCTTCGTAGTCGCCTTTCGCCATGATGTGGAGAAGGGCTTTCAGCGGCGGGCAGGCCTGTTCGACCGAGCCGTCAGCAAAGTAGTTTGCGGCGACCTCTTTGTGTGCCGCTGCAATAGTGAGCATGCCTTCGACGTAGGTATCGATGTCCTGCAGCTCGGGCTTGAGCATCTCCTCATTCAGCACGGAGGTCGGGTTATTGAAGACCCGGCCAAAGAAGTGACGAACAAACTTTGAAGTAATGCGATGCCCGATACGACTGGCGGGGATCAGCTGGCCATTGTGCTCGAAGTCCTCAACCTTTTCGAGGTAGCCGTGCTCGATGAGGAACTTGGGATCGGACTCTTCCGGCCTCAAGCGGCACCAGAGCTCGGGCACGAGCAGGCTGATATCGTGATCGACCCGGTAGTGCGGACCGACGTAGCCGGCCGCAGTAATGAAGGCCGGTTGCTGGGTCGCCAGGTAGGAGACGAGCGCGTTATTCAAGTCATAGATCGGGGGCAGGGCGTTGAAGGGCGCCTTGGTGAGTGCGCCTTCAGAGCCGGCCCCGGTGGTCGAGGGTGACTTGCCGGTAATGCTGGCGATAAACTCCATGAAGAGCTCGGGGAGCTCCATGTAGTGGATCGGGTTGTTCACGCAGAGTGGCTTGATGCCCGCCGCTGGATCGGCTGGATTGTTGCGGCGACCTGGCAAGACCGAGGTCACTGGACGCAACAGCGGAGTGTGCGCGGCCTGACGGCGATAGAGACGGGAGCTCATGTCGGCCAGATAAAGGTCGCGCGGGCTCTTTAAGTCGGGACGGACCTGGAGATAGCGGGGGTTCTTCGTGGGCTTACCGTCCACGATACGCGGATAAGCATTGGTGCAGTAGTAGTCCGGTGTGCCTTTTCTGACAAATTCACGGACCATGTTTTGCATCGGCTCGGTGTATTGACCAAAGCGAATGGCGTCCTCGGTCTCGTTTTTGGCATATTCTTGACCGAGCGGTTCGTAATTACTCAAGAAGGCACCGAATGAGCTGAGGTCAGCTTCAGCCTGTTTGTCGTAACCGCGGATAATGGCATCGTCCGGACGTTGGAAGAAGCGGTATTCGCAGTTGTGGACGAATTTTGCAGACGGCTGGTTCCAGCCGGGAGGCAGGCTGTTGAGCTTTGAGGTCGGCGCGACCACAGATGCGGTAATATCATCCTCTAGGGAGATTTTATGTGCCGGGAAGAAGTCTTTCCTCAGTCCGAAAGTGCGCCAGGAGCCGTCTTCGGTATAGCCCACGCGCAGGTATTGCGTGAGCATTTGCTGGCCGCGGTAGCGAAGGATATTTCCCGGTTCGCCGTTAATCAGGTCAACGGTGAAGCGCTGCCGCCAGTCGTCGCCCCAATCTTCTTTGTAGAAACGCTTGATGATGAGGACGAGTTCTTTGACCTGCTGCGGGACGCTTTCCAGCCAGGTATTATACACCTCGGTATAATCGTTTTTGGATGGGGTGAGCAGCTTGACCACAGAGCCGAGGGAACGTTCTCTGCTGAGCAGGGGACGTCCGTGTTCGCGGTTCTTAGACTGATCGATAAAGCGGTCGCCAAATTCTTTATCGATGACCTCTTCGGCTAGGTCGAAGTCTTTTTGGAAGTCGCTGACAAAGACTGGACCGGAAATAATCGCATCGGTAATTGGCTTGGAAATCTCGGACTTGCCGCCGCCTGATACGGTGCAGGGCTTATGGCAGACCCGGCTCTCGGCGGTGTAGCCGACCAGGCGCCAGCGTCGGCCCTCAGCCGGTTTCACCATCTCGACCTTATAGCCGGAGGGCAGCACATAAGTGCGCTCGGGCAGAAGTTTGATGCTCTGCTCGACTCCTTCTTTAGTCCAAGAAATTTTCTGATTGTTCAGTTCGATGCGGGCTTCTTCCGGCAGGTAAATAATGCTGCTGAAGTTTTTATCGATGGCGTAGCCCTCAGGCTGCACATCAATGAGGTCGACGTAGCGGGCGACCACGCCATCGAAGGTCTGGTCCACTTCGGGGAAGTATTGGCTGAGTTGGAAGTCCTCGCCTAGGTCGTAGCCGGTAAAGGCAAGGGTGCCGCCGGCGTGTTCTTCTTCGGCCAGGCCGTTGAGGTTGGCCGAGAAACTAATCTGGGTTTTTATCTCCTTTTTGCAGTAACCGAAATAGCTGTCGGAGATCGCGGTGATGATGCGGCCGGATGCATTGCGGCAGGTGATTTTGAAAGCGCCACCGTCGTTGTAGAGTTCGTCTTCCTTCTCCCAGCACATGCCATCGCGCTTTTGGCGGTCTGTGGCTTCACTGATATGTGGGAGTCCGAGTTCCTTTTTGGTCGTCCCCATCAGGTGGGGTGCGAGGATGATGCAGCCGCTGGTGCCGGTCCAGTGCTCGGGGTCGAGGCCGGCATCGTTGTCTGCGATAAAGGGATCTCCGCCGTTGCCGAAGATTGATTCCACGAAGTCGAGATTACTGCAGAGGTTCCCGGGGACGAAGAAGCGAACTTCCATCGATTTCTCCTTGCTGAAGCCATCCACTTCGGGGACGACGACAGGGCGTAGGAGCAGGGAGACCCATGCCTTAGCCTTCTGCTCTTCATTTGCCAGGAAAGGTAAAGTGAGCAGATCGTCGGTGGCACCCATGATCGCTTTTTTGAAAAGACGGGCTGCGGCGAGCTGTGGCACTGCTTTTTTGTCATTTGGGATGGGCAAGCCACCCTCGGTGACGTGGAAAACGCCCTTGGTGGTGCGGCGATCACTCTTCGGGTTGTGCACGACCCCTTGTTGAATGCGGTAAGAATCGATGACGTCGGAGGAAAAGTGGTCGCCCTTGGCCGGAACTGACAGCGTGCGGGCGATGCCATGGCGGTCGAGGATTAGCGTGTCGTTGGGCAGGTGCGGTATTTCCTCGATAGGCAGCTCGCTGAAATACTCCATCAGGAAGCTTTGGATGCGCTGGTCAGCGGGCGGGAGGTAGTCCGCAAGCAGTCGCGACTTCTCCTGATAGCTCGCAAGGAGGGACTTGCCCAAGCCAAATATGCCTGAGTCAGAGGCCTCACCAAAAGTCGGTTGCCCGATAGAGGTCAGCTTCAGATTTACGTAGTCGAGCAGCGCTCCCTCTTCGTGAGCATAGGCTGCGGTTTCAGGATCGAGTCCGAGTTGGGTTTTGAAGTCCATAAGGTTTGAGTTGTTTATTTTCGAATTAGGTTGAGTTGAACTGCTGCAGGAAGTCTGCCGATGTGTCGTTTTTTCTAAGTTACTGCCGTCGAATGCAAGCCGAACCGAATCAGTGCCGACTATATTCAGATTGGAGAATAGATGATTAGCGGAGCTAATTGCAAAGTAAATCGTAATAAGTTAATTTATCGCAACTTAGAGCAATAATTTTGCGATATCGATGATCGGCCGGGTATGCTGACCGCTTTCATTTCGCTCGACGTAGGGGTCCGGCTTGATGTCTTCGGGTTTTTCTTCGTCTTCGAACTCATCATCCTCAATTGGGATCAGTTCGTCAAAGTAGAGCGTCATACGACGCGCCTCAGGCTGAAGCACGGCGACAGGGTTCTTGGCCTTACCATGGCTGGCCAGTTCGATGTGGCAGGGGAAGCATGCTTTACGGTAGTGGGTCTCGAATTCTTTGATCCACTTGTTGTCCACCAACTCGCGGCGGGCGAGTAGCACCACGTCTGAGAAGTGGATGCAGGCGTTAAACCAGCCCCTCGATTGCTCCTTCTGGCTCAGGAATGAGCAGTCCACTACGGTTATGATACGACCAATCTCACAGTCGTTATGATTTATCCATAATTTCAGCGCCTCGGCCACGTCTGCCGGGTTACTAATTCCGGGTGCTAAAAAAAAGATTTTTTCTGGTTCGGCCGAAATCGGGCCATGCTTTATTTTGCTGTTGGCTAGTTCCCACTCCACGACGCTGACATTCTCAAGCGCTTCGATTAACTCGTCGTGGGGCGAGCTAACTTCACCTTTGGGCCGGAAGTAGAGGACTGGTTCACCCGGAGGCAGGCCGCCCTCAATTAAATCAAAGAGCACGCTGCGCCGCTCCGAGCCGGGGACTCCGTAGATTAGGTAAACTAGGGGGCGTTCAGACATTTAGAATTCAAAGCTTTCGCACTGAGCGATATGCCGCATCCAGTGGTCCACTAGGACAAGAGCGGCCATCGCTTCGACAATCGGCACGGCCCGTGGCACAACGCAGGGGTCGTGGCGACCTCGCCCCATCAGCTCGGTTTCGCTGCCTTCCTTATCCACGGTCGCCTGATTCTGCAGGATGGTGGCCGTGGGTTTGAAGGCGACCCGAAAGATTAACTCTTCGCTGTTACTGATGCCCCCCTGCACGCCGCCGGAGCGGTTGGTTGCGGTGCCGACTTTGCCGTTTTTGTTGACGAAGCTGTCGTTGTGCTCAGAGCCGCGAAGGAGCGTGCCGTCAAAACCGCTGCCGAGTTCGAAGCCTTTGGTCGCCGGCAATGAGAGCATGGCTTTTGCCAAGTCGGCTTCAAGCCGGTCAAAAACCGGTGCGCCCAGGCCGACCGGGAGGTTGCGCACCCGGCATTCAATCAGGCCTCCAACTGAATCACCCTCCGAGCGCATGGCTTTGATCCGTTCGATCATGGCCTGGGCTGTTTCCGGGTGGGGGCAACGCACGGGCGAGGCCTCGACCTCCTCGAGGCTAGGGAAGTGCTCGATGGCCGGTGCTTCGATATCGTGCACACGGGTGATGTAGGCACGAATATCAATATCACCTGCCAACTTCAGGACCTTTCGGGCAATAGCTCCAGCGGCGACCCGGCCGATGGTTTCGCGGGCGGAGGAGCGGCCACCGCCTTCGTGGTTGCGGATACCGAATTTCGTTTGGTAGGTAAAATCCGCGTGCGAAGGGCGAAACTTATCCTTCATTTCGGAGTAAGCGGACGGGCGCTGATCGGCATTGGGCACGTAGATGGCGATCGGGGTGCCCAGGGTCTGCCCTTCGAAGACACCTGAGATAATGGTGGCTGAATCACTTTCCTTGCGTGGCGTGGTAATCTCACTCTGACCGGGGCGTCTGCGATCCAGCTCGTATTGGATCTCTTCAGTGGAGATCGGTAGGCGTGGCGGGCAGCCGTCGATGACCACGCCGATGCCGCCACCATGGCTTTCGCCCCAAGTGGAAATGCGGAATAAAGTGCCGAAGGAATTGCCCATGACAGCAGAATGCAACGCCTTAAGAGCCGAAGTCAATGCTGCACCAAAGCCGAAGGGCTTCGGCTACACGATACCATGCTGTAGCCGAACACGATACCATGCTGTAGCCGAACGCCTTCGCGTTTGGTCGAATGGCCTACTGGGATAAATTTTCAAATTCCGGGGAATATAAAGACCGCGTGACTCGCAAAAACTTGCTGGGTGTGCATAAAAGAGTATGGCACATTTTCTAAGCAGCAAACTCACTTGCGCCCATGTTTGAATACCAATCAGTTTATAACGCCTACACCGCTTTGATTGCCGGCTTGGTGACCAGCGTGCACTGCGTCGTTATGTGCGGCCCTTTGTCCTGCGCCTTCACCCCCAATAAGCCGGGTGATGCTGAGCCAGCCGTGGTGTTGACCAGTTACCACCTGGCGAAGCTCTTGTCTTACGCGATTGTCGGCGCTTTAGCCGGAGCGTTTGGGTCGGTCGTGATCCGGACGGTTGAAAGTTCCTGGTTGAATTATCTCCCCTGGATTCTTGTCCTCTTTTTCCTGATCGTTGCTTTTCGTCTCGACCGCTTTCTGCCCAAACCAAAGTGGGTGGGCAGCTATTATCGGAAAGCCACGGCGCGGTTCAGCCGATTGAGCAAGCCTCTGGCAGCCGGCCTGATCGGCTTTGCCAGCCCGCTGTTGCCCTGTGGGCCCCTATACATGATTTTCGGATTGGCGCTCTTTTCCGGTTCGGCGCTCAAGGGTGCGGAGTTTGCCATTGGTTTCGGTCTGGGGACGATGCCGCTGCTTTGGCTGGCTCAGATGCAGTTTATGCGGATGAACCGACGCGTCACACCGACCGCGCTCTTTCGCATTCAGCGGACGGTCGCTTTTGTGGCGGCGCTGGTCGTGGCCTGGCGTCTGCGCACCACTCTGGGGATCGAAGGCGCGGAGGATTGGGTCTGCCATCCATTTTAGCCGCGTCGGGAACCTCCTGCCCGACAGTTTGTCATCCTTGATAGCTTTAAAATGAAAAAACAAATTATACTGGCGCTGCTTAGCGTATCCGCTTTTCAACTTCTGATTGGCAACACTAACCCGGAACTACGTGTTTCCACTGACGATCAAGAGATCCATTCCGTTCAGGATGGTCCGGTCGTTTCCTATGCCGACGTGTTGGATCAGGCGACTCCGTCCGTGGTGGCTGTTTACACCTCGCGGATGGTGACAAGCAGAGGCGATGGGCGGCAGCCGATGCCTGAGATTTTGCGCCAATTTGGGTTTCGTGTTCCGGATAATGGCTCGGGTGAAGCTGCGCCGCGTGAACGCCGCCAACAACTCGGGGTCGGCTCAGGTGTGATTGTATCGGAGGATGGCTACATCATTACCAATCATCATGTGGTCCAGGGCGTGCGAGGACGCCAGGCCGACGAGATCCGAGTGCAACTTAGCGACGGAGTCGAGTATGATGCCGAGCTTGTTGGCTCCGACGAGAAGACGGATGTGGCGGTTTTGAAGATCGAGGCCAAGGGTTTGCTTCCGACCATTACACTGGCAGACAGTGAGAAATTGCGGGTGGGCGATGTCGTCTTTGCCATTGGCAATCCACTGGATGTTGGGTTGACGGCGACACAGGGCATCGTCTCCGCCATTGGTCGTGATTCATACGGAATCCTTGGGCCTGGGGCCTATGAGAACTTTATTCAGACCGACGCCGCCATCAACCTTGGCAACTCCGGCGGGGCTTTAATCGATGCCTGGGGGCGGCTTATCGGCATCAACACGGCCATTGTTTCCCGGAGCGGTGGCAGCATTGGCATCGGCTTCGCCATACCCATGAATATGGTTCTCAACATCGCCCGGAACCTGATAAGCAGTGGGGAAGTGCCCCGTGGTATGCTTGGCCTCTTTCCGACCAACCTCGACCGGGACCTTGCCGATGCTTTCGGCCTGGAGACGACGAAAGGTGCCTTGGTCAATCAAGTGCAGGAAGACTCACCCGCCGCACGTGCCGGCATCCAGCATGGTGATATCATCACGAAAGTGGATATCATCGAGATCGAGTCGGCTCAGCAGTTACGCTTACGGGTCTCCCAGATGCTACCCGGGCGCGAAGTGACGATCACACTCATCCGCCGGGGCAAAACCATCCAAGTTCCGGTCACATTAGGTTCCCTTGACGGAACGGCCTACAATTACCAGGAAAACCGAGACTCGATTCGTGGGATGCTACTGAGGAAAATTGATGCAGAACTGCGCGACGGCTTTTCCATTCCCGAAGATATTGAAGGCGTCTTAGTCGAGCAAGTGGAAGCAGACTCGCCCTTTGCAGGCAAGCTCGAGCCGCCTATGGTCATTCTCGAAGTAAACGGCGAAGCAGTCAATGCGCCCGAGGCGGTCGAAGACCTCTTCAAGGAGGGAATGAATCGCCTCTACGTCTGGGCTGGCGGGCAGAGGCGCTTCATCGTGTTGAAGCTGTAAGGAGGTCATTAATTGATGGTCCTAAGCGTTGGCCGTTCTTTGGTGTCCTTCAGCAATTGGATCGTTTCGCGGATATCCTCTGCTTTCCTTAAGCTCAGGTGATTTGGGAAGTATTCGGGTTTGCCGTCGGCAAAATAGTCGGCGAGGCGCTCGAGGTCGGGAATGGTGTATTTCGCGTGAGCACCGTAGCTGCGGAGAATTTCCAGTAACTGAGGCGTGCGCTTTTCGCTGGCCCAGGGGTTCTGGTTTTTCAGGTAGAACAGGCAGGCATCGATGCCTTCCTTGACCTTCCATTCGGCGAGTATTTTGAGCCCTTCGATGCGGATGCCATCCGCAAACATGATGCCACTCGGGGCTGGATTCAATGCGGCGTAGTGGACTTCCCCGAGCAAGGCCTCGAGTTCTTTAGGTGGCAGATTGTCGTAAACTGTCTTGAACGCCAGACGGGCCCGGCCGTCCTGGTTGCGCAGTCCGGCATGCACGGCAGCCTTGAGCAACTTCCGGTCCACGCCTTCGAGTGAATCAGAGAGGAGTCCGCCACGTTCATCGAACAAGGCAAAGCTCAGGTAGCGTTGCTCCATGGCCCGGGGATCTTCCGGGCCGGGCTCGCGAGCCAGCATTTTGAGCAGGTCGGGCACGGCTGGTTTGGCTGGTTTGCCGATCGCAGCGAGCGCATCGGCAGCTTTGACACGCAG
>Ga0307966_1003098_pt1 | contig 12536 bp, 6 predicted proteins | sample OrgLakmetagen646_FD_203141 | JGI IMG/M metagenome (GOLD analysis project Ga0307966, IMG submission 203141) | Saline water microbial communities from Organic Lake, Antarctica - #646 | ecosystem: Environmental > Aquatic > Non-marine Saline and Alkaline > Saline | place: Antarctica: Organic Lake... | reverse complement strand
CCCAAAACCCCAAAACCCCAAAACCCCATGACACCGGAGAGTTATTGATCAAATATAATTTTAATATCTGAGTGATAAGAATGCAGCAATTCCTGCAATAATCCACTTGGATTGCGATTCCTTTGTTGGGAGCTCTAACATTAACACGTAGTTGGTTGAATGACCAGTTGTTGATAGAGTTCCTGCTCTTGATAGCACTTTGTAAACTGGACAGTAGTATATTCCGGTATCTGGGACTTTTCTATTCTGTTTAGGAAGGAACCATATCATTGGAAGCTCTGTATATAGCTGCTTAGGTCTAGATTCATCAAGAATATGACTATTTTGGTTCCACCTAGCTCCTTCAAGGTACATTCCATAGACATAACATCCATCTTCTGGTTTCTCTTTGACATCCTGAGGTGAAATATCATCGTAGATCTTAAACTGATAAGAGAGTTCATCAATAGCAATAATGTGCTTTCTCGCATAATTCTGTAGTGTACCAGTTAAGAAAGCCTGTGGGAAGAAGAATCCACTGATCCAGAATACAGCTGGTGTACCTCCTTCAATCCAGTCAGCCAAGAATTTAATTCTATCGTTGAGGTCCTGGACCCATGATGCAAGTGGCTTAAGTGACAAGAAGCCAACGTCTTCCCACATTACAGGCACCTGATTATCAAATAGGGAGTTGCCTAGCTTCTCTAGGTCTTCGCTCATGACGACTTCTCCAACAAGGGCCTTCTGGATAGCTTCAAGGGACTCTGCCATGAGAACAAGCAACTTGTTGTATCTGAGCACTTCCTGAGTAAGTACTGTGTTCATAGACTCTGTGTACTCGGTAGGGTATTTCTGAATTACCTCATCCAAGTTGAATGCTGGTGGAGTCTTCGTCTCCAGGTAAATAGCGAGTTCGGAAAGCACTTGCTCACGAGTCTTGCCACTCGAGGAACTAGCACGTGGCTGAACTGATAGGATTGTTGCCAGCACATTTCTTGTTTCAGCTTGCTGAGTTGTGATTTCTGCATTTTGATGCAGCCCAAATACTTCTGGAGCAGGATTCAATGGAAGAGTTTGGATATATTCAAGATAATTTTCTTGTGAGCCAACCTTTGGAGAAATGTATTTTCCACTTTCTGAGAACTTATGTCCATCTTTGAGAATTTCAGGGTTTACATACTGCTCCATGATTGTGTTGATGAGCCTCTTATCTTTGTCATCTGTTACTCTTCCACCATAATTGATTTGTGCTCCCAAATAATTTAGTACTTTATATGGGACACTTTCGCCTTCATCCAAAAAGATTTTCAGTTGTTTCTTGTTGACTGTCAAATCTTCAGTTGTGAAATCGTATCTGATGTTCCAGCCAATTGGTCCAAACTTACGTCTATCCTGCACAATAGCATGGAAGAAGCAAAATCCGAATAGAAGTTTTTTGAATTCATCAGGCTTCTGACAATCATTTAGTTCTCTATCGTCTAAAGCTGTGTATGATCTCCTCAAATTTGCTCTCAATCCCTGAGGTGGTTCTAATGTCATTTTGACAGAGTTCTGCAATGTTGATACAGGGAATTTAGGAGTAGGCATAGAAGTCAACCACATTCTGAAATCTGGATGCACTTCATCGTTCAGTTGTTCGACTATTCTCTCAAGTTGAGGCATGTATGAAATTGACAAGTGACAATTTGCAAGTAAACACCATTTTCCACTAATTTGAGAGTCTCTGATAAGTTTGTCTGCTCTCTTTGCCATACCTTGACCAAGAGAAATAGAGTCCTTTCTATCATTCATATCCATTTCAATTGCAAACTTGGCAAAATCAGCAACTGGATCAGTACCTGAACTCAAAATGAAAATAAGCGGCATCTTGTGATTGGAGTCTCTGAAACTCTTCTTGAGATCAAATGTTGGAGGTTCAATGAATTTTTGCCCAATTCTTTCAACAATGAAATTCTGAATGGCGAGAACAATTTTATCTGGTCTAATACACTTCAGCATAATCATTTTTTGGAAGTTATCTAGTTTGTCATTCCATTCTCCAGGGAGTGGTTCTTCATGTGCATTTGGTGAGTCAAAGATCTTCTTGAATCTCTTATGATACTCAATAAAGTATTCATCAATTCCCTTAAAAGCTGGAAGTTCATTCATACCATTAATTTGCTTATAGGTCTCAATCCATTCAAGTTCATCAAGCCAGTCGGTTGGATTAGGTACAACTTCGACTTCTCCACTTGGTCCAGCCAGGAAGTATCTCCACTCGTTGGGGTCAATAAGATTGTCTCCAAACAAGACCTTAATAGTGAGCAAGAATGAGAACAGTAGCTTATGCTCTTCAAACAATCCTCTGCACACGTTCTCATAGAGTGACAAAGTGAAGAAATCATTCAAAATCTGAGTCCTCTCGACTGGATCTGCTGAAGGTTGTGAGTCCTTCACTGAGTTTTCGAACAGGGACTGGAACCACTGCAACGAGTTCTGGTACATTGGGTCGATGGTTGATAAATCTGTAACACAGAAGAACAGAAGTGATGCTCTGTAGGCAACTGATCTATAGCTTTCTCTCTTCTCGTCAATCTCCTTCTCAGTGATTTCAGATTCCTTCATCCTCACATTGATTTCAGCACTTGTCTTCTTAGAAGCTTCAAGGGTGATAATGAGCTCATCATCTTCGAGGATCTGTGAAATCTGTTCGTTCTTAGTGAGACCATGCAAGATCTTGTCTTCAATGTCTCTCAACTGTTTGAGTGCTTTAGCATTGTCTTCAACAATCTGGTTCTTTTTCTCTTGCAATTCTGGCATTTCAAGCTGAACTAGCTGATTAAGCATCTGCTCTTCCAGACCTTTTGGTGTGATAGCAAAATTGAGAATTGTCACCTTGACTGAAGTTTCTGGGGAGTAATGTGGGTTCGGTATGGTGGTCGTCATGTAGAATCTAAAGTCTTCATTGTAGGTAATCGTTTTGTCACCAATTTTAATAGTGTAGCTCGAACCTGTCTTAATCTTTTGTTGTAACAGAATTGGCTCTAAGGCTGGATCAAGTTCTTCTCCTACATTTTCAAGCAGAATCCATCTTCCAAACTGAATAGCTAATTCTAATCCTCTCAATATATTTGGCTCAGAAGGTTTGAATGATTCAATCGGAGGCTCTCTATCTTTTCCTAGATTCTTGATGAATTTCTTTGCCTGAGTTTGAGGATCAATCATCAAAGGCCATCTTCTTGACTTAAACATGATAATACCATTTTCGACGGATAAATCATCATTTGGTAATCCAGCTACATTCCAAATTCTAATTGTAACATCATCTCCTAGAACTTTACTCATTTTGATGTTTGGAGTATGGATAATCTTTAGTCTTTCAACATTTTCGTTCCATAAGGTCTCCAAGTCTTGTCTATATTCCATTGTGAAGGGTCCCGAGTATGAGACCATTCCTGCTGCGATAAGGCAATCTCCAACAAGCCTTTCTTTTGTTACGCCAAGTTGCTTAACTGTCTCAATCCATCTGATCTTTTCTCCTTCAAGACCAGTAATCAGCTTCTCAGCTCTCTCGAGCTTCTTCTTACAGTCTGAGATTTCCTGATTCAAATCTTTTTCTTTCTGGATCATTGCCTTGAACTCTGACTCTAGATGTTCAATTTTATCGTTAACTGCTTTAAGAGTAGCTCTCTTCTCTGCCAGATTTGCTCTGACTTTCTCAAGCTTCTCTCCCATTTCCTTTGCTAGTTCTCTCTTCGGGTTAACAATTTTGAGTACTTCGTGGTACTTGATCATGGCATTACACCAAGTATGCACAGCTACTAATGCTTTAGAAGCCTTCTTGACATTTTCTACTCTCACTTCATCCTTCTCAATCAGTGGTTTCACTTTGGTAACTAGAGCATCTGGGATGTTGTCTCTATCGTAAGTAAGCATAGAATTTAAGAAACCCTTTGGATCATTCAGCAGTGTTTTCTTAGAGAGATCGAAGAAACCATCTGGGTCACTTTCAGCTTTCTTGGGATCATTTGGCTTCTTTGGTTTCGGTTTCTTCATCATCAGACAAGTAATTTCAAACATTTTTACAACTGCTGGTGTTGGCACTGTCATTGCTTTGAGTTCATAGAAATCATTTACATCTAAAGCTTTAAGTTGCTTTGTTGCTTCAGCCAATGCTGGTTCTGCTACTGCTAAATCATCATGAGCTGATTTATTGATAGCCGATACTTCCGATTCCTGAACAGCTGCATCAGCTTCATCTGCCTGTACAACAACTCTTGTTTCTTCAGCAGCCTCAGTCTCCTTGGCAATAATATCTTTTGTCTTCGCAACTTCTACTTTTGTAGCTTCCAACTCTGGCTGCTTCTTATCAAGCATTTCACTCAAATTAGCGATTTCGACAGCTGCTTCAGCCAGCACGTTTAGACCTTTCTCTAATCTTGATTTTTGACTACCAAAGTAATCTAGTCTTTCTCTCAATATTGACTGATAGCATGAAAGTAATTCCAAGTAAGATGTCGGAGTAACATAATTGTGTCTTCTCAATGCATCTAGGTATCTGATAGATATTTTTTCTACGCTCTGATGCATTATCTTGAACATCTCAGTCACTCCATCAAAGTATTGTTCTATTCCTAGATCGTTGTCTTGTAAGCATCCTTTAGCAACGTCAAGTAGAGCTTGTTCTGGCCAGTTTGTGAACCAATCAATAGTACAACAGTTTACAAGAGAGGGGAATTTTCTGAGTCTAGTTCTGAACACTTCACCCAATGGACTCATAGCAAGAACAACATGGATATTAGACTTGACTCTTGCAAGATAGCATGAAAACATATTCATTTTTGACAGTGTTAAATTTTTTCTTAAGCACTCAGTTTTACCAACCTCATTGATTAAATCCATATCCTCTGGTTTATAGAGCCCTGGAACGTCTCCTGAATTGAGAACATTATTAATATCTTCAAGCATTTGTTCATCGATAATCTGAGTATCACAGAAAAGGAAAGTTGTCTGTTTTCCTTGAACACCACACTGCATCAAGCACTCTCTAAGATTATCTCTCCACATGTTCATGTTGAATCCCTTACTTACTTCAATCTGGAAGATGGCATAATTACTAATATAAGTTGCAAGTTTGGATAACGATTGTCTTCCAGATCCACCAACTCCGAGCAATAAAGCATGTCCTTTTGGTTGTCTTAAAATTCTGCAAATTCTGGAAACGTGGTCACATGCATCTAAGAACATGACAAGCCTCATAGGATGCTTAACACCCTCATTGTACTCGTCAAGATACTCGACCATCTTGGCAATCATTTTGTCCATATCAGGAATGATTTCATAGACTCTGGGGTCTACTTCAAGTCCCATCATATAGTCTCCAAATATAATTCTGCCATCTCCGTGGATTTGTTCCTCAGTCAATTTTAATTTCTCAGTGAATTCTTTGTCAATGAGAGAATTGAGTTTGTTCCTGTCCTCTTCTGAGACCATCCTGTCTCTGAAAACTCTGAAGTTTTCATGTGCCCATATCTTAACCAAATCTGTGATTTTAACGACACTCTTAGAGCTAGCTGAGCAAAGGCCTTGGAAGATCTTAGAAATATCTCTCAAATTGAATGTGTAATGACTCTTGGCTGGAGTTGGCTTCAGTTCAGTAGCCACGTTGGTGTAGATACTCAGAGTCATTTCGACAATTGTATCTATGCTGTTCTTCACATCATCTGAGAAGTTGTTTAAGAATCCCTTGACAATTGTAGAGAAAATTTGCTTGATACTTGATTCTTGTAGGTTTGTGTAGGTGATAATGTTGAAGTGTCTCATCATTCTAGCAGTAATGTGTGACCTACCACCTCCTGGTGGCCCCATTGCCGAGACAAGGATAATGTCTTCAATTTTTCTGAAATTCTTTTCTTTACTTTCTCTATCGTACCAACCTCCATGGTCTAGCCATTGTCTCAAGAACTCAATTGGAGGTTGTGCTCCATACTCTTCCTTCTTAGGCATATTGAGATCATCGACGAAGATAATGAACCTTTTTCCTGGAGATGGACCGAACACACCTCTTGCTCTCTTTTCGAATTTCTCGTCTAAGGCATCTTGTGTCTGATTTGCAGAGGTTTGAGCAGAGAAGGTGATGACTAAGGATTGGTACTCTTCTGGCATTTCGTTGGTCAATAACTGTTCAATATTGACAGTCTTACCTGTACCAGTGTTTCCTGCGCAGAGAATATGCTTTTTGTTAGTGGTCAAGAGTTTTTTGAGATATTTCATTCTAATGGAGTCAAATGTAGGAACAACAATGTCAGTGTAGTCAAGCTTTGTATCAATAGAATAAGATGGTACTGTTTCAAGCCAGTCGACCCAACATTTATTTTCAGTGTTATATCAAAAGTCGTATACTAAACCAGTGTCAGGCGGAAGTCCTTCAAATCCTTTCATGGACTCTCTAATTTTAACATCAAACTTGTTTCTTCCTTCAAGGTTTGTGGTACAACCAAATGACCATACGCTTGCATAAACAAAGAGAGACTCAATCATGTCTTCAAAGTTTTCAATCTCAATTTTTTCGACTGTTCGAGCTTCATCATCATAATAACCTGAGAAGTAGCAGTCTAAGATCTTACAAAATGACTGACACAGGTTATTATCCATTGTCACAACTGGCTCATATAAGTTCTTCCTTACGAATTCAAGGAGCACTGAATTGTACTTTGCCACAGTCTCTTTGATTTTTGGAATAAGCTTGTCACTCATGTTGAACGTTGGTGGGAAGGTGTTGTACCATGATGCGTATAAGCACTCAGTTCCAAGTGCAACTGGTTCCATATAGACCATACCACACCTTGATACAGTAGCTGGGGATGCGACTTCTAAATCTTCGACTTCAAACATTATAGTCATCCTCTCTGTCAATGGGATAATCTGTCCACTATTCAAGCATAGTTTTTTGTTGTCGTCAAGCACTGTATTCATACTCTCAATCCATAAGGCATCGACAGGTCCATCAAACATCACCCAATGTTTTTCAGGAGATTGGTCAGAAGCACAGATTTCAATCTTTTTGGCTAAGACTCCATCAATCCACTCTGTTGTCTGAGGATCAGTTTCACCATACAGCTGTCCCATTGTGATACTCTTAGGATTGATAATGTGAGTGTTAATTTTTTCGAACCCTTCTTGACCAGCGAGTGTAGAGATTGTATGTTGAAGAGTTCTGTAGTTTCACGTTTTTCCACCTCCAGTTGGACCAACAAGCATTAATCCATGTCTAACAAGAATTGTGTCATATAGCTGGATGATCTTTTCGATAAAGACTTTTTCTGGTTGTAAATTAAATTCCTTGCATGATTCCAAGAGCTGAGTATTTAATGATCCATAGTCAATTTGAGGTCTATCAACACCAGGGAATAAATCATTAATGATACCATCAAACAGGGGTAAATCGTCTTTCAAGAACTTTGGTACGTTGACATCTCTTAATGCCCTCAGCAATAATTTGTTTTCATCCATTTCTGGATCTTCTCTTTTAAGTCTACCAGCTGCATTAATAACTGATCTCACAGCTCTCATTCCATAATCATAATGGCATTGTGAGGAAAGCTGCTCTGATGATAATGTAAAAGTGGTGACCATTTTCTCAGCAAGAATCTTGGCTTCATTGAATCCGAATGAATAAAGCATGATCTGTCCAATCAAAGCATAATCAGGAACCATCATTGCCATTGGTCTGAATAAAGCTTTTAGGTTATCTGGTAACTCAGTTCTTCCTGCATAACCTGGATTCATAGTAATAAACACACAGAAAGTTGGTTTCATAACGATTCTACTTTCTTCAAAAATTAGTTCATCAATTCCGTTTGACTTGGCATCAAACAATGTTAAGAGCTGTTGGGCAATAACTGACAACACTTCAATATTAATTCTATTAAACTCATCGAAACAACACCATGCACCAGCGGAGGCAAGTCCTTTGAAGAATCTACCAAGCATGAGGTAGTCCATACCATCTGAGCAGTTAAACACAACGCACTGCTTAGCAAGAGCTTTGGCTAGATCTTTAGTTGATTCAGTTTTTCCTGTTCCAGCTGGTCCTGCTGGAGCTCCACCCATGTTTAGCTTCAAAGCACCCATCAAGGTTTGATAGCATTTATCTGTTAAGGGAGTAATGACCAATCTGAGTGTGTTTCCAAGGTACTCGTATCCGTATGGGAAATCAGTTAGAACCATTTTGACTCTGCAGTGTTCATTTTCCCAGTAATATCTAAGCTGAGAGATCCACTCAAATGCATGTACGTTGTCTACTCTTTCGTTAACGAGAAGTTCGATGACATCTCTTGCATGTACATCAATGACAATAAGAGCACCAAGAGCAATACTTTGAAGTTTGGTAAGTTTGGTTCTCACCAAGGTAACAGTGTCTAACAATTGCTCTTGTAATTTCTTGAAATATTCTTTGACACCTTCAAGTCCTTTTGCAAATGAATCTTCAACTTCCTTTGTCCAGTGGACTTGAGATCCATTCAAAACACACTGACCTGGATGCTGTTTAATCCACTCAGTTCTTGGGTTTTGAGAATACTCATCAATAGACTTTTTAAGGACGTGTCTGACACTTTCAATCATCATATTTTCGACGTCTCCCATCCAAAATTCTACTCCTTTGTCTTTCGGGTTGACATCTTCGATAAACTCAATTCTTTCATTTTCAACAGAGAACATGGCTGAAATTGTGTTGTCAGGGTTGAAGTGAACATCTGCCAAGTTTTCAAATACTTTTCTTAAATGAGGTCTAACATTCTGTACATCTTTAGTCTGCGACAGGATCAAGAGCAAATCATCATTAGCTAGGAAATAGAATCGGGCAAAGACGGCTCTCTTCGACTCGAGATAGTCTTTAAGACCTTTTTGGACAAGATCTAAGTCCGAGTTACATTCACTAAAATCTTCTTTTAATTGAGGGTCTTCACAGATAGCGAGAACATTTGAGTTATCTTTGACTTTCTTCATGATACTTCTCCATTTACTGTCAACAGCTTTAAATTTCTTATTTTCTGCAGGAAGTTGCTTCATAATATCTGGTGAATCAAAGATAGGTTGCAAGTAAGCCCATTGTCCCTGACATTTAATCCACTCTTCGAGAGTATCAGTCATTAAAAGGAGCAAGTCATACCATTCTTTAATCTCATCTTCAAATGGCTTCTTGAATGGAGAAAACTGCATAGCCTGTGTCTTCACATTGTGTTCATCCAAGCAGTTGAGAGCATCATCGAACCCAGTACACGTGAAGGTTCCACTTTTCTTGAAAGGAATCAAGAAGAACTCAATATTTTGCCATTCTTCCTTCATTTTGACGAGTTCAAGTTCGATCGTGTATTCTTTAGCTGCTTTCTCGCCAACATCCTGACACACATCAATATGATCAACGAGGTTGAGGTCAATCAAACTCTGGAAGCTGAAGTCCTCAGTTGGCTTTACCTCAAACCCGATCTCCTTTGAAAGTTGCTCCCAATGCCTATCTTTCATGCCTTCCTTTCTGAGGGCAATTGCAACTGGTACAAGAGGCTTGAATAGGTCGAGGTCTTGCTTGACAGTCTCTCCGATTTTAAGAATTGCAGTCATGTCCTTTTCACGGAAGTATCTTATTGTCTTGTTGCTTGTCTTGATATAATTGAGCACCTTCTCTTGCATATCTGGAGCGTTAAGATCTTCCCAAGGGTCGTTTAACCATGATTTGTGGTTTGAGAACCAATCATCGACAGTGGTCCATAAATTGTAGTAAGGTTCGTACTCTTTGTTCAATACCTGAATGTTACTATAATCAGATTCGTTGAGCCCCATTAATCTTTCTCTGTTAGTGAACTTCTTAGCTTTTTCGTGAGCTTTCTTCATCTTATCGTGAGTATTTCTGACTATCTCAGAGACTTCTTGATGCTGATTGATGTCATTGTATTGAGATAATGTTGAAATCGTGGTTTCTAGTTGAGTAACTTCAGCTTTGAAGTTGTTTTGGTCGCCATACATCTGGTTAATCAACTTCTCTTTTTCTTTTTCCAAGTATAAAGTTTGTCTCTCAATCAACTCAAATGTCATCTTAGGTGCTTTCTGGAAGTTATGTTTCTTCTTTGTGTCTTCATCATCAAACTTATACATAAATGAGTCCAAAATCTCATAAGTCTTCATACATTCTTTGATTTCAACGTTGAGTTTCTCAATTTCATTTCCACATTTTTCCATGTATTCTTTGATAGAGGTAAGGTCTTCAATATCATCTGGTTTCCTTTCAATTTTAGCATACATTTCTTCAAATTTTGCAAGGAGTTCGGCTGTCTCTCCTCGTGCACGCTTGGAGATGATTTCAATTTCAAGTTCAGCAATTTTTTCATGTTTTCCACTGAGTGCATCTTTGAATTCTCTGCAGTCAATTTTGAAGATAGAAACAGTGGCGAACTCTGGAATTTCATCTCTCAATTTCTGAGCTTGTTTTCTATGCACCTCTACGTCCTAAAAGTTAAAGTTATTTAGATTACCTTTCTGAGGTCCTCGATTTCAGGGATCTCGGCATCATCACCTTCTTTTGGGTCCTTCAGTCTGATGTACTCATCAACGTTGAGTTTGTACTCAGTTGCTCTATTTAATTAATGCAGAGGATACTTACTTTAGCTTGGTGAGGAGTTCACAAGATATGAACTCGTCCATTGGGTAAATAGCATTCATGAGTTCACTTCTGAGTGTTTTGTAGGCTTCCCACAACCACAGGTTCTCATCCTCTAAGACACTCTTGTCTTTAGGATCTTCTTTGACTGGTTCAACTCTTGGTCTCACGGTTACCTTCAAGTTCATGTTATGAGCTTCCTTCTTAAAAAGGTGAGACATTAGCTTCTGTTCAATCTGAGCGATCTCCTGGAGTTTTTCGATTCCTAAATCAAAGATCTTCATGATAGTGGAGACTAAGTCTACTGGGTCTACTGAGTATTGTGGCTCTAGGGATCCGTCATCAAGTTCCAACTTAATAGAAAACAATGGGATAGGATCTTTGGAAGTGGCATATGGGTCTTCTTCTAGCTTCAACAGATCTTCGTCAGAGATAAATCTATTGATAATACTGTTCATGTCATTTACTTTTCAGCTAATAGGTAAGAAAGTCAGCAGGGAATCCTTGAACCTATGAATTGACTTCTTAGTGAGCACAAGTAAGGTATCCTGCATCAAGAATCTGACTTGAGTCAGGAACTTTTTGAGATTACCAATTTCGTAGAAGTCTTTGTTTGTCTCATTCAAGTTGAACCACCCTTCCTTCATGTCATTGAAGTTTGTCTTGATGATATCTTTTATCTTGTTAACCCAAGTTTCTCTGAGATAGTACGAAGTCTGCGAGATCGATGAGGACTGAATCTGCTTGAAATCCTCTATTTCCATAGTCTTGTTGATATTTGGATTGTAAATATCTCTGCTTATCACTTCATTACACTCTTTCTTAATTTCATGTAGAGCCAACACTACTTCTTTGGTTTTGAGTAGTGTAGATATATTGAATCTTGCAAATGTTGCTGGGTAGTCATGCTCTGGAATTGTGATCATACCAAAGTACGCAGTCAACTCTTCTGGCTTCTCTGGTGGTAAAGTCAAATTTCCAGCAATTAAGTTGTTTGCTCCTCCTTTCTCTTTCAAATGCTTATCGAAAATAATTTTGTTCATGGTCTTGACAAAGTCTAGATTAATTTCATTTAAAAGAGTTGTATCTGCTGAACTTTTTCCTCTCAGAGCTTTGGTGTTCTGTGTCAGTATCAGAATTCTGTTGATCTTTTCATGGTCTAGTTCGGTAATTCCGCCACTTGGCATATTTTCAATGTAATAGTTATACTTAATCAGGGAATCAGCATATAGTCTTGTCTGATAAGCATGCTTGAACCTTTTGACAAAATGTCTTGGATCTTCGTCGTCAAACATGATATAAATTCTTGGCAACTTAGCTTTCTGGTTGATATGATTGAAAGTACCCTCGTATCTTCTCGACTTTGGGAAATACCTTGTGATCAAAATATCTCTCCAATAACACAGAGCGTCTCTGTCTTTCCAGAGACCTCTTGCTTTAACGTATTTTCCTTCAACCTTGTTTCTGAGCCAGCCACTTGGAGTCTTGATGTCGTAGCTCTCGTCGTCATATGCCTCAAGAGGCAACCAGCCACCTGGTGCTTTTTCAGGATTTCTGAACTCTATCCCCTCGTCAGCTAGTAGTTGCTCAATATCGAAATCTGAGAAGTTGTCATCGATCTTCGTTTCCTTCTTCTTGGGCGACATGCTTATGATCTATAAAATTTAAATTTTATTCTTACCTTCTTCGGTAGCCTCTTTGGTTCCTTCATCTGCGGTGGTTCCTCTGGAGGATGAGGATTGAATCTCTTCTTGGAAGGAGACTCTTTATTTTTCTTGAGCATATTCACTGTGAAAGGGTTAACACAAATAGAGACTTACTTCCGTTCCCGTTTCCGTTCGCTGCTTCCATATTTTATTTGTAAATATAATAATATTCAAACCGGTGCTCTGTACATGGGGTTTTGGGGTTTTGGGGTTTTGGG
>Ga0307966_1003092_pt1 | contig 12544 bp, 9 predicted proteins | sample OrgLakmetagen646_FD_203141 | JGI IMG/M metagenome (GOLD analysis project Ga0307966, IMG submission 203141) | Saline water microbial communities from Organic Lake, Antarctica - #646 | ecosystem: Environmental > Aquatic > Non-marine Saline and Alkaline > Saline | place: Antarctica: Organic Lake... | reverse complement strand
CAACTTAACCTGGCAACTTCTAGAAAATGGAAATGAAATTGCATCAGGAAAACTACCTCAACAAAATATCATGCCTTATGAAACCCAAACAGTTAAAATAAAACTTCCAAAACTGTCTAACAAAAACAGCGATTACCATTTGAATTTAAAAGCTATCACTGCAAATGAATTGCCTTTAATAGAAATTGGACATGAAGTAGCATATGAACAATTTGAATTACAAAAAGGAGATTTTTACATTGAAAATTCTAATTCAGAAAACTCTATTTCAGTTGAAATGGATGCGGATAATTTGAACTTAAGTAGTCCTGATTTCAAAATGAGTTTTGATGCTAAAACAGGTTCGTTAACTAGTATTGACTATGGTAATGGCAATGTTTTAGTTGAAGGCATTACCCCTAATTTCTGGAGAGCTCCAGTCGATAACGATTATGGATTTAAAATGCCTAACAAATTGAAAGCTTGGAAAGAAGCGACCAATACCCAAAAGTTAATTTCATTTACCCATAAAGAAGAAAATGGCATTGTAAAAGTCGTTTCAGCTTTTGAATTGGAATCCGTAAAAAGTGCATCTGTTGTTATGACTTATATGGTTAAAGGAAATGGTTCGATGGAAGTTCAAACTGAATTGAAAAATGTTGATGAAAGCTTACCTATGTTACCGCGATTTGGAACCAATTTCATTATAAAAAGTGACTACAACCAAGCAAATTGGTTAGGCCGCGGACCGTTTGAAAATTACCAAGACAGAAATACTTCGGCTTTGGTGGGTAATTATACATCAAAAGTAGAAGACTTGTATTTCCCATACATTCGTCCACAAGAAAACGGATACAAAACAGAAAATCGCTTGTTAAGTTTAACGAATGATGCTGGAGAGGGAATTAAAATTACAGCACCTAATTACTTTAGTTTTAGCGCACATCATCAATTGAATTCAGATTTTGACGCAGGAATGACTAAACAACAACGCCATACAACAGATATTCAAAAACGCGACTTCGTCAATATCAATATAGACAGCGAACAAATGGGTGTTGGTGGCATCAATAGTTGGAATGCGTTGCCTTTGCCTAAATATCGCATTCAGCCGAAAGACATGTCGTTTACTTACCAAATAGAACCCATAAAATAGTTATACTATGCTTTCTAGGCTTATTTTCCTAATCTTAGTTTTGCCCAATACATGCTTTTCACAAGTGAAATCTCTTGAGTATAGAGAGACAATTGTGCTAAGTGATTGGGTTTTCAAAAAAGGAACCTATTACAATGCACAGGCTAAATCATTTAATGACAAAGATTGGGAAAAGGTGAAAATTCCCCACACCTATTCAATGGATGCAATAAATGAAGTGGGATATTACAGAGGTGAAAGCTGGTATAGAACATCAATCAGTTTACCAAATTCCTTTCAAAATGAACGAATATTTATCCGTTTTGAAGGCGTAGGTCAAGAAGCAGAAGTATATTTAAATGAAAAGAAGGTTCGTAAACACACAGGAGGCTATTCTGCGTTTTGTTTTGAAATTACTGATTTAGTAAATACAAACGAAGAGAATACTATTGCAGTGAAAGTTTCTAATGAACCTAACTTTAAACGCATTCCTGTCAACGATAAATTATTTAATCATTATGGTGGGATTTATCGACCTGTACAGATTTTTAGCACCCCAAAGCTGAATGTTTCTCCTACATATTATGCTTCTTCTGGTGTTTTTGTCGAAGTAAAAGAATTGACAAAAAACAAAGCATCACTAGAAGTTAGAACCCATGTTTCTAATGTTTCATTAATAAAAAATGCTGAATTAAATTTGGTGATTAAGGATGCCAATGGCAAAGAAGTAGCCACTCAAAAAGAAGTACTGCAAGAGATAGGAAACGAAAAAATCGTAAAATCTAATATTTTAATTTTAAATCCTATTTTATGGAATGGCCGGAAGAATCCACACCTATACACAGTAGAAGCCACTTTGTCTTCATCTACATCTAAAGATAAAGTTGTTCAAGATTTTGGTTTACGCACCTATAAAATTGACGCTGATGAAGGCTTTATTTTGAACAATCAGTCCTATGCTTTGTATGGAGTGAACATGCATGAAGATTGGAAAAGTGTAGGACCTGCACTTACTGATAAACAGCATATAGAAGACATGGAATATGTAGATGAATTAGGGGCAACTAGCTTAAGGCTTGCGCATTACCAGCATTCTGAAATGGTTTATGAGTTGGCTAATCAAAAAGGAATTTTAGTATGGACAGAAATTCCTTTTGTAAATGATTACAGTGGTAGAGAAGGTGATAATGCTAAACAGCAACTTAAGGAGTTAATTCTTCAAAATTACAATCATCCTAGTGTATTTGTTTGGGGAATTTGGAATGAAGTCCGAGCACACAAAAGTCCCAATGAAGCATGTGTAGGAATTACAGAAGAACTCGTTCAATTAGCACATAAGTTAGACTCTTCCAGACTTACAATCTCAGCAAGTGATAAAGGAATGACTTCCAATATGGGTAATATTACAGACTTGCAGGCTTGGAATAAATATTTTGGTTGGTATTATGGAACTTACGAGGATATGGGGAAGTGGCTAGATACATCACATCAAGATTTCCCTACACGTCCATTATCAATCAGCGAATATGGAATTGGCGGTAATATTAATCAGCAAAAGCTTTCAAAACTTGAAAAACCAGCTGGTGACTTTTTTCCAGAAATGGAACAAACCAAATACCATGAAATTGTTTGGGAGCTTTTTAAAAACCGTCCTTATGTGTGGAGCACGTATGTATGGTGTATGTATGACTTTTCAGTAAATACATGGAATAGAGGTGGCACTCCATTCTTAAATCATAAAGGTTTAATGACCTATGATAGGAAAATTAAAAAAGATGCCTTCTATTTCTACAAGGCCAATTGGTCTAAAAAGCCTGTTTTGTATATTGCAGAAAGAAGAAATACGGAGCGATTTTCTGAAATTACTGAAGTAAAATTATATACGAATAGCGAGAAAACAATTCATTTAGTTGTAAATAGTGAAAAAATTGCGCAACAAAAAAATACATCAGACATCAACATCGTTTTATTTGAAAATGTAAAATTACGTAAGGGTAAAAATATTATTCAAATCATGACAATGGATAAAAAGTTAAAAGATGAAGTGATTTGGGTTCTGAAATAATCCTATTTCAAATAGATTATAAATCCAAGTTTACTTTATAAATTTAAAGATTAAAAACATTAAATATGAGTTATAAATTATTTTTTATTTTCTTCTTTTTCATTTTTTTTTCAAAATTAAATGCACAGAAAGTCAATGCACAGCCAAACGTCATATTCATCATTTGTGATGATTTAAACGATTATCAGGGAGCCTTCGGTGGTCATCCACAAGCAATAACACCTAATATAGATAGATTTGCAAATTCTGGAGTACAATTTTTAAATGCGCATTCTAATGTACCTGTTTGTTCACCATCAAGAAATAGCATGATTACTGGGGTTTATCCGCATGAATCTAAAGATTACGGCTGGACAGACCTTAAAAAACAACCCGTTCTTAAAAACAACAAAACCCTCATGCGTCTTTTTAAAGAAAATGGATATATAACTTTAGGAACCGGTAAAATTACACACGGGAATATGAAGGAAGATTGGGACGAATGGGGCATGCCTTTAAAAAATAATTATGGTCCTTTTTACTTTGATGGAAAAGATAAAAAAGCCTTACCAACCGTGCCTGAACCTTTTGCAGAAATCGGTCAAGTGGATGGGTCATTTGGACGATTATCTGATGTCGGCTATTCTTCTGGAAAGAAAAATGAAAAAGGCTTTGTTTATGGCTGGGACAATGAGCCTATGCGGTATGTAAATGATGATGATAGAGATTTATTGCAAGATGAATTGCACGCTCAATGGGCTGTAGAAAAAATCAAATCACTTGAAACAAGAAAAGATAATCAGCCTTTTTTTATGGGTGTTGGTCTTGTAAGGCCACATACACCTATGCATGTACCTGATCAATATTTTGATTTATTTCCTATTGAAGACATTCAACTAGAAAACTGGAAAAAAGACGATACCGACGACACCTTTTGGAGTGATAATTTTGATGCTAATCAAAAAGGAGCAAGGTATTTTAGAACACTTCTAGCATCATATGAAGGGAATCGAGAAATTGCTATCAAAAATTTTTTACAAGCGTATCTAGCTTGTGTGGCTTTTGTAGATGTTCAAGTTGGTAAAGTCTTGGATGCTTTAGAAAATAGTAAATTTAAAGATAACACCATTGTTATTTTCACAAGTGATCATGGTTGGCAAATGGGTGAAAAAAACTATCTTTTTAAAAACTCACCATGGGAGGAAAGCACGAGAATTCCTATGCTTATTAAAACTTCAAAAGTTAGTGCAGGGATAAAAGTAGAGCAACCCGTCTCATTGATAGACCTTTATCCCACATTAATCGAATTATGTGTTTTAAAAGGAAGTCATAAAAAGAATGAAAATGCTGGTAAATTAGGTGGATATTCTTTAAAACCATTCTTAGACAATCAACCCGAGCAATGGAAAGGACCAAATGGAGCTTTAACTGTGATTGGTAATTATGGAATTAATATACCAACTGAAAAGCAAAATTTTTCCTACCGAACTAAAAACTGGAGATACATTCGTTATAGCAATGGTGCTGAAGAATTATACAACCATCAAACAGATTCTTATGAGTTGGACAATTTAGCTGATGATAAAAAGTATAAAAACGTCAAATTAAAGCTCATCAAAGAAATGGAAAGCTTAATCAATATTTAAAAATTATAGATGCACAATTTAAAAAGAATTTTAATGGTTTGGGTAATGGCATTTTTGACGCTATCCTGCGCTAATCAAAATGTAAAATATTCTGCTTTTGCACCTGGAGAAATATGGTTAGACAACCAAGATGTTGCAATCAATGCACATGGTGGTGGATTCCTGGTCCATAACGGAATTTACTATTGGTTTGGCGAACACAAAGGCGAAGGAAAAACAGGAAACAAAGCCTTGGTTGGTGTTGGAGTCTATTCATCAACAGATTTGTACAATTGGAAAAATGAAGGGATTGCACTCAAAGTATTAGATGATGAAAATTCCATGTTACAAAAAGGAAGTGTTGTTGAACGTCCTAAAGTAATTTATAATAAAAGAACGCAAAAGTTTGTAATGTGGTTTCACCACGAGTTAAAAGGTCAAGGTTATAAGGCCGCACTTACAGGTGTTGCAGTTGCCAATCAAGTCACTGGGCCTTATGAATACATCAATAGCTTTAGAATTCATCCCGGGGTTTTACCTAAAAATTTGTCTCCAGATGAATTTGAAAGTATTCCCAACATAAATGAAAATCAAGATTTAACCAGACAAATTCGGATTGACCAAGCTAAATCTGGCGAACTATTTAAGCGTGATTATGCTGAAGGCCAAATGTCACGAGACATGACGCTTTTTGTTGATGAAGATGAAACAGCTTATCATGTCACAGCTTCAGAAGAAAACCAGACTTTATTGGTCTCTAAACTTTCAGATGATTATTTGACTTTAACTGAAGAATTTGTTCGCGTGTTGCCAGGTGAACGCAATGAAGCTCCTGCTATTTTTAAAAAAGATGGACGTTATTTTATGTTTAGTTCAGGCTTAACTGGCTGGAAACCTAATCCAGCAAGATTAGCAGTTGCAGATGAACTATTAGGTGAATGGACACCTTTAGGAAATCCTGTTGAAGGAAACGAAGAACAAAAGCAAACCACGTTTCACTCACAAAGCACCTATGTGATTCCTGTACAAGGAAAGGCAGATGCTTTCATTTTTGTAGCTGACCGTTGGACGCCCAAAAATGCTATCGATGGCCGTTATGTTTGGCTTCCTGTATTGTTTGATAAAGAAGGAATGCCTTACCTCAAATGGTTTGAAACATGGGATTTGTCCATTTTTGATGAAATTGAAAATAAAGGTTTTACTGAAAAATAAAAAAGCATATGGAGTTAATTCAAAGAATAAATCGCTGTGTGAAGTTTGCAACTTCGCACCTAGGTATGTGGCTTGAAAACATATAAAATGACACTATAATAGAAATAGCATTTGCTTTGTGAAGTCTAAACTTTTTTAAAAACATGAACTACTTTAAAAACTAATTTATATGAAACGCTTTCAAAAAATAGCCTCAATTTTTTTGGTAATTGCATCGATTTCCTACCTTAACAGCTGCAAGAACCCTAAGGAACAACCAAAAAATAATGTTGAACAAACATTCAAAGAAGTCAACCCATTTCAACCAGACCCGTCGCCGCCACCAGAAGAAATCAATGGTTACCAATTGGTTTTTAATGATGAATTTAATCACGACGGTCCAATGAAAGAAGAGTACTGGCGAGCTGAAACGGGATTTAAACGAAACAACGAACACCAATGGTATCAATCAGAAAATGGGTATTGTAGCAATGGAAGACTGGTTATTACTGCTAAAAAAGAACAAATGGAAAATCCTGATTTTGAAAAAGGAAGTTCAAATTGGAAAACCAAACGTGAATTTGCAGAATACACTTCAGCCAGTTTTATCACCAAAAAAGAACATCATCAAAAATACGATTCAATTATGATGGTCATGCGAGCAAAACTCCCATTAAAAACAGGAGGGATTGAAGACTATGGCGTTTGGCCAGCCTTTTGGACAACTGGTGAAGGACCTTGGCCACACGGCGGTGAAATTGATATCATGGAATATTACAACGAACGCATGATGGCCAATTTTGCCGTAAAAGGTAAAAAGGGTGCAAAATGGCGAGGAAATAAAGAGGAAAATAATGATAACTCATACCTTAAAAACATCATTAGTGGAAAAGCGATTGGCTTTGAAGCTGACCCAGAATACCTACAAAAATACCACGTTTGGAAATTGATTAGCAATGGTAAATTTTTAAGCGTTTATCTCGATGATGTGTTTATGTCAAGAATCGCCTTAAACACTAAAAACGAGGATACTTCTGTAAGAGAATTTCCATTTATGGGAAATACATGCAATTATTGGGTTAATTTAGCTGTGGGCGGAAATCCACATCCAGACGAACAGCAACTTGCAAAAACAGTATTTCCACGACAATACGAAATAGATTATGCACGAATTTATGTCTATAAAAATGAATAAATTATGAAAAAACTGCTTTTGATTTTATTGTTTATAGCTGTGCAGATTAGCATAACTTCTTGTGTTTCCGATAAAGGCAAACACCTGTTCATTCTTTCTGGGCAATCTAACATGGTTCGATTAGATTTAAATGTGAGTTTTATACCAAGTATTGAAAAGGAATTCGGAAAAGATAATGTCATTGTAATCAAAGATGCTAAGGGTGCTCAGCCCATTAGCCGGTGGTACAAAAAAGCAAAAGCGAATGAAAACGAAACAGAAATAGGTGACTTATACGACCGCTTGTTGCAAAAAGTAAACGATTCTATAGCTGAGCGAAAAATACAAAGTGTTACTTTTATTTGGATGCAAGGCGAAAGAGATGCCCGCATAAAAAATGCTGAGGTTTATGAAGAATATTTATTGGGCTTATATGACCAATTGGCAACTGATTTAAATGAAAACAACATCAATTTTGTGATAGGTAGGCTTAGTGATTTTGATATGAATAACGAACGTTGGCCACATTGGACAAAAATTCGTGAAATCCAACAAAAGGTAGGTGAATCTAATCCAAGGTTCGATTGGGTAGATACCGATGAGTTTAATGACGGAATGAATTCAAAAGGAGATACCATTCAAAATGATTTGCACATGTCGGTTGAAGGCTATAAACATTTAGGTGAAACATTTGCCAAGAAGGCTATTCATTTGATAAAAGAAAATTAGTCTACATATGAAAATTTAAACGGTGTGAAGTTTTAATGCTGTACGAAGTTTGCAACTTCGTACCGTGAAATGGATAAAATTCTCTGCGAAGTTTGCAATTTCGTACTGTGAAATGGATAATCTGTCTAACGCTGTGCGAAGTTTGCAACTTCGTACATGCTATGTGAAGTTTGCTATATCGCTCTGCGAAGTTTGCAACTTCGCACCATTGTTCTAAAAAACATCATATAGCTATGAAGATGTTGAAAGGCACTAAATTTAAACTTTGTAGTTTATGCATTTTTATTTAACTAGTGTAACTGCGAAGTTTCAAACTTCGCAGAGCGAAATGACAGTTGAAAATGCTGTACGAAGTCTTCAAAATACTGTGCGAAGTTTACAACTTCGTACCGTGAAATGGAATAAAATACTGTGCGAAGTTGCAAACTTCGCACCATAAAAACATATAAATCAAGTAATCATGAACATAAATCGATTTTTAATTTTAGTAGGACTCACCTTTTTATTTACAAATTGTAAAAAGGCTGAGGCTCCAAAGGTGGCAGAAGTAAAATCACCGAACATCATAATAATCTTGACTGACGATTTGGGTTACCAAGATGTCGGTTTTAATGGAAGTACAGATATTAAAACTCCATATATAGATGAATTAGCAGCCAATGGCGTAAAATTTACAGATGCTTATGTGAGTTATCCGGTGTGTGGCCCAAGTCGTGCCGGATTGATTACGGGAAGATATCAAGACCGTTTTGGATTTAGCAGAAATCCATTATTCACTCCAAAAGACAGTCTTTCTGGTTTACCCTTAAGTGAACAGACCATTGCTGAAGCGCTAAAAACAGCAGATTATAAAACCATGGCTATCGGAAAATGGCATTTGGGAGCACACGAAAGTCAGCGCCCTTTAAACCGTGGATTTGATGAGTTTTTTGGATTTCTTTCTGGTGGACATAAATATTTTCCTGAGGAGTACAACCGAAACGACATATCAGAAGTGACTTCACAATTTGATGCTTACAATACTAAATTGCTAAAAAACAATCAACGTGTAGAAGAAACAGAATACTTAACTGATGCATTTTCTCGTGAAGCTGTTCGGTTTATTAAGGATAACAATCAACAGCCGTTTTTGCTGTACTTAGCATATAATGCACCGCATAGTCCACTGCAAGCCACTGAAAAATACTTATCGCGCTATCAACATATAGAAGATGAAAAGAGAAAAACCTACGCCGCAATGGTAAGTGCAGTAGATGATGGGGTTGGTGAAATTTTGAAAACCTTACGCGGCCTTAATATAGAAGAAGAAACCTTAATTGTCTTTCTTTCTGATAATGGAGGCGATGAACGAAAAGGTTCCAACAATGGTATTCTTAATCGAGGAAAAGGCTCCTTATATGAAGGTGGAGTGCGTGTTCCTTTTGCAATGCAATGGAAAGGGGTAATCCCAGCTGGAATGGTATACGAAAAACCGATTATTTCATTGGATATTTTTGCAACCGCAGCAGAACTAGCCAAAGTTGAAACAAAAAATCAGTTAGACGGAAAGAATCTTTTACCATTTTTAAACGGAAGCACCGCAGAAATCCCTCATGAAAAACTGTATTGGCTAAAAGTTGATGCTGGCTCTTTTGCTATTAGACAAGGAGATGTAAAATTGATTCAAGAAAAAAATGGAACACAAAAACTTTTTAATGTGAAGCAAGATATTTCTGAAAAATTAAATATCAATGAAACTTTACAAATGCAAGAGCTAGAAGATGAATACCAAAATTGGAATAAAGACAATATTCCTCCAGCTTTTTTAGGACTCTTACAAAATAAAGAATACAATCAATTGCATCCTGAGCGCTATGAAGATGTGGGGAAGTATTAAAATTTGTAATTATATTTCACTAACGTAACTGCGAAGTTTCAAACTTCGCAGAGCGAAGCGATATGAATGGTGAAAATGCTGTGCGAAGTTTGCAACTTCGCACCATTGTTCTAAAAAAGTTATATATTTAAATGCAATATGGATAAGCGTGGTTATAAAATCAGAGACCAATCTAAACCCCATTTTATGACGTTTACTGTTGTAAATTGGATAGACATCTTTTCGAGAAAAGCTTATGAAGACTTGATAGTTGATAATTTAAATTACTGCATCAGCAATAAGGGATTAGTAATTCACGCTTATGTAATAATGAGCAATCATGTTCATCTTATCATTCAAAGTGAAGATAAGAATCTTTCAGGTTTAGTGAGAGACTTTAAGAAATTTACATCTAAGGCTATACTAGAGCAAATACAGTCAACCACAGAGAGTCGGTCTAAATGGATGTTAGAATTATTTCGTAAATCAACCGAAACGCATAGTCGTAATAAAATTCATCAGTTTTGGCGTTACGGTAATCATCCTGAAGAGATTTATTCAACAAAATTTTTATGGACGAAGCTCGATTACATTCATCTCAATCCTGTTCGCGCTGGCATTGTAGAAAAAGCTTCGGAATATGTCTATTCAAGTGCTAAAAACTATGTTTTTAATGAAGGAGTTGTTGAGGTCACTCTTGCTGATAATCCAATTATTGATACACAGAAAGATGATTCTTTTTGGAAGAGTATTCGGTGGTGACTGCGAAGTTTCAAACTTTGCAGAGCGAGAGAGCGAGTGAAAAAGCCGTGCTAAAGATGCTGTGCGAAGTTTGAAACTTCGCATCGTTGTCCGCATTGTTGATATGCTGTGCGAAGTTTGCAACTTCGCACTTTCGTTGTAAATTGAAAGTATTATTTAACCTAGTAAAAATAAATTTTTAAAGTTTCAGATTATGAATTATACCTCATGAGTGTAGCTGCGAAGTTGCAAACTTCGCAGAGCGAAAAGCGAGAAAGATAACAGAGCGGGATTCTTTTTGGAAGAGTAATCCGAGATAGCTGCGAAGTTGCAAACTTCGCAGAGCGAAATTAAAAGTTGCAGAGCTAAATTTTAAAAATTTAAAAAAACAACAGATGAAATTGATAATATATTTATTTTGCCTTGCTTGTGTCATGGGATGTACTCCCCAACAGCAAACCAAAAACTATTACTTTAGTGCCAAAACAGGTAATGATGCAAATGATGGGACATCTCCTGAGAAGGCCTTCAGATCTTTAAATGAAATAAAGAAACTTCAACTCAAACCCGGCGATAGTCTTTTTTTAGCTTCTGGTGAAGAATACGTTGAGCCTTTGGAATTGATAGGTATTTCAGGAAAGGAAAACCTGCCCATTGTCATTTCTACATATCCTAAAAATTCAGCTGAAAGAGCTTTCATTAAAACCAAAGGCCATCTGAATGCAGTTTTAATTGAAAATTCGAGTTTTATTGAAATGTATAATTTAGATATAAGTGCTGAATCAGATTTACAAGATGAAGACCAAGGAGGAGAAATGCGTTGTGGAGTTTTGGTACACGCCACAAAAGCAGGTAAGTATGAACATATTTACCTATCAAATTTAAACATTCATGATGTTTTTTATCAAACTAAAGGTTTTACAAGACCGAAAGGTGAAGTAAATACTGCAAATGGGACCCAAGCTTATGGATGGGGAATTCGGTTTATAAACAATACTGAAAATGCTGAAATAATTGATGTTAAAGTTGAAAATTCAACTATAAAAAATGTTTCGCATACTGGTATTAAACTAACTTCAAGATTGAAGGATGGTGTTCACGGCATCAAAGACTTTCAACTTAATGACAATGTGGTTTTTCAAACCGGTGGACCGGGTATTCAAATGTCTGGTGTTGCAGATGGCCATATTTTCAATAATAAAGTTGACCAATCTGGAAGTAATGATGATTCTAGGAAATGGGGTAGAGGCAGTGGATTATGGACTTGGGGGTCTTCTGATATTTTAATAGAACACAATAGCTTTATCAATGCCAACGGCCCAGGTGATTCTGCTGGTGCTCACATCGATTTCAATTGTAAAAATATTGTTTTACAGTATAATTTTAGTGCCAACAATGCTGGAGGTTTTTGTGAAATTTTAGGTAACAATTACAATTGCGCTTATCGGTATAATATTAGCGTAAACGATGGTCATCGAATCAAAGGTAATGATGGCGCTTTTCAAGAAGGAAAAATCTTTTGGTTGAGCGGATATAATGGGAAAAACAAAGCTCAATCAGGACCTTTCAATAGTTATTTTTACAACAATACCATTTTTGTGGGCAAAGATATCATTCCCAAAATAGCTGTTCATCGCAAAGCCAAAGGCGTTTTAATTGCTAATAATATTTTTCATTTTGAAAATCCTTCAGAAATAGTAAAAGGCGACCAATACAATCCCGAAACAGCAGGCGATTGGCAGGTTAAAAACGTTGTGTTCAGCAACAATTTATTTTTAACTCAGCAAACGTGGCCTGCAAAGCTGACTATTCAGGATACAAATCCTTTGTATGGAGAAGCTAATTTTGAAAATCAGGCTGGTTTAAATTTATCAGATTACATTCCAAAAAATCAAAATTTCGTCAAAGACAAAGGCATCAGGATTTCGAAAATACCGATGGATAGTATTGGTATAATATATGGCTTAGAATTGGAAAAAGATATTCTTGGAAATTCCATTCAAGGTTTGCCTGATTTGGGAGCGATTGAAATTGAATGATTAATTTAAAGATTTAAGGTTAATTATGATAT
>Ga0307966_1003091_pt1 | contig 12546 bp, 10 predicted proteins | sample OrgLakmetagen646_FD_203141 | JGI IMG/M metagenome (GOLD analysis project Ga0307966, IMG submission 203141) | Saline water microbial communities from Organic Lake, Antarctica - #646 | ecosystem: Environmental > Aquatic > Non-marine Saline and Alkaline > Saline | place: Antarctica: Organic Lake... | reverse complement strand
TTGGGGGGGGGGGTATTGCGAATGTTAGAACTCGACTTCGAAGCTAGAACTATTTTGAACCTAGAAGTGGAGTTCTAAAGGTTATGCTTCGAATGTTAGAACTCGACTTCGAAGCTAGAGGTATTTCGAACATTCGCAATACCCCCCCAAAATTTGGGGGGGGTATTGCGAATGTTCGAAGTGCACTTCGAACCTAGAAGTCCACTCCTAGGTTAGAAGCTTTATTAATCGAAAATGGTAGAACTCACTTCTAGCTTCGAAGAGCACTTCTAGCTTTAGAAGTGCACTTCTACAAAAGGACCACTTCTCAAATCTATAATAGCGCAAAGCTCTGTGTGAGCGCTTCAGCTTCGAGTATGCTTAAAGCCTTGTGTGAGCGCCAAGAGTTTCAGACCTCTCAGAACCATTGCTCTGTTTGGGCAAAATTGCTCTGTGTATGCATGATCGCTCTATATGTGTGAGCATTGCTCTGTGTGGACATGATCGCTCTATCTGTGTCAGCATTGCTCTGTGTGGGCATGATCGCTTTATCTGTGTGAGCATTGCTTTGTGTGGGCATGATCGCTCTGTGTGGGTTGATCCCTCTGTGTAAGTCAAGACCACACTCCCCGTGTTTACCTGATCTCTGAGCCTCCTTCTAATTAAAGATAAATGCATGAGGGCATGCATTCTAAGGAAGTGGAGCAATATAACGATTCAGGTTGTAATAAATCAGAATATATAAGATAAAACCAGATACAATCAGAGGTACTCAGCATCCGTGCTTGCAACACATCCGAAACGCTTGATGTGCGTTACAACCTGTCCAAAAGGTACAAATTTTCCAAAATAGGGGCTGTCAGTATTCTTTTCTAAAATAGCTTGAAAGCACATCCGCGTTGTTTGCGGTTTCAAACCAGCCTGCCTCAGTAATTTTCTGTTACAATTACCAGATGCCCAATCACATGTTGTCCATCCTCAAAGACTTGTATAATGCTGACAAATACACGCTGTTGGATGGGAAAAAATCAAGCTACTGTTCAGCCATCTGTTGGTGTGGAACAAAGGTGCCCCTTCCCCTTCCCCTTCGCTTGCTCTCTTCTATTTTCCTAAACGACATTGACAGCATGACTGATAGGGTGCGGTCATTGGTATCCCCGGGTTTGCTGTGAGAAACAAACTGTTTGCTGATGACCTTTCCATCCCTTCCAATAAACATTCAGATTTGCAGACTAAACAAGCTAAAAGATTACGCTTAAAGGAAATCTCTCATTGTAAATACACTAAATTCAGAGGTGATGTTCTAGCTTTATCTGTGAAATCCTGTCCCCTCTGTACTTTGACGGTGTAAAGCTCCCCTACACAGACAAATTAAAATATTTGGGCATGGTGTGCGACAAGCAGATCAATCTGAACACTGCACCTGACGCAGCACTTTATCCATTCACGGCAGGCACATTCAGAATCAAAGGGTATGTTCAGAACGGCATAATTTTTAAGTCAGATTCGGGCCACTCATTACTTACAACAAGAAAAAGACAGTCCCAAGCAAAAGACTGTTGGGAGTTGGGAGTGTTTAAAAGGATACTGGGGGTCAAAGACACCACACCACCCCTTCATGGTGTGTCATGCGCGAGTGTTTATTTGAACCCCTATAGTTCATTTGGTTTTGCGCGGCGATGCAACTGTACAATTGTTTGACTAAATCCAACACCTACACAACGAGAAAGGTCCTGCATGCTGACATGCAGCGGAGCACACCAGCAGCAGAGCACTTGCTGTCCTCCTGTAGACTCGTACAAACGACTTGACACGTGTTAGTTCCCAATTGCGCACACACACAATGTGCTACAACAACGATGTCGAGACTGGAGGGAGGAAAGGTCAGGGGGTGGCCATATTATTCACAACAGTTTCACAGTGCTCGTTCAGTTGTTAAAGATCTTTGATTTTTATGGAGCAGACTGGATTTACATCAAAGGTCAGACTTTGGGATGCAGGGGATAGTGCTTTTGGGAGCTGTGTTCATTCATCCTCGCTTTTCTGCACGTTGTGATGCTGAGATTTCCCAGATCTTCTCGCAGATGCAACACGATGTTTCTGAAGCACCTAGCAATAGCCAAGATACCATTTTTTTGGGGGACTTCAACGCACATCTGGACAATTTACCTGACCATTTTTCTGAGGGGCACGTTGCCATGCTCTCCAGATGTCCCGAACCGGGCACTTCACGTTTGGGGCAGAACAAAGGCCGAGCTAATTAAGTCGGCAGATGGTTGAGGAACATGCGCTTAAAACTCCTCTCATTTTGACCTTGGGCAGGGGGAAGGGGGACAATGGGCAGCCCACCTTCTTTGGTTACAGTCCTCATTTTAACCCATCACGGACTGAACACATCCTGATGTCCACTACCCTTATTATGTGCTGCAAACAAGATACCGTGCTACATGAATTTGACTCAGCAGACCACAGGCCACTTATTATGCCAGTGTCCGCACATTGATGTGCGGCTTCCAAGTCAGGTTCGGAGAAGAGGGAAAGGAAAATATATGGTTTGGAGGGATGAGCACAAAGACGCGTTTGTTTTACACATGCTAGAAATTGAGAATGTCCTCCAATCTTTTCGGAACTCTATACGCAATCAAAAACAACGATCCTGCTATAAATACCTCAATCATGCTTGCTGCTGAAGCCAATGGTATGACAGCAAGACAATTGTCACGCAGAATGCAGCTTGGCCTTCCCATGGCCCCTTGGTATGATGCACTGTGCCGTGATTACAAAAGACGTATCAGATGGAACAAAAAACACAACGAACCCTTTGCTAGGCTGCAACAACAGTCTGAGAAAATTTTTTAATAAAAGGCAAATGAGATGGGTGGACTCATTGATGCTCATAGCTCAGTGGTGTACAAGCTGATGACTGTGAACAAACGAATTTGTAGTCATGAAATGAACACCTTCAGCTACATGCAAAGCAATCCCAAGAGGTCATTCCCGACGTGTTACCTGGACGATCCAAATAAACCTACACGGCATCAGTTTCTCAGTGAACAGTTACAATCTGGACAAGTGCTTCCTTCTGGCATTGCAGTCTTATCAGTCAGTCTTGGTGGCAGGTGAGAAAACATAAACACTACCTTTCAACGCAGAAATGAGCGAGCACCTGTATACGAGCTAACCCCCCGCAAATACTCTGGCTACCACTGTCCAGAAAAATATTTCAAACATGAACGTGCAGTCCAGCCCAGATCTTGATTCGTTATTTACTTATTTCATCTGGCACGCAGAGAAATCAGTTTCAGGATGATCGTGGTAAGGAACACACTGAAAGCGTTCAGCTTCCCCTTCTTACTGCCTTGTTCCTGTCAGACGGTGTCCCCCCGCACCCTTGAAACAAAGTCAAAATAACATCCGCTGTCAAAAAGCCTCGCGTTTTCAACGCGTTTGAGCTTCATAAGCGCGTTTATGAACTAAAAGCGTGAACGCAAAATTTTTGAAGCATTCCAAACGGTCCTGTAAGGCCTTTGTTTTGGGGGGGATAGCTTGTTTTGGGCATGTTACAATATGTTTTAATTAATCGGAAGCAGATGGGAGCTGTTTTGGCCGGATTGCGTGAAGTGCATTTACACCGCGATTCTGACGGTCATAAGCGTGATCCTGAAAATCATAAACGCGCTTATGATGAGCATAACTCAATATAGAGCGCTTTTTCCCGGTCCTGCCGTTGGAACTGCAGCAGTGTTGGCCCAAGAATGTGCTTGCAGCCCCTTTACAAAGCAGGGACGGGGTAGTTTGCACCTGTCTACGCTTTCAATATCCAAAAGCGTGATCAAGGTGATTGATCATAAACGCGCTTATGAATCTCAGAAGCGCGATCATGAGCCTCACAAGCGCCGGGAAATACGTGTTCATAAGCGTAAAAGTTGGCAAGCGCGCTTATTATTAATCTCATAAGCGCGCTTTTGAGTCTCAGAAGCGCGCCTATGAGCCTCATAAGCGCCGAGAAAAACGGGAAAAACGGGTGTTCATAAGCGTCAAAAGCAGTATGTTGGCAAGCGCGCTTATAAATCTCAGAAGTGGGCTCGTCAGGGTGATGCTGTGCGGAGAAAAGGAATCATAATTGTTTAAACAAAAGTGTTCAGCACTTCACATTTTTGTGAAATACACCACTGTTATCGCGCGCAGGAACATTGAAAATTATAATCAATGGTTCCCTTAGGAGATGTGTTTTGCACGTTTAAATTCAGTGTTCACCAGTTGCTACCGCTCCCTCTCCACTCCCTCTCCACTCCCTCTCCACTCCCTCCTTCCTGGATTATCGAATACCACCACCAGGCCGCTCCTATGGGCATAACTGTGAGGCCCTGGCGCGTGGTTTGTGTAACTGCAAAAATGCAGTGCGCAGTCCCCCTCTCCCTCCTGTTCTCCTTCCTTGCCCCTCCTGCCATGTTGCGCACTGACTGCTTGTTGCTTTGCACACAGAGAGGAGCAGGAGCACAGCCCCGGCAGCAGGACGTGCGGGCCCCTTCCAATTGCTCTCTTGAGAGCAAATCTTCAGCTTTCTCCTCCTCTCCACCTCTTCTGATCCTATGCTCCTTCCTGCTCTGCGCTGTTTCCCACAGCATGGACGCTATGAGCATGCCGTGTCATTTGCTGCAGGCGTGCGTGCAGGGGGCTGGCGTGGGGCAGGAGAGAGAGCCAAATCAAATTTGCAGCTGGCATTTCCCACGCCACGAACACGCTTCTTTACCCATTAAAATGCCGATTATATTTATAGAAACGCGCTCATCACACTCATAAACGCGCTTGCAGTGCCCATAAACGCACATTTATGGCTCGTAAGCGCGCGCTTGTGACTCAATAGCGCGCGCTTATCAGCCGTTGTTAGCGTGCAGAGCGCGAGAGTTCAGAAACGCGTTTCTGAAGTTCAGAAGCGCGTTGATAACGCGAGCCTTTTTGACAGTGATCTCTGGATAAAAAAGGTCCAACTGCGTCCGCAAAAAATCAATGGCAGTATCTCTAGACTTTTTGCAAACTTGATCAGGGTTGCTGACGGACTGGGCTCTTGCTGAACATCAAATACCAAACTCACAATTTGGTTTCTGCCCCACAAGGAACACCAACCCCTCTTTATTTTCTGCCACGTACTGATAAAAAGGAAAACTTGAAGGTGTACTAGGGTGAAGGTGTACCTGGTTGTACACTGCTTTTCTGGACCTCTTTGCTGCCTACGACAGTGTTCAAAGAGAGAAGCTTTGGTAAAACCTGTAAAAAATAAATACTCCGCAGCATTTGAGATGTCATTCAAACCATTTACACAGTATGCCTACACCTTCTCATTGGTGGCGACAAAATCTCTGAGGAGGTTGCGCCCGGCAGAGGCTTGAAACAGGGCTGCCCTCTGAGTCCCCTTCTGTACTCCATAACAATGGCATGGACAGATTCTTGACTGTACAGAGAGGTGCTGCCACTGCCCCTGGATTCAGTTCAAATCCCTCACTGTGATTATGCTGATGACCTTGCTCTCACTTCAAACACGGCTGAAAGTCTGTAATTCTAACTGAACAAATTCTTTGACTACCCAGGAGGCCCAGAAGGCCCTCGCACAGGCTCGCATTGTGTTTATTAATTATGTGTTGCCCCCCTCGCATAAGGGCTTATTAATTGGGTATTCCAAGCCCTGGGGCTTATTAATTGGGTATTTCAAACCTCGGATTGGTCACGGCACCCTACAGTATACACATTTCAAAGGGCTCAAGCTAAACACTGACAAAACAGTCATGGTCTTCTTCAGCAGGGGTAACTCGCTCTGCGATTCCCACCTTCACGTACGACGACACACCTCTGGAACTTGTCACTGAATTCAAATACCTTGAAACCACTCTTACTCGTGATAGAAGCATGCACACAGCTGCTGAGAAGATGGCAGACAACTTCAGGTCTGCCATAATCAAAGTTTACATATTTGTTTACAGCAAGGTTATTAATCATAGAAAACGTTCCATCCTTTGGCTGGATTTTGCTTTGACAGCTGGTTTGCACGGTTGTCAAGTATGGGCCACTTCTTCTCTGACATATAATTTCTCAAAAATTACCCTACACACGTCCTTCATCTAGGCTTCCTAATAAGACTTGGGGTTCAAGGAAGATACTGATACTCGCTGCATGCTCAGCGAAACAGGTCATATGCCCATTTTTCCTTATTGGTTTCTATATTTTATTGGATGCATCATACGAGAAAGTTGTGCATATTTTCCTTCTTCTTGCAAACGGAAGTGATACATTATCAGGTTCTGCACGTGCTCCAAGATTTTCTTGCGTCCCTGCAATTTTTGGAAGCCGTACGATCTCGCAAGTCTATTAATCTGAAACAGTTTGAGCTAACTCTACGCAAACATATCATTGGAGGCTGGAGAGAACTTGACAATTTGATACCACATGAGACTTACCTTACCATTCCAGCGAAATTATGAGGACTCATCAAATACATTATGGTGTATCTTTGGGAATTGCTCCTGGCTGGTGGGATGACAGAAACAGAAATCCTTAGCCTATGTTGCCTCTCGACCTTCCCTTGGTTATTTCCAACATTCTCAGCCGTGCACTTCTTGCCATCGCCTTTCTGGTCATAACTTTCTGTTCCAAATAATGCGTCGTAACAGAATTAAAAGGCCTCATGAGCTCAGGATCTGTGACAAAGTGACTGACACTTTTCAGGATGAGAAGCGCATTTTGCTGGACTGTCTGCATCAACACTTGTCAGCCTCCGCGCACAGCACCGCCAGCTGGTTACCGCCTTACAAATATGAGTGTGGCTTCTTTTGTGGCTGAATGCTTCGCCCTTTTCCGCTTTTTTTCCCTTTTTGTTTGGTTACAGGCCATTTCCAAGCTTCTGCTCAGATGCCCCCCAGAGGCATATAAAGCGCTTGCCTACATCCCTATCCTTGCATTGGGACCAAAAACATGTTTCTTAACCTGCCTCGTGATGTCATTCACAGAACAACTCGCTTCGGACTTCGTGTTCACACCCTACGTTTCAAGACAGCGTCATGGAATCAAAGTCCTGTGTCACTGATCATCATGATGGTGTCCAAGATGAGCAGCATGTTCTTTTCCACTGCGCCAATCTCCACGTGATTTCTCTCCGCAGGAAATATGCATTTCTGTTTCCCCCAACAGGAGCCCTCGATGTGTGTACTTTCTTAAGCCAGGTCAATAACAAGCTTTATTTTTTACTCCACGAGCTAGTCGCTTATTATGAGCAGGTTAGCAGTCGCACTTTTTGACTGAAGGCCTTTTTTTGTAAACCTTGTAAACCTTGTTAGTCGTTTTAGGTTAAGGGCACACATCCTTAAGGCGACAGCATTTTAGGATCATGAATTCTCTTTTTGGTTACTTTTAAGCTTGTGAGCAGTTCATTCCCCCCCCCTCCAAGGTTTCTTGTAGGTGCTACAAATCTGGTACTACCAAAACAATTATCACACTTTTTACATGTTTTACATACGCAGCCAGCAGTTTTGACTGCTGACTTTATCTGCAAACTCTGAAGCACAAGGCCGACCAGTCGAACAGTCTGACTGAAGGTCCTCATATAAATCTTATCTTTCTTTGGGTAAGGCTCGGCGGGGCTGAATTTTGACCAATGTTCCTTATCTTCAAAGTATCTCTTATTCAAAACAAACGTTCTCTTTCTCTATTCACTTTTCTCTTCTTCATTCATCTGTTTCATGTTTATTCTAGCTTCTTTTCCTGGTGTCTTGTTGAGTCTGGCCTCTTTCTCTTCTTGAAGCTGGCTTTTTTATGCTATAGCTCAACTGCCCTCGCTGGCGGATATAGCTGTGTAACCCTTACCCTTACCCTTATCTTCAAAGTAAGTTATCCATTTAACAGGACTCAATTCCAAATGTCGACTGTGAATTTTGTCTGACGTCTCATCAAACAGACGCCTGTCCTCCATACCGGAAGCAATTCTCTCGATTTGCAGGTAGGCATTCGCGTACTTCAAACTCAAAGAGTGACTGTACATCACTGATACAAAGTTGACTTCTAAATATCATCAAGAACTTTTCCAATGCTATCATCAAATAATAAATGTACAATCCTATTTAACAACGCTAACGCATGCAACAAGAGAGAACCAATTGCTGAAATAGCGTTTTCTCCCTAGGTGTGCCCCTAATTTTTGGGTTGGAAGGATGGCGCTTTGGGATCAAGTGATGGGAAGTTTCGCTGTTGCTGCTGCTGCTGCTCCTGCAGAAGGGTGTACAGGACATTCCAGCACAAAATATACATCAGATCGTGAGTCAAAGTACGACAATTAGTGACACTGCGCTAGGAAGTTACTAGGAATCAGAAGCCCACCAAAACTCGTTGTGCATGGGCAAGGGCACCCTTGGTTTTGCTTCTCTTTCATACCTGCCATGTTAGTAACTGCATGCCAGGCACGCAGTGCTTCATCAACTAACTACCTGACAAATCTGATTGCCTCAACTTAGGCTTGCGTATGCTCTTTTGAGACTGGCTCCCTGCTCACCCTACAGCTAGCCTAACGTGTGCATGTAATGCTTTACGCAATGCATAAGCAATCCATGTGCCACAATGCTGTGCTTCTGCTTACTTGAGAGCTTAAGTACTTGAGTTGTTGTGCCCACTGCCCACTGCCCACTATCATGCATTTAAAGTGAGTGCAAAGCACCAGATGGGATGGATGGATGGCGTGCCGAGACTCAGAAATTTGCCACTCTACTTTGGGCAGTGAGTGCTCTCTCTGCCCGACGCATCACCACCACAACAAGTGGCCGGATTATAATTGTGCTCTGGCTACATCATATTTAGCTTCCAGCTCGTCGCGATCAAGCAACAACAGACTGTGCTTGGAAAATTGACAATTGCGGCATCACCACCACATGCTCTACGCAGGATATAGCAAATGTTAAGAATTGTTTGGCGATTAACAATTAGCCAACCTTTCTACAAGGCTCTCAGTTTTTCCAGCAATGCATGTCTAGGATACGTGTCATGGTGACCAAAATTAAATACGTACCTGCTGCAAAAGGCTTAGGTGTGAAGGGACTCGTGGAGGAGGTTTTGGCAGAGAAGGATCACGGGGAGAGGGAGAAAAAGTGGTTGCAGGATTGAAGCCTGTTTGGCGGCGAGGCTGACTGGGTGAGGGTGTCTGTGGGGCAGGGGGCGTGGGATGAGGGGTGAAGCCACTGTGACCACCCCTGCGGTTGTGGTGCTTCTGGTAGTGTCGCTGTTGCTGCTGTTGCTGCTGTTGCTGCTGTTGCTGCTGCTGCTGCTGTTGCTGCTGTTGCTGCTGTTGCTGCTGTTGCTGCTGCTGCTGCTGTTGCTGCTTCCCCTGCTGCTTGGGATTTTGTTGTGGTAAGGGAACTTGAGATTGAAGCGCCTGCTGATGAGTTCCCAGCAGAGGTGATTGGAGTTGCGGGAGAGGCTGCTGTAGTGGCTCAGCGCCTCTTAACTTGGGCTGCATGGAGTGAGGATGGCTTGTATGCAATGTACCTTCTGCTGCTGGTGCTGTTGCTACTGCTGGTGAAGATGACAGTTGTGGTGCTGCTGATAGATGTAGTGGTTGTCCTGTATGCTCGACAGGTGGCAACACCTCGACAGTGGGCTTATCATGCCCCAAGGGGGAGTCAATGTAGATGGGGGTGCTGCAACTCCGTTTCATAGCTCCGTAGCTCTCAAAGCCCTCCACGCCGTCGCGTCCACTTCCATAAGGGGTTGCTCGACTTGAAGAACCTAAAGCAAGAAGCGCAGCAAATGGAAGGGGGTGTTTAATATTGGAACAAAATAAAGCCAGGGGCATTCGCATTATGGTGACTGATAAGTTATATAATTTCTGGCCTCGTAAGCAAAATGGTTATTAGGGGTTCATATTGCAATTTTGGTGATTCAACCTTATTATTACATATTCAGCGGTTAACTACTTGAAAATATCTGAGAGATGCAATCACTAAAAGTATGCAGCTCACATGCCTAGGTACACCGAGCTGTGATGCACCTGTTTTGAGAGACTATTAACAGCCTGTACCCTTTGCTTGCCCATATTTATATTCTACCCAGCAAATCTATCAAGCAGATCTCAGGCTTGAGTAGAGTTTTGAGTAGACACGAGGACGCAAATGCAAGTGAATAAGCAAGGAATGGTGTGGGTTTGTAATGTTTGATTGTTAATGCTTGCCATTAGGCTACTGGTAGTGTAACAAGGTAAGTATCTAATCATTAGGTGCCCCGCAATGTTGTACCGTAGGTTCACGATCACTTCGGGACCATATATTTTGATTTTCGATTTTAGTTCGTGAGGGGGTCTGGGAATTAATTTTCGAGTTCGAATACAGTTCGGGCAGGCTCTGTCGGGAATTAATTTGTGAATTCGAGCCCCCCACTGTTAGCTGATGCTGATGCTGCTACTGTGCAGGCTGCCCATTGGGTGCATGGGAAGAACCACAGCTGAGTGCTTGCGTGTGTGAGGGAATCCCTCGATCAGAGAAGCAACCTCTTACCCACTTGCCATCTTCACTAACTCTGTGTGGATGCCCCAAAGGAAGGGCCTGAAGGGACTGTGGGGAGGCTTGTTCTTGGAGCAGCATGCATGAACGCCCCACGCCTCTTCACAACTGCGCCCCTTGCCTTTGCCTAAGCCTCTGCCAGCTCCCTGAGCTGCCGCTCCCTCTGCAGCTTCTCATGGTCTCTCTGCTGAGCGGCCAGCCTCTCAACTGGGGACAGGGGCTCCAGAAACGGGTCGGGGGTTTACAACCAGGGCACGCTGGGAGCTCTTTTTCAAAATTACCCTCAAAACCACTTAAAATAATATTTATCACTTTGAATTTAGTTCGGAGAGGGCCTCGAGAATTATTAAGAATTTTAGTTTTTTTCCAAAGTGATCGTGAACCTTCGGTATATGAAAAATATTTGAGGAAACCGGGCCTCGCAAGGTTCGGACTCTGAACACCCTACTTTCGGCTGGAGCCTGCAAATCTTGGGTCTGAATCCCTCACCAAAATGCAATTTGTTACTTATTTGGATCTGTTTCCCGTTACAAATGTGAGCAACCCAAGGATTCACAAACCCCCTCCGGGAAAAATGGTTTTGACAGAGAGCAAGCACATAAAAGTAAGTCCAAAAACGTGCAAAATTAGTTGGCTGGCCTTGTCAAGCCCAAATATTTGCAAATGAATTTTGCTAAATATTCATCTTGCAATGAGTAGGAGTTGCAATACGTTAGTGACCCTACGGTATATATATTTATTTGTATGATTTTAACTATTTGTAGGATTTACATATACCGTACGTATATCATTGCGTACCACGAACGTTATCCACCCCCTCGCGGTGTGTCGCATGCACATAAAATAACTAAAGCACAGAGGCCTTGCAAAGCCTGTATTGGGCAAAATTAATTGCTTTTGTGAGCATGAACGGGATGGGGCCAGGAAGGTCCCCGAGGGACACAAACAGCTTGTTGTGAACTTCTTTCAAGCCCAGTAGCCGGACAGTGAGAAGGCGGGTTGGAGAGGAGCAGCAGTGCAAAGAAGAGGCCATCTGAAGGCCTAAGCTGACCTCAGGCATCAGCAGCAAGGGTTTTTTTGGGGAGGAGCAGCAGTTTAAGCAGGTGCCGATCTCATGCACATGTACGCGTGCATACGCATGCACATGAGTGTGCACACGTACACACGCGCATTTAAACGCATGAATATGTGCGCACACAAGCATGCTCAATTGTGTGCACGTGCAGCTCAAAGGGCCAAAAGGCCCTCGCATAGGCTCGCATTGAGAATATTAAATCAGTGATGCCCCCCTCACATTGCTCGCATTGGGTTCATTTAATAATTTTTTTTTTTTACTTTGCATTGGTTACGGTACCCTACGGTAGAGTTAGGGTTGGTCGTCCCCGCGCCAAACTTCACCCCAAACAGGGCCGATAAGCTTTCCACTCAATCCAAAGCCCCCCATACATCTTCTGAATGAAAGATACTTGATTTTACATCTAAACAATTGACATTTGCTGGGAATTTGGCATTCTGGGGTGCTGTGTAGGGCTAGGTTCCCATTTTGTACCCACTTTGGCAGGGAAAAGGTGCATTTCTGAACTTGCACCGATCAACCTTTGCTTCAGGATATAAGCTAGATGGTATATAACAATGCTGCAATGTCGAATTTGGGGCAGGGGTACTGGGAATGCCTGCGAGTGAGAGCACTCACACAAGGGACACTGGGGGGAAATAGAAAAATCTGTCGCTCCACCCCTGCTGCAAGTTCCAGCCAGTTTGGTTACCAGAGTGGCGGTTATATTTATTATATTAGCCTTATGAAATACAGGTTAATATAAAAATTGAATGGGACCAATCGACGGCCTGGCTGAATTTTGGCAAACATTTTTGAATCGTAACATAAAGCAATTTTGGCTGCAGCCTTTTTGGCTCCATTTCACGTCCTCACTTTCACACCAGATAGCTATCAAACTATTAGGCCCCAGTATGGTGAAGCGGATGGGAAGAAATGGCTAATTTAGACTTATTGACACTGTTTGACCGGGGAAGGGGG
>Ga0307966_1003089_pt1 | contig 12551 bp, 12 predicted proteins | sample OrgLakmetagen646_FD_203141 | JGI IMG/M metagenome (GOLD analysis project Ga0307966, IMG submission 203141) | Saline water microbial communities from Organic Lake, Antarctica - #646 | ecosystem: Environmental > Aquatic > Non-marine Saline and Alkaline > Saline | place: Antarctica: Organic Lake... | reverse complement strand
CGTAGAGGAGATTTAGTATTAAATCGTCTTCTACAATTAAAACAGTCTTTGTGTCTGTGCTCATAATTTTATTTGAGTTCACCGTACGTAAACCAACAAGTTAATATATCTTATGGAAATTGGGCTAAAAGTAAAAAATTATTTTCAATCATTGAGCCGCGCCGAACTATTGAGGGTTACTTTTGCCTGCTTGTAACTAACCATTCTTTTTGGTGAGTGCGTTTCTGGCGTAAAGGCAGTAAGAACTTCAATTGAACATTTCTCATGGGCATCTGATGTTTTTGTATGGTCTGTCACATCATGGATGAACTGACCCAATTTGAGCCAGATAAACGGTTGATTTGATTTACTCAGTACAAAATAAGTGATACGGACTTGAACTTCATCTTCTGATGCACCGGAATTATTTGATATGAGTGCAAAATCGTAGTGTTCGGCAATCTTCTCAATCTTGCGATCTGATAGCAGAGGAAGGTTCTTGTTTTGTGTTTTCTCATACGGCATGTCTTCCAGAAAATCAGGCCAGTACACAGTTGCGGCAAGCTGATTCTCTGCAAGATTAGGGAAAAGCTGAATTTGCGGTTTTGACCCCGCGTGCTTAGCCAGCTTTTGCAGACGTGAAATTATTCGGCCAATCTGGATTATGCCAATACGATACTTGCCGGGTTCCCGGTCTATAGAAGGTCGTACTCTGAGCTCCAGCACCTTGCCCGACTTTGTAACATCCCAGTATGACACTGGCAGAATTGAATCCGGTATGTGGAGTTTATTCCTAATTTTGTCCATTTTGCTGAAGCTCTGAAGTGTTCATGGAAGCAAAAATTTCAAAATGTACGGTCAGTTCATCATTGACTCTGACAAGTCCCAATAGAGCACTTGGAGGTTCTACATTATAATTTGTCATCTTAAGTGCAACCTGGCCGGTAGCCCTCATCCGTCCATTTTCAATGACTTTTGCCGTTAATGGAAACCTGATGTTGTTCGTAAAACCAGCTACAGTAAGTGTTCCTATGACGGTCAATATGTAGGTATCTGTCTCTTCGGAATAGTTCATTGATTCAGTACTCTTGTACTCAAAACTGATAAATGGATGCCGGTTTGAAAGAAGCGTTTCATACAGATCGCGGTTCATCCGCCGCTTGCCGCAATCAAATCCTTCAACGGCCACATCAACCTCAACCTGAGCGGTTGTATCTTTTGTGGGTGGCTCCATATCTGTGGTATACCGGGCGGCTCTGCACTGAAACCTGTTCACATTCGAGCTTCCCTCGATCCATAACCGACTGGTTTCTGTATTGATACTAATATTCTGGGCAAAAGCAGTTCCGTATATCATTCCGATGGACAGGAGTAGCAGGGTGATAGGAAATCGGAGGACATGCATTATGGTGCCGGGTTAAATTGAGCAAAAAAGGGGAAGATCTGTAAGATAAAAAGATCTCCCGGAGCCCTTTAAGCATTCAACTTTAGTGAATGCCCTTAAGAGCTTCAGGCGATCACGCCTCATTAACCGCTTAGTTTAAAAACGTAAGAGAATAAATTATGTCAATTTCGTCACGGGCTCGGATTGTTCCAAGCAATGCTGTGGGGGGGTCGATATTGAAATCGGTCATCTTAAGCGGCTGCGTGCCAGAGAATGTAATTTTACCATCTTCAAACATGGCTTCTACAGTCATTGTGGTTTGGTAGTCTACACCGGCAGCATTAATTATCCCGTTGGCGGTAATAGTCGCCGTGTTACCGTTCACCGTCACAGAATCGATATCCGTCAGGTTAAAAGTAATCATGGGATAATCTTTTCCCTTGAGATATTTATGTATGTTGCTGGTCAATTTGCCGGAACTTGACTCAATATCATCTACGGGAATTGAGAGCTCAAGTGATTCGAAGTGATCCGCGCTCAAAGATGACAAATTGCTCATGTCAAACTCATTCATAACGAAATCTGTGTTCATAGTTTTGATCTTGGCGTCCCAGTCGCGGATGTTGGATGTTCCGTCAATCATCATTTCGTGCCCCTCTTCAAGGGTGAGCTGCATGCCTGAATCTTCCTGGGCGTCTGATAGCTGGACTAAACTTAAGCTTAGTAGTAATGATAGTAGTATGGAGAGTGTTACAGAGCGTTCCATGATAGTATTGGTTTTTCGTGAATAAAAATTGGATAGAAAGATGCGGCTCCGTTTCAGGGAGCCGCATATGTTATAAGTGTTCAATCTTATTCGTTTAGAAGCTTACAATTGCTTCAACCATCACTCCGTCAAATCCTGCGTCGGAAAAGACAGGGTCAGTAAATCCGTCGTATGTCTGTTTTACATACTCTACTTTTGCAAGTACGTTTTTGGTGAGGAACCAGCCACCGCCAATATTGAATCTGCTGATGTCGATATCTTCATTGGCACTGTTTTCACCGGTAACAATGTTATAACGTCCGCCAAGGTACACGTCTTCACTGGCACCAAATCTGTAAAGTAGTTCACCACCAAGCTGGGTAACTGAACGTGTGTCTGGTTCGGCAGCGGATTTACCGGATGCAAATTCAAGCAGTCCGAAAAACTCAAGTCCCTGAACTTTAACGAACGGGTTTATCATGATAGATGTCATTTCATTGTTAAACCTCGGGTTAAATCGGCCGCTGAAGTCACCCTCTTCAATGACGTTGTAGTATCTTGCGCCGGCACGGTCGCCACTGTAAAGATAGGTACGTGCTGCTTGTCCGGTATGATAAATAGATCCCGTGAGTCGAACTCTGGTGTTTTCATTTAGCTGAGAGTCATACCCAAGTTTACCAATGATAGACGCACGTGTGTTCGTACTTCCCTCAACGGTGCTTTGATTCAGTTTGCCGTTAGTAAGGCCGAACATGGCAATCAAACCGTTGCTTTTATAGTAAACTTCACCGGCTACCTCAGTAGTAAAGGAGTCCATAATGTAGTTACCAACGAACGGGTTGAAAATGGCCTGCCCGTTATCGCTTCTTCTGAAGTGAGCATCACCGTAGTTTACTTCCATGTGGCCTACTTTAATGGTCACTTTATCCATAAGGCTGCTCAGAAAATCTTCCTGGATGAAGTCGAGACGGTCCATTTGAATATATCCACCTTTGACCCATGCTTCCGCGTGGTGCCGGGATGAGAGATATGTTCGAAGGTGCATTCTCAAACCGTTGGCCAGCTGAGCATCAATGTCAAGGTTTGATGTAGCGAGGTTAAAGTTTGGAATTAAATCAGGGCCTGTTTCATTTGTAAGGGCTTGAAACTGTAGAGTGTTGGAACCACCAATTCGAATATTGAGGCCATCAAATTCAACTTCGGTAGTCTTAGGTGTTTCAAATACATTTAAACCGGTTTGATCCGGCGCTCTGAAGTATTGAAGGTCTCTGTTTTGCTGTGCATATGCACCAGCGGTTACAAATAGAAGAGCAAAGACTGTTACAAGGCTTTTAGTTAATAGTGTTTTCATGTCTTTATGTATTGGGTTGAAAAAATTCGAGCACGCGTTTTCTTTATCGTGCATTGTTAAGATCAAAATAATTACATCACCGCTATGAACGTGAAAACCTGAACATTGGCTCGGGTGTAACCCTACACCAATGTAGGGCAACGTACTACAAGCATATTAAACTTAGCGTAAAATTAACAATAAAGGCAGGTAACAAAGACTCTTGGGAATAATTTAGATGGAGCCGTTCTCTACCCACTGAACCGCGCGCCTCATCAATTCATTAGCTGTTTTGAGGTGCATTTTCTCTTTGATTCGGGCTCTGTAGGTGTCTATTGTTTTTACAGAAACATGCAGGCGCTGGGCAATCTCTTTTGTGGACTCTCCCTTGCCTGTCAGCTCAAAAACTTCCAGCTCCCGGTCGCTTAAAATTTCCAGCGGGTTACCACCTGTCGAATGGCCTGAGGCTATTTTCATTATCATCTGTGACCCAATTTTATCACTCAGGTAAATGCTACCATTTATGACCTGACGAACTGCGCTTACAAGTACATCACCAGCTTCCAGTTTCATCAGGTAGCCTTTCGCACCTGCCCTTATGGCTCGCTCGGCGTAAAGCTCTTCATCGTGGCGGGACACGACAAGGATTTTTAAATCAGGCAGCTGAGCCAGAAGGTTTTTAACCAGTTCGATACCGTTCATGCCGGGCAAAGAAATATCAACGACGCAGGCGTCCGGTTTTATGACCGGAATCTTACTCAGCGCATCTTCGGCTGATTCGGACTGCCCGCAAACCGTAAATTCTACACTGTTTTCGAGTGTCATAGCCATTCCTTTTCTCATCAGCGGATGGTCGTCAACGATATATATTTTCTTTTTTGCGGGCATGGGCTGTATGGGTTACTGGTTGATTATGGGAATTGTACAGGTAATGGTAGCTCCCTTGTCCGGAACATCACTGATTTCCAGATTTCCCCCGATCAGGCGGGCGCGAAACTGCATGATACGGACTCCAAGGCCTCCATCGGTATCCCAGTCTTTGGAAAAACCTGTTCCGTTATCTACAATACGCAGGCGGATATGTTTATCAGTGGATGCCAGGTGGACTGATACACTAGTAGCAGAACCGTGTTTTACTGCATTACTGACACCCTCCTGGGCTATTCTGTAGAGATGAATCGCCTGGGTGGCATCATCAAAGTCGAGTTTACCAAGAACCTCAAGCGAAAAGTCAATATCAAAGAGCTTCTCGGCATTTTGCTTTAATCGTTTAAGCGCTGCTTCAAGACCTTTTTCATCAAACTCAACCGGCACCAGTCCGCGGGCAAGCGAGCGAGCCTGCTCATCTGCATCTTTGATGAGTGAACTGATCTCTTCGGCATCATCTGCAAGCTCATTTCCCTGTTTCCTTAGCTGTAGGGATAAATTTTTGGTAATCAGGCCAATGCCGGTCAGCATTTGGCCCAAACCGTCATGCAGGTCCTGGCCAATTCGCTGACGCTCATGTTCACTAACTCGAAGCACTTCTTGTTCAAGCCGCCGCTGTTCCGATATATCACGAACGATACCGGTAAAGATATGCTGGTTTGGAAGTTTAACTTCACTGACGGCAAGGTACATCGGAAATGTTGACCCATTTCTTCTGCGCCCCGTAACTTCACGGCCTATACCGATAATTTTCCGTTCACCAGTTTTAAGGTAGTGATCCATATAATCATCATGCTCGGCCTTATATGGCTCGGGCATCAGCACTTTTACATTTTTCCCGATGACCTCTTTTGACGGATACCCAAAAAGATTTTCAGCAGTTTTATTGAATGATTTAATTGTACCGTGAGGATCGATTGTGATAATAGCATCAACCGTCGTTTCCAGGATACTTCGCGCACGAGCTTCACTTTCGCGAAGCTGCTGTTCCGTGACTTGCTGCTGTACTTTTTCATTCGCCATTTTTTCGGCAAATGCCAGCCTCACATGCAGGCGTTTTTCATCAAAAACTGATTCAATAATACACTGGTCTGCTCCTGCATCCACAATATTATCCAGTTGCCGGGGTTTGTCGGGATCCAAAACTGTTACAATTGCCATTTGTTTACCGGCGGGCTTTTGCCGCAATTCACGGCAAAATTGTAAGGTTTCATCTGTAATAGATGAAATTATGGTCAGCGAAAACTCCGAAAAATCTAATCCGTTGGGTAATTTCTCAATATTATCTGTAACAGTCACTTTATGCTTCCGCTTATTCAGCGTCTCGAGCATTATATCGCGAATGGATGTTTGCTCTCCGATCAAAAGGGTCTGTAGCATAGAGTATTGTGCAGTTAGTGTTGTAGGTCAGTTAATGACTACATGAAGAAAGAAAATACATCCCTCATTGTATGGAACCAAATCCTGAAAATCACTACTAACGAATGGTCTGTTAATCTCTTATTTTAAATGAACTTATAAATAAGAATTAAACGACACACGTGTCATCACCTGATATATCACTCTTAAACTCGATGCCGGCCGACAACCATCTTGACCAGTTCAAAGGAAAAATTGTGGTTATTAAATATGGCGGCAACGCGATGACCGACCAAAAAGCACAGTCACAGGTGTTGGGCCAAGTCGCAGCCTTGAAGAAAGCCGGAGTCTTTCCGGTGGTTGTTCATGGCGGGGGTCCGTTTATAAAGTCTCTTTTTGGAACATCAGGCATTGAATCGGAGTTTATTGATGGCCATCGCGTTACCCTAAAGGAATCTATGGAAGTTGTTGAGCAGGCGCTGTCCGGAAAAGTAAATGGGATGCTCGTCAACCAGCTGAACAGACTCGGAGCAAACGCTGTGGGTCTGTCGGGCAAAGATGGCGGTATGGTTCGGGCACTGAAACGGACGCATCGGTTCGACAGCGATAACGGGACCGAAGAGATTGACCTTGGGTTTGTAGGGGATGTGGATCTCATTAACACTGACTTGCCCGACCTGCTTATTGACAACGGGTATTTGCCGGTGATATCTCCCGTATCGTCCGGAGCTGACGGTGAGGATTACAATATTAATGCAGACATGTTTGCCGGTCACATGGCCGGCGCTCTGAATGCAGCAGCATTCGTGGCTATTACAAATGTAGACGGACTGATGGAAGATCCGTCGAAGCCGGACAGCAAGATCGAATCTATCACGGCCGCCGAAGCTAAAGCGCTGTTCGGATCTGTGATACAGGGCGGCATGATTCCAAAAGTAGAAGCCTGCCTGATAGCGCTTGAAAATGACGTGCCGGCTGCCCATATCGTAAGCGGATCAACCGAAAATTCCATACTCCGTCAGCTGTTGACAAATCATAACGTTGGAACTCTCATAAACTAAGTGTATGCCAAAAGGAAGTGATAATAAAGACGTTGAACGCAGAAAAAAATCGAAATTTAAAGTGGGCGTTATCGGCGCTACCGGGTATACCGGCGTGGAGCTGTTGCGGCTTCTGATCCTGCACACGGATGTGCATCTTGAAGTGATCACATCGGAGTCGAAAGCGGGTAATAAGATATCACAGCTGCATCCGTCATTGGATGGAATCGCGGATATTGAGCTTCAGAAAATGGAGACTATAAAAGATCACGAGCTCGACCTTGTGTTTCTGGCGCTTCCCCATCGGGTGTCTATGGATTTTGTGAAAGAATACGGGCTTGAAAAGTTCCGGATTGTGGATCTATCGGGCGATTTCAGGCTGAACGATGCGGCACTTTATGAAAAATGGTACGAAAAAAAGCACGTCTGCCCCGACTATCTAAAGCAGGCGGTGTACGGACTGCCCGAACTCAACAGAGACGCCATACGAAATGCGAACCTTGTCGCAAATCCGGGCTGCTATCCCACATCAGCCATTCTTGCATTATTACCGCTTATTCAGCAGAACCTGATTGATGTGGACTCTATCATCGCGGATTCAAAATCCGGTGTAACGGGAGCAGGATCCTCCCCAAAAACCTTCACGCACTTTCCCAATCAGTTTGGCAACTTCTTTGCTTACGGGTTGAAAAGCCATCGCCACACGCCTGAAATCGAGACCATTCTTGGGACTGTTTCGGAGGCACCACTGACCGTGCAGTTTACGCCGCATCTGCTGCCCATTGATCGCGGAATTTTGACGACCGCCTACTCCACGTCTACGAAAGCACTCAATGAGGAGATGGTGCGCGATGTCTATCTGAACTTCTACGGAAAAGAGCATTTTGTGCGCGTTGTGGATCAGCCGCCAAGCGTTAAAAATGTACGCGGATCTAATTTTTGTGATCTGTATGCCACTTATGATGAGCGCACGAACCGGGTGATCACCATTTCAGCAATCGACAATCTTGTAAAAGGTGCAGCCGGCCAGGCGATACAGAATATGAATCTTATGTTCGGCCTGCTTGAAAACAGTGGATTGAAATACCCGCCGCTGAATCCATAAGTCATTGCCACCACATTCACTCACTATAATCTCTATTTCATTTTTAGGATATGCTTCAAAATTTAACTGACGTACGCGGTATCAAAGCCTGGGGTTGCCACATGGGTATCAAATCCAAACGGCGAGATCTTGCCCTCATCGTTACAGACAAACCTGCAACAGCCGCTGCGGTGTTTACTCAAAACCTGGTCTGTGCCGAACCCATCAAGCTCAGCCGGAAACATATCAAAGGTGGCGTGATCCGGGCTATTGTGATCAACTCCGGAAATGCCAACGCCTGCACCGGTAAAAAGGGGTGGGAGGGAGCCGTTGCCATGGCGGAAACCACGGCCAAAGAACTTGGCATTCCGGTAGAACAGGTACTGGTTGCGTCTACCGGTCTGATTGGCGAGCCGTTTCCCACGGAAAAAGTGCTGAAAGGAATTAAAGAGAGTGCCTCTAAACTCTCCGACCGGCAGGTCGCGGGATCTCTGGCGGCCAATGCAATTCTTACCACCGATACGTTTGCCAAAGAGGGATTTGATTCATTTGATATTGACGGCGTGACAATAAACATGGCCGGTATCGCAAAAGGGTCGGGAATGATTCACCCCAACATGGCCACGATGCTTGGATTTATCGTGTCGGATATCGCAATCAGCAGGGATCTGCTGGATGAGGCACTACGCGAGGCGGTGAACAAGACATTTAATATGATTACAGTTGACGGAGATACCTCCACAAACGATATGGTGTCGATTATCTGCAACGGTATGGCAGGCAACGAAGAGATTACAACCAAAGATGAGAACTACCATAAGTTCCTGGATCATCTGATAAAGCTGTGCAAGCATCTGGCAATGATGATTGTGTCTGACGGTGAGGGTTCCACGAAACTGGTGGAATATCGTGTTGAAGGGGCCAAAACAGAAGAGGGAGCGCGGCAGATTGTTCGAACTATTTCCGATTCGAATCTTGTGAAAACCGCCATTTTCGGAACCGACCCCAACTGGGGGCGCATCTTCGCGGCAGCCGGCCGTGCAGGAGTAGATTTCGATCCCGATAAAGTAGATCTCTACTTTGGTGCAGGGCGTGCCGTTCAGATCCTTGACAAAGGTCAGCCGACTGACCACAGCCGGGAAGATGTGAAAAAAGAGATGAAGACCTCCACAATTACCGTGACGCTTGTGCTTAATGATGGAGATGCAGAAGCGGTGGGCTGGGGATCTGACCTCTCTTATGAATATGTGCGCATTAATGCAGAGTATACAACGTAGATCGAACGTTTTCTTGTGAGAGAGAAAAAGTAGCTCGAAGCTTCTGCTTCGAGAAGCCGGGTGATTGATTAAAGCCGGTTGATAAAAATTAAGATCTCGCGATGCACCAGAGTTGGTACTCCTCACCACTACATTTCTTGTATCATAATAATCGAAGCATGAGCTTCGATCTACGTAGGTCGAACGTCCCCGTTCGACAGGTCCCGACATTAATTGGGGCCACTTCATAAATCTTGGGTTCTCTTGCTGTTTCAGTAATGGTGCTCTTGTAGAAACGAACTGCCTGTTTCCGAATAATCGAAGCGGGAGCTTCGATCTACGTAGGTCGAACGTCCCCGTTCGACAGGTCCCGACATTAATTGGGGCCACTTCATAAATCTTGGGTTCTCTTGCTGTTTCAGTAATGGTGCTCTTGTAGAAACGAACTGCCTGTTTCCGAATAATCGAAGCGGAAGCTTCGATCTACGTAGGTCGACAGTCCCCGTTCGACAGGTCCCGACATTAATTGGGGCCACTTCATAAATCTTGGGTTCTCTTGCTGTTTCAGTGATGGCGTTCCTGTAGCTACCTACTGCTCGTTTCTGAATAATCGAAGCGGGAGCTTCGATCTACGTAGGTCGAACGTCCCCGTTCGACAGGGCTCAGAGTAAATTGGGGACTATTCCTAATTCCATCAGCTATTCTCAATTTACAACTCACCTTGCCACTTTTGTCTGAATTTACTATTTAGATACAAAGACAAATCATCATCAACAGGCTATCACACTTTCATCTTCATCATGGGTAAAAAGAATGCCGACAACCAACCAACCAACCAACCAACGGTAAAACCTACACGGAAGCGCTTGAAATACTTACGCCCCGCGAAGTGGAAATTCTGAAGCTGACTGAGAAAGGCTTTACAAATCGTGAGATGGCAGAAATGCTTCATTTGTCCATCAGGACGGTACAAACGCACAGATCAAACATTTGTAAGAAGCTGGGTTTGAGGGGGAGATCAGCTTTGATAAAGTGGCTTTGGGAGCAGCATAATGGGAAAAAGTGAAAACTCGCAAGCTGACATCTACGCACATCTACGTAAAATAATACGTACATGTGCTTATTGATAGATCTTAAAAAATAGTAGACCATAAAGTGAGTTATATATCAGTAAACCTCAAAAATTATGATTAAATCATGGAAAAATTACTATTTATATTTTCGTTTGCAGTAATTTCTCTAATGACATTGTCACAAGATGTTGCAGATGCGCAAAATAGTGGAGAAAGATATTTAGCATGTACTTCGACTGGGTGTGCAATAATAGGAAATACATTATGTGGTTATGCTAATGTTCTAAATGAAGACGGTACAGTTGATACTTTCTGGTGTGTCATCATAGAGGTTGTCAGAAAACCAATTGAATCAGTATAATCGTGTATACAATATGTCTCAAATAAATAAAATAAAAAGGTTAACCATTATTTTGGTAACCGTTTTTTGTTTTACTTCATGTTCAGATTTAAATAAAAATGATTACCAAATTTTCATCGAGAAAGATTCCGAAGAGTTTGCCTATGATCTTCCATATCAGGATATGATTTCATCACAAACAGCAGATGAACGAATTTGGAAAGAGGCGGATATTCAGTTAATGCGTCAACATAGTGAAGGGATCTTCAACCCTGTACGAATCATTCAAGATAATGCATCAACCTATGTGCTGGATGCCTCAGATGGATATATCAAAAAAGTTGATCACGAAAGTGAAGCTGTGACGCTAATTGGTCAGGGCAAGGGAAACGGGCCGGGGGAGTTTACGTTCCCATTTGATTTTGATATTGATCCGGCAGGGAATTTTGTTGTGATGGATATCGCCAAACGGGCCGTGATTACCCTCGATTCAAAGGGAGAACCATTGAGTACGTTTCAATTCGGGGCCGCTTCACCCACTACACTTTCTGCAATGAATGACAACCGTGTCATTGTCATGATAAATGGCAGTCTTGATGAGAATCTTTCAGGATCTGACGGACTGTTTCAGATGTACAACAGGGAAACCAATGATCTCAAGTTATTCAATGACTTCCTGAGTGGTCTGGAGCATCTTCCGCCATTAAGCGGGCTTGAAATGGCATTCACAGGTACGCTCCTAAATGATCAAGGTAATCTTATTTTCCTCCCGAAAAATATTAATCACATCATTCAGCTGAATGAAAGCGGAGACATCACCTATGCCAGGAAAACAATTGATCATGCACCGTTACCAGGTATTAGCAGTTCAACGAATGGAAATGTGATTGGCGGGTCTCTGACTGCAGAGAGTCCCACGACGTCTCTCGATGGCTTTTTAATAGGCAATGAAATTGCCATATGGAGCAAAACGGGCATCGACAAGTATGGCGGACACGTGATTGATTTCTACGACCAGCTAACCGGAGACTATAATTATTCAATAAACATTCCTGAACTTGGAGCCATATCTGGTCTGGCGATGGATGACAATATTCTTTCTACAATAAATGCTGATGGGTCTGTGTCTCTGTGGAGGTATCGTGTGTTGTAATATTTCGTTGTTTTTGATAATCCACTTTCTATTCTTAAACATTCCCACATCTCCCTTCTTACTATCTGATGTTCTTGTTAAAGACGTCAATGCTGTTTTTCATTTTGAAAGCGATCACTAAATGGTTCTGTACGGTGGTGATGAAAACCAAGTCTCCATTTATGATGCTGCGAATGATGAAATGTTACAGCACATCGTAAAAACAGGGCGCGGGCCGGGGGAATCGCAGAGCCTCAGCGCGTTTTATCTCGATGCAGACACCGGCACCTACTTTTTCGGAGATGAGGCAGGTCAGCTGTTTCTGTTTAACTCTGACTTTGAACTGATTGAACAGACACGGGTGGGGAATTATGTGATGACAGATATGTACGCCGATGCCGATCACATCTGGATCTCGATACGGGCGATGATTGCGGAATAAACAACCATAACAGAACCCCACACCTCCGTTTTAAAACTTGACCGACAGTCGCTTGAGATTGTTGATGAAATTATGATCACGCTGAAAGACCTGGAGCTGGACCAGGTTGATAATATCGATCGGATACGGTTGCTTTATCTTCGAGCCGGCATCACATCCTATAACAATTCTCTCTTACTGTTTCAGTGACGGAGCTCCTGTAGCTACGAACTGCTCGTTTCCGAATAATCGAAGCGGGAGCTTCGATCTACGTAGGTCGAACGTCCCCGTTCGACAGGGCACGATTTTAATTGGGGTTATGTCATAAATCTTGGGTTATCTTGCTGTTTCAGTGATGGTGCTCCATTAGCTACGAACAGCCTGTTACCGAATAATCGAAGCGGGAGCTTCGATCTACGTAGGTCGAATGTCTGTCCCCGTTCGACATACTTAGTTGTGAGGTATATGAGCAGGCTTAGAA
>Ga0307966_1003087_pt1 | contig 12561 bp, 3 predicted proteins | sample OrgLakmetagen646_FD_203141 | JGI IMG/M metagenome (GOLD analysis project Ga0307966, IMG submission 203141) | Saline water microbial communities from Organic Lake, Antarctica - #646 | ecosystem: Environmental > Aquatic > Non-marine Saline and Alkaline > Saline | place: Antarctica: Organic Lake... | reverse complement strand
AGAAGTACTACCAAATTCAGACTCAGAAGCAGTATGACAGCTGGTTGAAGAATAGGCAGACTCATAAGCTACCTTTAGTAGAGAGCGAGCCAGCTGCATTCTTCGAACTCAATGATGAACAAGAAGTCACTGTCACTATTAATGATCCAAGAGTATGTCAATACGTTATGCTTGTCCCAACTGACTTCAGAAAGAGACCAATCAAATTTACAAAGAAGTTCTATTCTAACAACTGTGAAATCGAGTCTTTTAAGATCTCAGGTAAAGAAGTCAAGATTCTTGAGGGATCCTCGCAAGAATATGAAACAGAAGTGAAGGCTGAGCAAGCAACAACAGGCTGCAAGGCTTCTATCGAATTCAAGAAAAATGGAGAGTGGACTCAGTACAAGAGCATTGATAACATTTCGATCAAGAGCATTGAATCTTTAACAAACTCATACTGTATCTCCCTCTTAAACAGAACAAATTCTTGTGTGACCGGTTCATTTTCAACTGAAGTTGATTTGACAGGCATCGATGGTGAGCTAGAAGGTATTCGAGTTAAGGTAACACAAGAAGGTGATAACTCTCTATGGACATATAAGGATGGCCATTTCATCACATACAAGTATCCTTCTGTTTTAAAATTCAAGTCGATTGGTCTCAACAGAATAAACGAAGACTCTATCCTAAAGCTGTACACTGATAACACTCAGTTGAAAGAATTCATCAAAAAGTTGCTGAAAGTAGTATTTGACGAGAATGAGCTTGAGTACATCAGAGATAGTATTCTTCAGCACCTTAATAGACTAAAGTCCCAAGAGCTGATCGATGTGCTTAGAGAAAACTTCAACTACAAACTGATTTTGGAAGATCCCAAGCTGATGACTTACTCTGATCATTTTAAATCAACCATATTCAAGATAGTTAACAAAATTGGTCTGATTAAACCAGGAGACAACGAAGGATCATTCTTTGAGTACACTAACAACCTTTTGAGCAAGATTCAAGACAAAGGAATTGACAATTTCGATATTACAACTATGAGATTACTATATATGATTAACAAGCAGATAACTCAAGAGTCATTCAAGAAGAATTATGATTTACTCACTACATTGATATTTGAGAAAGCACTACCGAGCTTAGAGAAATGTCAGGAATACTACCCAATTAACTTGAATTCCAGTCAGAACAACAACATCAACGCAGGAGTGCTTGTGAAGAGATCAAAGACTCTCTATAGCCTGACTTCTGACTTTAAGACCAAGCATTCCATCGACTGCATCAAATTGATGTTTGACGAGTGCACCTCCAATTCAGCAATTTACTCAATGGTCATCTCTGTGTTCGAGGTCACTTCGATTGGAGAAGAAAACATAATTTATAAAGAGTCGTTTGGTGATGATGTGTACCAGCTGTGCACGAGTCCGAATGATGACTCTGAAAGTGTGCCAAATGACAACAGGAATTCTATTTTCATTGACTTAAGTAAAATTGAGACAGAATCTAGATACTACAGAGTGAAAGTTGACCATATCAAGATGTCTTCTAGGTAAGTATATTCCTCAGCACTCAAATTACTAATATCACAATATAGAGACTCACTTTCAAATAGTAAAAGCGAAGATAGCAACCAGGATCCAGTCCATGCTATTGTCCCATTGTACTATGGACAGAATACGGGCGTCAAATCTGAAGTCAACAAAGATTATGAATCCTCAAGAGAAGAAGTAAACGTAGTTGGGAATAAATTGGAAGACACTCTTATGATCAACGGACTTGAGTTCAACTGCTATGAGAAATCCAGCATGTATTTTGTACTCAAGAAACTCACAAAGAAAGATATGAAATCTCTCAAGGAACCAGAAGCATCTGTTAAAATTATTGAGATGAAGAGGAATTCTCAACTTGAACTGATCAAATCAAGAGAGTACCAAAAAGCTGAAGACCTTGAAAAGGAAATTAGACAAGTAAAGACAAAGGCCAGAGCTAAACTATTGAAGTACAACAATATGACTTTATGTGAAGTTCTGACTCTATCAAACGAGATCATGAACTACTTGGCAATGGATGAGTTTGACCAGAAAAACTGTGACTTTGGTATAAGCTCACTCCCAGAAAAAGATCAATATGAACTTCTTAAAAATATTGTTGAATGGTACTTGCTACCACAAGATAAAGTTGGCAGTGTGATTAGCTTGAAGTCAGCACAGAAGATCAGCAAGACAATCCTGAAAAATATTAGCAATGCAAATAGCATCTTTTTCGACTTGATTGACAGACTGCTATCAAAAAAGACTCAAACTCACAAAAAGATATTCGAGACTCTTGAAGAATTTATTGAAGAGATGAGCGTACTAGAAATCCTTGATGAATTGCTTTCAAGATTGGACTTGACAAATGATATTACTGAACAGCAGCTAGAATCTCCATCTAAGATTGACAAGATCATTCACTTTAAACAAGTTAAGAGCAAACATGACATGTGGGTGGTTGTCGGAACTCTACAGATTATTGTTAAGAGATTGGCTAAGGTTTCACAAGAGGAAAAAAAGACTTGTCTAAATAATCTTGTTCAACTTGCCACGCTTCGATTCAAGGCAAATGAATATGAGCATACGATGTATTACAAACTTTGCCTTAGCATGATCAAAGAATGTTACAAGGAATCAAATGCAGATTCATTAATCTATGACGCAACTTTGCCAGTTCGAATCTGGTTCAATGTTCTCACTCTATCAACTGATGTTGAACTATACGGAATCACTCTGAAATTCCTAGAGAAAATCTTGACTCAATCAGTATCTGCGAAGAGTAAAGCTAACGATATTGTACACAGTATTCTTGTATGGTTTGCTGACATAAATAATACTAAAAACGCTTCTGGTAGTCTCAAAGGAAGCATCTTTGACGGTCTTTATGACAATAACCCAGAGCTATTCTCAACTCACTACTGTCAATCCATCGACTTGTTTTTAGCTACTTTCAGTTCGGATCCAAATGATTCAGAGTCGAACAAGTTGGTGTCAGAAATCTTCAATAACATCATGTCCGCTCTAAATAAGCCCTCAAAATCTGCAAGTTTTGCTAAGATCTGGAATGAGCTTTTCAAGTGCCTAGCAATAATTGGTCATAACGAAAGAAACGTCGACAAATTTGTGAGCACATTCCTTTCTCTCCCTGGGGACATCCAAGATAACCTTTATACCCACTTCTCGATTGACAATGTGAGCATGGACTCGACAAACGAAGATAACCACAAGAAATTCTCTGTCTCTGTGATTTACAAAATCTTGAGGAGCTTCTTCAAGTATGGACTAACTGAGGACATTGAGTCAAAGAACCAGCTGAGAGTGTATACAATCTGCAATGATTTAATTTGCAAACTGGCGACTCCACAACCAAATGAGGTCGAGTACTCGAAGGTAAAGACACCTGTTCAGCTGACCATGTCAGAGTATGTTGAGACTTTACAACTATTTACTGAGTACTTGAACTGTTACCTCAACAAGGGATACTATAACAATATGGCAGGAGCTAGCTATGTTGTCCTAGCTAGATTAAAGATGGGAACTCATATGTCATATCTAGTTTATAACTCAGAAGTTGATGGAAAGAAACTGTATGATGTCTTCATTGATGAAGATAAGGACACAAGTGTGAAGGATAAAGCTGCGATCCTAGAGAAATTGATCATCTGGTTGTTACTTAACAATCCAAACTCTAAAGGCAAGAGTGATCCATGTTCGATGCAACACAGTAAAATCATAAAATCAATTGTGGATAAGCTTCCAACCAACAAAGAACTAATCCTTGAGTTGCTACCAAATGTAATGAAACAAGTGATCAAGTTTGACAACATCATTCTCAGGAACTGTCATAAATTAGGCATAGAGAGAAGCTCAGCACTTCAGAATAACTCTAACACAATCATTGGCCTTCTATTCAATGTATGCTTCAAAGACAAAGGCCTATTCAACGATTTCTTGGTCAAAATGAAAGGCTTCGATTTCTTCCTGCAAAGACTCTTCTCGAAATCAGATGTGAGTGATTCTACCAACGAAGAGACCAAAGGAGATGAGGACGAAGAGACAATCATCACAGATACTATGCCAGAAGAAGATGTGTTCGACACGATTGAAAACTTATTCGAGAAAGAGCCAAAGGTAAGCATTCCATCATCTAACTCTGTTCAGGTGTCTCTTGCGTTAAACAACAAAGATGAGAATGCTCAAGATGACAAGGCTAAAGAGAAAAAGACCATTGACAAGATCAACATGACTGACGCAGGAAAGACTATGAAGTTGATCCAGTCTTCACTTGGAGTGGAAAATCAGACTCAAGACTGGGTTATGTACAAGAACGGACAGAGGAACAGAATTTTGTTCAAACTTATTGACAAGAACTCAAAGAGCGACTTTATTATGAAGTTTGAGTGCACCGATACTATCGAGGTGAGCGATATCCAGATGGGACTCATTTATTACTGGGGCAACTACGATCAAGATATGCATTATGAGCCAATGCAAGTCTTCTGTGAAGGTGGAATGACCAAGAATGAAATTGACTGGAGTGTACCATTAAGACTTGCAGATGATGGAGGTTATAGACAATCAGCAGTCAATGTTTATGGAGCAAACTTCTCTAACTTTACATCAATGAATTATGATATTGAGAAATATAACAAGAACCCCTCTTCAGTGATCACTAGTAAATTAAAAGAAAGATCTCAAGTCTACAAAGCTAAATTTATCACATTCAGATTAAGGAGACCAGAAATTTGCTGACTAGAATCATCAATGTTTTCGACAGTATTAGCTAAAGCAAAATCATATGGATTTACATTCTTTTCAGTACAGGGAACCTACCCAGACACATTCTTACCACTCAAGAATGCATTGCTTGATGTTCAAAAAGAGAACACTCTTGAGATTCTCTCAGAATGCTGTTCAGGAGACGTTTCAGAGACATTTGCAATTATTGCTAATGATGATGCAGTCATTCAAGGATTTAAAAACTCAATTGACAAACTATCTCAACTCCTTGAACAAAAAGAATACCTTATCAAGCCGATCTTCATAGCTCTCTGCTCTCAAAATGCTGAAATGGCCGACTGGATTGTGAACAAATTCCTTGACATCAAAGCCAATCAAAAGCAGATCAGCTTACTTGGAGAAATCATCAAGAGAGACAAGAACAAGTCAGATGATAGAATCAAGAAGATCCTAAAGTTCATCTTGGAATATGTAACATCTGAAGAGATAAAAACAATGGATGACTTGGCTGACATCCTCGAAATCTTCTCATTCTTCCAAGGAATGAGCAGCAAAATTGACATTGAATACGACGTCAAGACTATTGATGTCATCCTTGATAAAACTATCGACTGCTCAGATGAAATTCAAGAACTTGTGCTCTCATTCACTCTATTCTTGTTCGATCTCTGCAAACCAAAGAAGAATGGTGAAATGACTATAGAAGAAATTGTCGAGTACTTGATCACAGTCGAAGATGACGAGTCAGACGAGAAGCAAGGAATGAAGATGAGACTCGCTTCCACTCTCTGTGCATCTTCAGAATTCCTTGCGAAGATCATCATGAAGAAAGAGGAGTTGTTGAACTCATTCATTGACATTAAGACTAATGACCTACTTGTTTGGAAATTCAAGGCAAGATTCTGGTACAATTGCTCTCAAGAAAATAATATGAAGAAGTTCCTTGCTGATAAATCAGTTGCTCAAAAAGTATTCAACACTTTTAGAAAATACTTTGGCCCTGAAGTTGAAGAATCTGCTTCTGATCAAGAACTTAACAATATTATTGTCAGTTTTATTTCGACTGTTTCAGCTGGAAATGAAGAAATTGAAAAAGAAATCGCTAAGATTCTGAAAGACGACTTGACTGTCTCATGCCAGAACGATAGACTTGATTACCTGAATTCTATTGTTGTTCCACTATTGCATTCGGAAGACACCATCCCAACTTCATTATTCGTAGGAGACAAGGAAGGGGAAAAGATGATTTATCATCCAATTTACCATAAGCCTAAAGACGCAAGCTCCGAGAACAAGTTCCTATTTAAATCTAGTGTCTTGTCGAAGAGCCAAGAATCATCTATGTTGAGGATGTTCAAAGAACACGTCCATGAGACTCATGATTCATACGATAAACTTATTCAAAAGAAATGGACTTTGATAGCTGAAGATGATGTTCCGAAGAAAGGAGACTTCCAAAAGATCTCAGACAAAATCTCTGAAAAGAGCAATACTCTTCATCTTGTGAAATGTACTATCAATGGAGAGCAAGCTGTATTCGGAGGATTCTGTGCTGCTCAGTTCCCGTCTCTCGTTGGATTACAATCAGACTTCAATTATGAACTTCCTCATGACGAATCAAACTTTGTTTTTTACTACAAAGGAGATATGGAAAACCACTTCGTGATGACAAACAATAAACCATTTGGATACATTTATACTGATTACGAACTCGGAGGAGTGATCTCAATTTCAGGAGACTTTGTCCTATGCTCATGGAGTATCAACTACTCTCATACCGCTGGTAATATCTACAACATGAAATGCGTTGAACAGCCTGGATTTGCATCATTCTACAACAACATCCAAGTAGAGAGGTACGAGTGCTGGCATGTAGACCTTGGAAATCCAGCTCTGTCGAACTTGAACAACGAGAAGTCAGCATATTACGCAATTCCATTCTACAAGCCTCTGTCACCATTCAATTTACTCACAGACAATGTTGTATTCAATGTCTCAAAGAATATGCCTCTTAAAGCATTAGCATGCGAGCTATTTGGTAAGAATAAAACGCTCCGTATTAAGAAGTCAGAGAAGGAAGTGGACACAGAGAAGAAGATTGGAGAAATCGCATCAGAAAACCCGGATGGCTTCAACCTCAACATGCTTGAATTTGCATACGATAGACCATCTAAAGATGATGAAGTTGATAAGGAAGAAGGAAAAGAGACTGAGAAAACACTCAGTGAATACGAGACCAAGTACCCGATTTTAGAGAAGTTTGATGGAGCTGAAGAACTAGTCAAGGCCTGTCAAAAGGCAATCCAAAGTTGGTCGACTAAAGATCTCAGAGATGTATGGGACCAATGGCTGAAGGAAGTCATGTCATTCATTTCTTTCCCAGGATTCTTCTCAAGACTCACATCTGATAAGAAGAATAGTACTTTGTTCTTTGACATCTTGTCAGGAGTTCCTGAAAACGATACCAAAGAGGCACTCAAGAAGAGAGAAAAGGAGACTGAGAAGAAGAAAGCCAACATGTACAACTACAAACCTTCAGAGTTCGAAAATGAGTGGATTGATAGACAGATGGAAATGGTCAAACTCACTTACAACGTTGTGCAGAAGATATTTGATGAAGACAAGAACAGTGACGACCTCAGAGAAAAATGCCTTAAAAACGGCATGATCAATACATTCATCGAGAGAGTAGGAATTCTCACCTGAGAGACAGCCAGAACAAAGGTTGAAGAGAAAGACTACGCCTCTGACTCAGAAGAAGAGATTAAGACAGATGCCAAGAAGAAGAAGAGAGATAAAGACAGAAAGGGAGTTGGATATACCACTGATGTTGGTCAGGAATGGAACGTAAACTCTTATCTCAAGAAGAAAGAGAGCAAGAATAGTCAAATCTCTGACATTATTGGAATCCTCAAAGGAATCGTTATGAGCGAAGATATGTCTGTTAAATATAATCTAAAGGACCTCATTTTGGAAAGTGCTTTGTTACCTGTGCTCGAGAACGCATTCAGATCTGGATCAATTCTAGAAATGGCTAAAGAATACGAGCTATACAATGCCTATTTGGACTTCATTGTTACTATTTGCGACAACAAGCAGCTTATGGACATTTTAATGGAAATTGGAAAAGAATACGAGCCAAATCAGCTTGAACCAATCTACAAACTTCTTGATAAATTAACTGGACTCGCAGAAATTTTCTTAAAAGCATTAAGTACCGACGTTAGTCAGACAGAGAATGATGATTCAAAGAATTCTAAAGAATTAGCTGAGAAGATTAAATCTTCTAATATCATCGTTCAAAAAACTGTTTCAGCAGCCAAGAATCAAGTTGAAGAGTCAATGTCAGAAATTTTAGCCTTACCACTCCAGCAAAAATACAGGAAGCTATTATCACCATTGAGATTTGGATATATGGATATGAAGAGTAGCCCAACGTCCACATCATACACTCACTACTACAGCTATAATATTTCACAAGACACTACAATCGAGAACTCCAAGATAGTGAGGCTAGCACAAGAAATTGCTGATCTGTCTAACTCACTACCCAACGATCACACTAACGCAATTTTCGTAAGAGTAGACGAGACCAGAGTTGACGTAATGAAAGCTATCATCTGTGGAGCATCAAATACTCCATACGCTCATGGGTGCTTTGAGTTTGACTTGTTCTTTGACTCCAGATACCCTCAAACTCCACCTAAATGCCAGTTGGTCACAACAGGAAGTGGAGCGGTTAGGTTCAACCCCAACTTGTACGCAGATGGTAAAGTATGCCTCTCTCTACTTGGTACCTGGAGAGGTAGCGCAACAGAAAACTGGGATGCCAAGTTCTCAACGATCCTACAAGTCCTGATGTCCATTCAGGCTATCATCATGAGTGAAGAGGTGTACTACAATGAACCTGGATATGAACATGAAGCAGGAACAACTGAGGGAGAAGCAAAGAATGAAGCATATTCCAATATAGTCAGATACTGCAATATCAGCTACTCCATGATTGATCAGATGGCTAGCCCATCAAAAGGATTCGAAGAAGCAATCAGGAAGCACTTCTTCCTTAAGAGAGATGAAATCATGGATGAAGTCAAAGAATGGTTAGTATTTGCTGAAGAAAACAAAGCAAACTATGCATCACTTGTTGAATGTCACAACCACAGTTGGTGTCAGAAATTCAAGGAGGAAGGCAAGTATTTGACCCTACTCAAAGAAAATGTTGAAAAGCTGGAGGAAGCTTTCAAAGCCATCAAGGAGCCAACTCTTGAACATGAACTCTCAGAGAAGGCCATTACCGAAAAACCCAATGCAGAAGGAGGAGATGAGGAAACTGTTATTATTCAGAAAGAACAAGCTATGAAGGCAACAGACGAGGAAACCAAGCTAATTGACGAAGTTGATGTGGAAGATGACATCGAAGGCTCTAACATGCAAGCTCAGGAGATCAACATCGACGACGACTCTGTGAAAGACAGGTGGAGCAGGTACATCGGAGCCATGGGAATTGATTCTGTAGCTAAACAAGCAAATGCTAGGGTTCTCATTTATGGACTTGGAGGACTTGGAGCAGAGATTGCCAAAAATTTGGTACTTGCCGGATGCAAGGAGTTAACACTTTGTGACAGCAAAATGGTTTCATTCAGAGATCTGAGCAGTAACTTCTTTGTCGGAGAAAGTGATATTGGAACGAACAGGGCAGCAGCTTGTGTTAAGAGAGTGCAACAACTAAATTACTATGTTAAGGTATCACTTTCAAAGGAGGATCTATCGACTGAAAAGTCTATCGAAGCAGCAAAAATCAAAGACTACAATGTTGTCATTATTACTGACGCTTTCTTGGATACCCAGATGCTTGTGAATGACACTTGCCGTAAGAACAACATCAAGTTTATTTCTGCTGATGTCAAAGGAATATTCTGTAGGATCTTCAACGATTTCGGAGACGAATTCGAAGTTATTGATAAAGACGGAGATGAAATTAAGGAAGTGATGATCAAAGATATCACAACTGATAAAGAAGGTCTTGTTACTTTACAGGAAGGATTTAAGCACTTATTCGAAGATGGTGATGAAGTTCTCATTGAAAAAGTTCTCGGAATGACTGACAAAGATGGTAAATCTATCAATGGGTCAATTCATAAGGTTATTACTGTTACCCCTTCGAGTTTCAAGATTGGTGATACCAATAAATACTCTGCTTATGAGCACAGTGGACTGGCAAAACAACTTAAGACCAAAGTGAAGTTAAGCTTCAAGAGTCTAAGAGACATTGAGAAATCAGATATTCCGCATGATGGAAACTTACTTATTGCTGATTTTGAGAAGATGGATCATAACAACTGGAGTCATTACTGCTATAATGTTATTGACGGTATTCTGAAAGGAGGAAAAGAGTTCACACCAAGTACTTTCAATCATGATACATTCGATGAGTTTGTTCAACTTTTCAACAAGAATTTTAAAGAGTATATTGGTGATGATAGCATCTACGATGATCTTATCAAAAACGAAAAATTCTGTCAATTCACTGCTAAGTACAGCGTTGTCAATTCAGGATCATTTAATCCTCTGTGTGCATTCATGGGTGGTGTGGTGTCTCAAGAAGCAATCAAAGCAATTACCAACAAGTTCGTTCCAATCAAGCAGTTCTTCTACTATGATGCAATTGAGATCGTTCCAGAGTTTACTTTCGAAAACAAAGAAGAATTTGAGACCGAAATTAAGGACATTGGTTTCCTTACTGACAAAGAGGATAGATATACAGGACTCAGAACTTGTATTGGAGAGAAACTCCTCAACAAGATTAAGAATGCAAACATATTCATGGTTGGAGCTGGAGCAATTGGTTGTGAACTTCTCAAGAATTATGCAATGTTGGGAGCTGGATCATCGAGCGAAGGTTCTGTTCTAGTGACAGATCCAGATATAATTGAGGTTAGTAACCTTAACAGACAGTTCCTCTTCAGAGAGAAGCACTTAAGAAAGCCTAAGTCAGTTACCGCTGCAGCTGCTGCAATTCACATGAATCCAGAAATGAAGGGAAGGATTATTGCTAGACTTGATAAAATCCATAAGGGAACTGAAGACAGTTATTCTCATAAATTCTACAAGTCTCTTACTATTGTGACAAACGCATTGGACAATGTGCAAGCAAGAAGATTCTTAGATGTTAAATGTGTTAAGGCAAGGATTCCAATGCTTGATTCAGGAACTTTAGGACCAAAAGGTCATGTGCAGGTCGTGATTCCAAACAAGACAGAAAGTTATTCAAGCACAAATGATGCAGAGGATACCAATGAAATCCCCCACTGTACTCTCAAGATGTTCCCAGAAGAGACATTACATTGCGTAGAATGGGCAAGAGATTTGTTCAGTCAACTTTTCAGTCAAAGTGCGAAGAGTTACAACAAGCTCATTCAAGATGAACAAATAATGGATCCAAAGGATAGTGAGCAAAAGAAGATTATTAAAGAAGCTTTATTACTTATTGAAGATAGACCAACAGACTTTAAAACATGTATCAGATGGGCAAGAGTCAGATTTAATGAGTACTTCGTCAATGCTATAAAACAATTGCTCCATGCATACCCACTTGATCACACTACCAAAGATGGAAAGCCATTCTGGTCATTGCCAAAGAGAGCACCAGAAGCACTCAGCTACGATTCAGAAAATGAGTTGCATGCTAAATTTATTGCTTCTGCAGCCTGCCTAAGAGCAACTCTTTTCAATATTGAAATTCCTTTCAAGGCACCTCGTGAAAAGGATTCCATCAACAAAATGGCTCAAATTGCAAATGAATTCAATGAAGAAATGGAAGAGTTCAGACCAGATAAATCAACTGCAGATGCCATCAAGGCAGAAGTTGATGAAGAAGAAAGCAAGAAGAGTACTGAAGAGAAGAAAGAAAAAGAAGAAAAGGAGGAAGAAGATGTAATTGATACTGGAGATGATATTGAAGACGTAATTGAATACGTCATTGTTCCTCTCAGAAATGCTGCCAAATCTATTTCTAATGATGATGAAAAGATGAAGAGAATCATTACCACTCCACAAGAATTTGAAAAGGACAATGACTCAAACTTCCACATCGATTTCATTTACACACTAGCAAATTGTAGATCTGCAAACTATAGCTTAGATCATATGGATTGGTTGACTACAAAGTTGAAAGCCGGAAGAATCATCCCAGCTCTTGCTACAACAACATCAGCTATTGCTGGTCTGCAAACTTTGGAAATGGTGAAGATCATCTATGACAACAAACTTGAAGAAATGAGAAACATCAACTTGAACCTTGCAGTTCCATCACTCATGGCTTCTGAACCAGGACCTCCGGAAAAAGTTAAGCTTAGGGAGGGTCTTGAAGTCAATATTTGGGACACTTGGTCAGTTCACTTCCCAAAGGATGCTAAGCTGAAAGATCTAGTTAAGAAGCTACAGAAGAAGTATAAGCTATCACCTAAGGACATCTTTAAGGATGGCTTACCAATTTACCTACATGCACTTGATCAAGTTACTGACTCCGGAAAGCAAGACAAGACTCTTGAAGACATCTTTAAGGTTGCTAAAGAGACTGAAGAAATCGAGATAACGGCTACTTTCGCTGACCCAGATGATGAAAAGGACAAGATACTGGATGGAACTCCGAACGTGATAATCAAGTTCACTTCAGCCGAGTAAATGAATTACTTTGTGGCCGCTGAAGTGACTAACCTTCTTTACCTACTTACTCAAATACATATCGTCAATTTTATTACTCTCTGCCGGGGTTTTGGGGTTTTGGGGTTTTGGGGTTTTGGGG
>Ga0307966_1003086_pt1 | contig 12563 bp, 12 predicted proteins | sample OrgLakmetagen646_FD_203141 | JGI IMG/M metagenome (GOLD analysis project Ga0307966, IMG submission 203141) | Saline water microbial communities from Organic Lake, Antarctica - #646 | ecosystem: Environmental > Aquatic > Non-marine Saline and Alkaline > Saline | place: Antarctica: Organic Lake... | reverse complement strand
GCTACTCCTCTTTCACAGTTACTCCTCTTTCACAGTTCCTGAGCAGTGACAAACAAGATTTGCAAGGCCTGCGCACTCCTTTCTACTCTTCTTTTACCTGACCAGTGTTGATGTGCCTTGTGTCTCACCGCAGTCTTCTGCCCTAAAGCAGCGCCTGATCGGCCAAAACGATGCGGTTGACTGTGTCGCTTCTGCCCTCATTGACCAGTGTTGGTGTGCCTTTTGTCTCACCGCAGTCTTCTGCCCTAAAGCAGCGCCTAATCGGCCAAGACGATGCGGTCGACTGTGTCGCTTCTGCTCTCATGCGTGCGCGTTGTGGGCTGAAGAGCCCTAACCGGCCGGTGGCTTCCCTGCTGCTGGTTGGCCCTACAGGTAGGTAGTACATGTGTTTTTGGGTGTGTGTGTCAATATGATTGTGGACAGGAATTCGCTTGCTTTATGTATTTCTCGTAAATTCTGCCTGTACATCAAAGTTCTCGTACACTCTGCCTGCACATCAAAGGTGTTTCTCGTGCACTCTGCCTGTACATCAAAGGTGTGCACTCTGCCTGTACATCATTTCTCGTGCACTCTGCCTGCACATCAAAGTTCTCATACACTCTGCCTGTACATCAACGGTGTTTCTCATGCACTCTGCCTGCACATCAAAAGTGTGCACTCTGCCTGTACAGCAAAGGTGTGCACTCTGCCTGTACATCATTCCTCATGCACTCTGCCTGTACATCAACAGTAGTTCTCGTACACTCTGCCTGTACATCAACGGTAGTTCTCGTGCACTCTGCCTGTACATCATTTCTCATGCACTCTGCCTGCACATCAAAAGTATTTCTCGTGCACTCTGCCTGTACACCAAGGTTGTGCAAACAGCAAGTTGTCGAGATGGAATTGTAATCAAAGCGCTTCGTGCGCGGTTTCCATGCATGCTTCTCTTCCTCGATCATGGAACTTCTTTTCGCAACATGACCCTAAAGATTGTTCTTATTGTTGGTGGTTTTCTGTGATTCCGGTGTGTGGACAACATACGTTTGTCAAGCTTATTGAGGATTGCCTCATTAATTAATGTGGGGGGTGGTGTCTAACTGCCTGCGTAGTTTTTTCTTATTCTTATTAGAGTTTTTGGCTTGTAGCCGTTTCTCCTGGTCCTTGTGAAATGATCTGTGCGACTTGATAAAGATTGCATACACCATTTCTGCAGGAAAGGTTTGTCCGGCTTTTGATCAGGATCGCTTTCAGTTGTAATTAAAATAACCTGCGTGGATATTCTCCACTGGAGGGGCTTGATGCCATAATGAACAAAATATCCTGCAATCGCCTGCCTCGTTGGTCGTCTGTTTAGGTCTGACGTTTGTGCAATTTCAAGATTGGGCAGAGTAAGGTGTCACCTTAACTATAGCCTGCTGGCTTTTGTGTGACAGGTGTGGGCAAAACTGAGCTGGTCAAATTACACCTGCTGGCTATCTGGTTTAAGTTTGTGGCCTTTGTGCGACGGGTGTGGGCAAAACTGAGCTGGTCAACTCACACCTGCTGGCTATCTGGTTTAAGTTTGTGGTCTTTGTGCGACTGGTGTTTGGCAAAACTGAGCTGGTCAACTCACACCTGCTGGTACTCTGTTTAAGTTTGTGGCCTTTGTGTGACAGGTGTTGGCCAAACTGAACTGGTCAACTCACACCTGCTGGCTATCTGTTTAAGTTTGTGGCCTTTGTGCGACAGGTGTTGGCAAAATTGAGCTGGTCAACTCACACCTGCTGGTTTCATCCTTGAAATTTTGTAATTTTTTGTGTGACAGGTGTGGGCAAAACTGAGCTTGTCAGGGCCCTCACGGACCAATACTACGGCTCCCCAGATGCCCTCATTCGTCTGGACATGAGCGAGTACCTGGAGAAGCATAGCGTCAGCCGTATGATTGGTGCCCCACCAGGTGTGTGTGTGTGAGTGTGTGTGTGTGTGTGAGTGTGTGTGAGTGTGTGTGAGAGTGTGTGTGTGTGTGTGTGTGTGTGTGTGTGTGTGTGGTAGTGTGTGTGTGTGTGTGTGATTTGTGATTTATAAACCAGTATTCAAGAACGATGTTCTACGGTTTTGATGGTGACTGCCACCGTCACCGGCATGGACGTAGTGTGTGCTCACTGGACCCGTCTCTGCTATATGAAGCATTCCTTTTTAATTTCCCTGTCGCATTGTTGTTATTCTGTTCCTGAAAATTTGTTTTACTTAAACTGTGGATGACTGAATTTTGAATTTGTAGCCTATTGTTTGCTGAAGCTTGCAGTATTGGGTTGGAATCCCTGCTAGAATGCCTTGCAAAGTCTAAGCACTCGCAAACGTTAATCATTTCAGCACCTTGCAATGAGTAGTACTTGCAACTTTAAGTTTACAGATCCATGTCATAATGTAACAAACCATATAGGTCGATAATCCCCTAGCAATTTCTTTTGGTGGAGTTTTACGGTACCCGGTACTTAAGTGGCTCCTTCCCCTTAATCAATGTGGGGAGTGGTCTTCTCTGCCTGCGTAGTTTTTTCTTATTCATGTCATCTCCCCTTTTGTTTAGCTTGATGTGGTTTCAGGCCTATCCAAGCTTCCGCTCAGATGCCCCTGCCTGCGTAGCTTTTTCTTCCTAATCTTACATCTCGAGTGTGCCTTTTACAACGCGCTGCTACCCCCGATCATTGAGGCAACCTCAAGCGTGTTGGTCAAATTGCTTGTCAATTTAATCAGTGCTTGAAATGCTGCTGAATCTGTGCAGGCTTCCAGGGCTATGATGAGGGCGGCAAACTCACAGAGGCTGTGCGCAGACGCCCCTGCAGCATTGTGCTCTTTGACGAGATTGAAAAGGTGGGGTTTTGCTCAGGGTGTGTGCGTGTATGTTATTTGTGTGTGTGGGGGGGTAGGTGGGTGGGTGGGTGAGTGGGTGTGTGTGTGTGTGTGTGTGTGTGTGCGTGTCTGCTGTATGCAAGCACCTTTGCAAGTCAGTGCTTTTTGACGAAATACAGGCTTGATGCATCGGTTTGCTGTGTGATTGTGCAATTGTGATTGTGATTTTGTTTGTGGTTGTGTTGTGGTTGTGGTTGTGGTTGTAGTTTTGGTTGCATGTCAGCCCTTCTTGGAGTAGTGGTTGTTGCAGTTCTACTGTTTCAAGTGCTGCAAGCAGGTACCTACAAAGCTTACTTCCATTTTGACTGTACGTCCAACCAACCCCTCCCTCATATGCATTTGACCATTGTGGTTGTGGTTTCGTGTCAGCCCTTCTTGGAGTAGTGATTGTTGCAGTTTGCGATCGTCAAAGGCCCACCCTCAACTCCTTTAACAGTCATTTATTTGGTTGACCCTTGTGTACACCATTGCATTTTGGAGCCTATGGTTTTTAAACAGCCCCAATCCGCAGGATTTTTGGTGTTTTTTCACCCAGACGTGGCCCCACACGCACAACAGCCAGACCACTGGATGTGCCTCACATACACACACACACACACCTTCCTGCTGACCACTGTGCACGTGTGTGTCCTGCTGACCACTGTCCACGTGTGTGTCCTCCACTTTCAGGCCCACCCGGACGTGTTCAACATCCTGCTGCAGATCATGGAGGACGGCAGGCTCACCTCCTCTCAGGTCTGATCACGTAGCAGCATGGCAGGCATTCTTTAAATGTGATTACACAGTGTTGAGTGACACTTAGATCAAGGATATGACTACACAGTGTTGAGTGACACTTGGATCAAGGGGGCTCCTTGCCCGTGTTGATACGGCTCACTTCCTCTCAGGTCTGATCACATGGCAGGCATTATTTAATATAACTAAATATAATTGAACAATGTTGATCGACGCTTAAATAAAAGGGGCTCCTTTCTCGTGTTAGTATGTCACTTCCTCTCAGGTCTGATCGTACAGAGGGCCTTTTCAATGAATGCCCGCTATATGATTAGACGAAGGAAACAAAACATTGTTAAATATGGCAATCAACACTTGAATCATGAATAAGAAACAAAACATTGTTAAATGACACAAATAACACTTAAAACAAAGGGGCTGCTTGCCCGTGCCAGTATGGCTTATTACCTCTCAGGTATGAAGTACAAACAGCTAAACAAGCAAAAGTTGACCACAGTGGTCTAGAACACAGACACTTGGCCCTACAGTGGGGCTATAAACATGTTCAATTTTGAGTTGCGTTTTCAAATTAAATGTGACTATTAACAGGTACATTTCGAGTCACCTATTTCAATCCACCATGCTTCTGCGTCTCTTACATATGTGTGCAAGCAACCACGCAGGTTTTGGTGTGGATTAAATACAAGGACAATGCATGTGCACGTACCACCTATTCCCACCTACCCTCTTACAAATAATCGAATATACACACACATATGTGTGTGTAATTCCCTCCATTTCCCACCCACACTCTTGCAAACATTGGAATGCACGCGCACACACAAACACACGTAATTTCCACCTATTCCCACTCACATTCACGCAAACGACACCCACAGGGTCGTGTAGTGAGCTTCAAAAACACGCTAGTGATCTTGACTTCAAATGTGGGGAGCAGGACCATTGCTGCAACAGGCTCTGGAGGGCTTGGGGTGTTTTTGGGCAAGGGGTGGGTCTCGTGTGTGTGTGTGTATGTGTGTGTGTGAGTGTGTGTGTAAATGTGGGTGTGGTTTTTGTGTGTGTGTTGGGTGTGGATGTAGGCGTTTTGGAATGGGGAGCTGAGAGTGTGTGTTTTGCATGAGCACTATATGATGGTTTTAGAGTTTGTACTGCACATGCATATGTGCGTGCGCACACACACATACACACACATACACGCATTTAAACACACACACACACACACACACACACACACTCGCACACACACTCGCACACACACACACACACACGATATCGCACACGCACACACACGCACTTATGACTGCATCGCAGTGCTGATCAGGAGGAGAGCAATTAAACACACACATACACACACACGCCCTTGCTCACACACACACACTTATGGCTGCATCGCAGTGCTGATCAGGAGGAGACTGCCTATGCCAACAAAGCTCACTTGCGCTCCGTGGTCCTAAATGAAGTCAAGGAGCACTTCCGGCCAGAGCTCATCGACCGGTGTGTGTCTCGTGGTGTGCGTGTCACGTGTGTGTGTATGTTTAAATGCTCTCGTGGTGTGCGTGTCACGTGGTGTGCGCATCATGTGTAGTGCATATAAGTTAACATTTCTTAAGCCTTATAACTTCGCTGGTGTGTCTGTGAATGCTCCATCATGACCTAAGCCGGACTCGTTATTTTAGTTCTGCCGCACAAATGAAAACGTGTCAGTCCTCGTGACTCTGCCAAATAATGGTGGAAGATGGAATCTGGAGTAAGAGTTGTAGGCTGTTGCGCCTCTGCTTTAGTGTGTAACTGTGGGAAGCACGCGTCTACGCACAAACGTGTAAGGTCTGTTTGAATAATATAAATGGTTGAACTCTTGGGAGCATGACAAGAGGCTGCGTGCAAATGCAATGTAATGCAAATGCAGTATAAGTTGTGTGCACGTGCAATGGTTGTAGGAGTATGCAATATAAGTTGTGTGCAATAGTTGTAGGAGTAAATGCAATAGTTGTAGAAGTATGCAATATAAGTTGTGTGCAATAGTTGGAGGAGTAAATGCAATAGTTGGAGGAGTAAATGCAATAGTTGGAGTAAATGCAATATAAAATATAATGCAAATGCAATATAAGTTGTGTGCATTAGTTGTAAGAGTATGCATCAGCCATCACTGTCTCCAAAGGCCTGATTGGATACAGGTAAGGTCGGCCAGAACCGCACACCGTACAACCGTATATTTGGTGATTCCCCTGTCAAAGACGCTGTATATTTACCGTATATGTGGTCCTGGCCAACATTAGACACAGGAAGTAGAGCATGCAGCCTTGCTTTGTTTCTCTCCTCCCATCAGGCTTGATGAGCCATAAGATGAGGCTTCATGGGGAAGGGGTAAACCTGTTTTTCATTGAAACGGGAAGCTTTTCGTGATCGTACTTTGCAACCTGGACCGAGACTGTAGTCAAAAAGATTAAGGAAGATTTAAAACATTTCCTGGAATGGGGATTCACTTTCCTCCGTCCTTCAGGTTTGACGAGGGTGGTGCTCGACAAGCTGGGCGGCAGCTTTGATCTACTTTTGCGTTCCTACTACTGTATTTCCATCGTTCATTACTTTCCTCCGTCCTCCAGGTTTGACGAGCAGGTGGTGTTCCACAAGCTGGACCGAGGCCACGTGAGGCAGATCACGTCCTTAATGCTGAAGGAGGTGCAAAAGCGGGTGCAGGACTTGAACAGGGGGCTTACGCTTTGGGTAAGTGGGAGGCCCAGAGCTTGCTTATTTTACAGTGCGATTTGTAAAAAAATATGAATTGCAATTGAAGCAGATCACGTCCTTAATGCTGAAGGAAGTGCAGAAGCGCGTGCAGGACTTGAATAGGGGGCTAATGCTTTGGGTAAGTGGGAGGCCCAAAGCTTGTTTATTTATACAGCGCGATTTGTAAAAAGTATGAATTTGCAATTGAAGCAGATCACGTCCTTAATGCTGAAGGAAGTGCAGAAGCGCGTGCGGGACTTGAATAGGGGGCTTATGCCTTGGGTGAGTTGGACAGGGCAAATGAATTTATGTATTGTTATGCTGCATGACATTCATTGACCACTGAGGAGGTGCAAAACATATAATGTGTGAGCAGCTATACCTGGTGCAAGTGGTTGGGTGTGAAGCGTTGCTGTATGAGGGCCACATCTTCATCATCATCTGTGGAGGAGTTTTACGGTATGTGTGGTAGTGTGTGTGTGTTTGTGTGTGTGCGGTGCCAAAGAGACTACCCAATTATAGCGGGGAGCCTGCACAGTTATTCCTTTTCTTATTTATACTCCTGCCCACATTTCGCGTTGCACATCACAGATCAGCAACAATCTGCTCAAGCACCTTGTGTTCAAAAGCCAGCAGCTTCTCGTTGCCTGTGTAATTTTTCCTATCTGATTCCTATCTTATGCTTATCTTACTCCTCGTATTCCTATTTTATTCCTATCTTACCCCTGCCCACACCTAAAAACAAATGCACATCACAGGTCGGAAGCAGTCTGCTAGACACCTACAAAACAAATGCACATCACAGGTCGGAAGCAGTCTGCTAGAGCGCCTACCTACAAAACAAATGCACATCACAGGTCGGAAGCAGTCTGCTAGAGCGCCTCGTTTCTGAAGGCTACAGTGAGGAGTACGGCGCCCGCCCTCTGCGACGTGCTGTCGTGAGGTACGGTTGCGTTATGCTGTTGTGACTTGCGGTTGTGAGGTATGGTTGAGACGTGCTGTTGTGAGGTACTGCTGTGACGTGCTGTTATGAGGTATGATTATGACGTGCTCTTGTGAGAGGTACGGTTGCGATATGCTGTTGTGACTTGCGGTTGTGAGGTACGGTTGCAATGTGCTGTTGTGAAGTACTGCTGTGACGTGCTGTTATGAGGTACGGTTACGACGTGCTGTTATGAGGTATGGTTGCGACGTGCTGTTGTGAGGTACTGCTGTGACGTGCTGTTGTGAGGTATGGTTGCGACGAGCTGTCGTGAGGTGCGCTTTCCTGTATAGTAGGATCCCTGACTTCACAAGCTGATTGAAGACCCCCGTCTGACATGCTGACATGCTGAGCTGCACATTCACTGTGATTTCACAGGCTTATTGAAAACCCGCTGTCTAAAGCTCACACATTTATTGTTCCAAATGACAGGCTGACATTCTTCCAAACGATAGGCTGATCCAAGTGATAGGCTGCTAACACTTACTGTCTCGATTTCAGGCTAATTGAACATCCCCTGACTGATGCTCACACATTTATCGTCACAAACTACACGCTGATATGTGCTGCTTGCACGTTCACTGTGTTGATTTACAGGCAGATTAAAGACCCCCTGAATAATCTCACACATCTATCATCTTAGTCAACACGCTGATATGCGCTGCTCGCACGTTCATCGTCTTGATTATTTCAGGTCGGTTGAAGTCCCTGTCTATTGCGCTGCTTACACGTAAAATCCCCAATTCGTTTTCAGGCTGATTGAAGACCCCCTGTCTGATGCGCTGCTCACACGTAAGATCCCGAAGGGTACCACCCTGTCTGTGGATTTGGACCCTTCTTCTGGGGAGGTGGTGGTGGGCCAGAACAAGGTAAGGGGTAAGGAAGCATCAGTAGAAACAAGGTGAGGAAGCAACAGTAGAAACAAGGTAAGGAAGCATCAGTAGAAACAAAAGAAAGCCAATGCGTTTGTTCTTCTGGGGAGGTGGTGGTGGGCCAGAATAGAGAAGGAAGCATCAGTAGAAACAAGGTGAGGAACAAGGAACAGGGAACAAGGAAACAAGGAACAAGGAACAAGGTGAGGAACAAGGGACAAGGAAACAAGGAACAAAAGGAACAAGGAACATAAGGAACAAGGAACAAGGTGAGGAACAAGGAACAAAAAATAAGAAACAAGGAACAAAAGGAACAAGGAACAAGGTAAGGAAGCATCAGTAGAAACAAAAGGAAGCCAACGCATTTGCCAAGGGTGTGTGAGACCTCCAATATGTACCTCAACACAGCGACAAGTAAAACTGCTGTCACTATTCACAAAGCCCCCCCTTGTTGAGGGAAGGAAGTAAGTGATTTGGAGTGGGGGGTGTGAAGATATGGCGAGTGGGTGGTGTGTTGACCCACAAGGCCCCCATTGTGTTGACCCACAAGGCTCACTGCCCCCATTGAAGAAATGTTTTTACTTCTCTTTACAGAAGTGGAGTAGAGTGTGGGTAGGGCAAATTGAGTTTTAGCAACAACGTCGGCATACGGAAGCACTTTTGATTATGAGGCCTGCCGTTTGAGCATTGCAAGTTAGCTTAAATGTCTGGAGTCACCCATACCACCTAACTCATCCCGTCCCATGTTATATGTTATGCATGCAAATTAGTGCAGTACTTCTTGTCATGGAGTTGCGTACCAGCAGGTCTGCAGCATACATATACACACATACACACACACACATACACACAGAGACATACACATGTACACGCACATTTGCAGGAGTGCATTGTTGTGGAATCGGGGGAGATTGTCGTTACCAAAGGCCTTCCAGGAAGTTCAACAAACAACGTGAGTAGGGATGAGGATTTTGTTCAAATGAAAAATGTCAATTGAACATGCACTACCAATGGTATTCAATGAAATTATGTCAATCAACACATATGCATGCGCAAACACACACACAAACACACACACACACGCACACAGGTGGTGGAGTACTCAAGCAATAAAGCGCCCTCACAGGCTCGGTCTTCATTCTTCAGGGCCGCCACTCGCGTGCGTTGATGTAGTATCCCATTCTTTCATGTGCACAGAGCCCCTCCTGCGTCACGAGTGTCACTTGTTTCATGTATTTCGTGTCAGACGCGCGCACATAACCCTCTCTTGGGCGGTTGCTGTGAGTGCATGTACATGTAGGGCGCAAAGTAAGGCAGTGCTTGTATAGTTATAATTCAGCTGTGTTGGCCCTCCCTTTCCTACGAAGTGGTCATGTAGAGTACAAAGTAAGGCAGTGCTTGTACAGTTTAAATCAGCTGTGTTGGTCCTCCCTAGGACCTATGAAGCATTCGTGCAACAAAAGGTACAGAGCAAGAGAGAGAATGTGACTATGCTGTCCTGCGGTGTGTTTGTGAGGTGTTCTTGTGAAGCGACGAGGGGCTGGCCCTTTGTGTTGCAAGGGGTTGAAGTCGGTGGGTGGGTCTAATGTGAGACAAAGTGGGGCTACAGTTTGAGGTTGTAGTGTGACAAAATGAGGCTCCAGATTGAGGTTGTACTGTGAAAAAATGGGGCTGCGATGTAATTGACGTGGGGCTGTGGTGCGACGAAGTGGGGCTGCAGTGTGGCAAATATGAGGCTGTAGATTAATAGTTTGCTTCCACATATTTGTACTTTGAAGAAGGTCCACGTGTATAAGAAAGTTGCCTCGTTATTCCACGGCAGGCGGCCTTGATCAAGCACTGGCGCACTGATCAAGCACTGGCTGTTTCTTACAGTGAGTGGTGTATAGTGGAGTTGCTTCAGCTATGGTGCTGCAGGTGTATGTTTTATAATTTGTATCACCAGTGAGCATTATAATTTGTATCACCAGTGAGCATGTTTGTTCTTGTTTGATAGTGAATGTGTATATTTATAATTTGTATCACCAGTGAGCATGTTTGTTCTTGTTTGATAGTGAGTGTGTATGCAATATTCAAGGAGCTGGCGTGCGCTTCCTTTTGTACAATTTGTAATGCCGAATTGTGATTTGAGAGAGAGGGCAATGCATAGTGCATTCAGTCATGCTGATGGGTAAAAAATAAGTGCGACACTTACAGATGTCTGCATCACGCACTGCTGTCACTGCAACAGCGCAGCTTTTGGTGTCACTGGTTGCTGTGTGAGCTTTTGGTGTCACTGCAACAGCGCAGCTTTTGGTGTCACTGCAACAGCGCACTGCTGTCATTGCAACAGCACACTGCTGTCACTGCAACAGCGCAGCTTTTGGTGTCATTGGTTGCTGTGTGAGCTTTTGGTGTCACTGCAACAGCGCACTGCTGTCACTGCAACAGTGCAGCTGTAGCTTTCGGTGTTGAGGTTGCTGTGTGAGAGGCTCCGGTGTTGTGCCTGCTATACAAAAAGAGATCAGCCACAGAATGCCGGTTGTAGGATGTACCATCAAGGGTCAGAGGTTGCTGCCACAACATGGGCACCATTAAATGTCGTGCACTCCATTTGTACAAGTGAAGGAGCTCGGTGATTCGCCCAGAGCAGTGAACTTGCCCCTGTTGTATTTTTGTGTTATATTCTATATTCTACCTTTCGGGGGCTTATCTTTCTGAATTAGCCAAGCAAGAAGCATTTCAGTAGCAACTAATTGAACTCTTGCTCCACTTTTCATTGCCAGAGAATATATCAGGCAGAACGATTCATTTGTGAAAGCAGCAATGTAAATTATGACGTGTTTCCCCTTGCTTGACCGTTTGCTCCTCCTTGGTTTGTGGGTGTGTCTGGCAATTTACCGCAAAGAGAATAGGGAATAAAATATAAGCTCATCGTGGAGATTATGAGGCTGGAAAAATGAAACAGGAGGAATTAAGGAGAGCAGGAGAAGCACCCCAAACAGCTCCAGCCAAAACCTAACCCGTAAAGTGAAAGATTGGCGGGATTGGACCGACACTGATGGCAGCAGCCTCCAAAAGAATGAAGTAGGGCAAGACAGCAAGACACCGGATCTGGTGTATACTACCCTCACTTAAACATTTCCCACTATGTAAATTCAAAAAGCATGGGTATAACCAACACTATCTCACGTGCAGAGCTAGCAGCTATAGCAGCTGCAGTCATACATGGCTACACACATATAGCCACAGACAGCCTTACATCACTGCACCAAATCAAAAAGCAGCTGTCACACCTGAATCTTCATCGCCACCACATCCAAGGAGATGTCCTTCAATCCATTGCTAAAGCAATCCGCCAGTCACCATCGCCCATCCACTTCCTCGAAGTAAAGTCCCATGCCAGCATTATTGGTAATGAACATGCCGACGCCCTTGCTAAAAAGTCAGCCACCACCTACGCCGACATTGCTGACAACTCCATCAGAAAAGCAGGCCCTGAGGGAAATCCCCTCTACAACATCCAGTGGCTTGCAGCCAAAAGAAGACATAGAAAACCAAACACAAACCCATAATCATACCCATACAACAAACATGGCCCTTTCCCCTCCCCCAAAGCTTTGGTACCTATCAAACCACCGTGACGCCCTTCAAGCACATATGCATCTTCTCCTTAAACTGGGAAATGCCAAAACTGAAGCGAACTACCATGCGTACTACCACACCCTCATTAAGGACGGCACTGCCAATGGAGCCACTAGCAATGCTTACCTAACATCATGTCCCCTTTAAGACTGCATCATTATGAAATATAGAACAGGCACCCTATATAATCAAAATCATGCGGTATTGTTTAAACTCTCAACAAGTCAAACTTGTCCCCTCTGCCCACAAGTAGACAGTGCCCTGCACATCCTTTCTGGGTGCCAAGACACGCAAATAAGGGACATGATCACCGAAAGACACAACACAGCATGCCGCATGATCCTTAAGGGTAAGGGGGTAAGGGGTTACACAGCTATATCCGCCAGCGAGGGCAGTTGAGCTATAGCATAAAAAAGCCAGCTTCAAGAAGAGAAAGAGGCCAGACTGAACAAGACACCAGAAAAAGAAGCTAGAGGGAACATGAAACTGATTCATGATCCTTAAGGATATCAGCAAAACAGGCTCCATAGGATCATGCATTGTCTCCATGGATATAGGCAGCAACGAACGGATGACCATGCAAATCTCCAGAATCCTGAAACAGCTGAAAGCAGAATTGTTCCCAAATGGCTCTTCCCACCCCGCTTCCCAGATAAAGACAGGTTTACCTCCAGCCGTCCAGATTTTGTGCTGGTTACTCCCAGCGCTGCAGAAACACAAAAACAACAAACTAATGTAGGGGGGTGGGTTCT
>Ga0307966_1003085_pt1 | contig 12563 bp, 10 predicted proteins | sample OrgLakmetagen646_FD_203141 | JGI IMG/M metagenome (GOLD analysis project Ga0307966, IMG submission 203141) | Saline water microbial communities from Organic Lake, Antarctica - #646 | ecosystem: Environmental > Aquatic > Non-marine Saline and Alkaline > Saline | place: Antarctica: Organic Lake... | reverse complement strand
TGTCGGGTACGTAATAGCTAGAGAGAGGATGAATATACTGCTTATAAGTGAATATAAGCATTCACAGAGTACATCATGGAATTAACAATTGATGCATCTTTTGGAGTTGGTCATATCTGTATCTGAAGGCGCTCAACCCTAACAACGATCCTGACATTTGGCCTTGTGAACTATTACACTTGGTAGTGTGGGTATCCAGGCCTCAATTTTTCCAGTCGACCTTCTGTTTTGCTCTGCCAATCTTCCTTGCGCAACTTCCTATGATTTCCTTGGATCCAGCTTTTCCCGCCTTGACCTTTTTCCCCCTAACATCTCCCCCCATGCCTCCTTTTTTTCCATCCAACCACTGTTGCTGCGTTTTTTCATTCATTTTTCCTTCGACTTTTAACGTAGTAGGGAGTTTGCTGTTTCGCCCTTATCCATTTTATACCCTCAAAATAAAAGAAGCTGTTTTCTCTTTGGCGCGCACACACGCACGCACATGCACACGCGCGCGTACACACACACACACACGCACACACACACACACATAGGCAGCACGAGCAGCAAGAAATGATCCCGTTGTGGCCGAGCTTGAAGATCCTACCTTTACAGGTAAATTTGCGGCTACCTCCCATCGCTTATTAATGTTTCTCACAAAGAAATGACATCCGACTTTTCAGACAGGCAGCTGTTATGGAGGGTTACTACTATTATGCCTTTCCTTTGCCACCTTCATCTAGGCACTGTTTTTGTACCCACTGACGAGGCCTTTGAAAAGAGTGCAAAAGACCTCGAGGAAGCTCTGGGCGTCGCAAGTGTGTTTGTGATTCCCACCGAGCCGCTCGTTGCAGCAAGGGTAAGCAAAACCCATAAACATTGCATTTGGTGGTTCAATCTGACGTTTTGAAATGAGCTGTTTGTGCAACTGCGCATACGCCTTCTTCTTTTATCATTCCCATTCTTCCCATTGTTCCACTTGCAGCTAATTGCTGCGCATGTGATTCCAGGTGAGCCTTTGAAGCTCTGGTAGCAAACCTACCTGCCCTCTGTGTTCACACCAAAGGATTGGCCAATGCGCTGTTGCCTTCTCCTCCTCCTGCTCTTGTTGTAGGTCCTGTTCTGCAATACGGGCAGTTAGACAATGGTCAGGCGTACAGGACAGCGGACGGTGGTCAAGTTGAGATCACAACAGGGTATGTGCAGAGATTTGTTGTTTAACACAGGTTATAATCCTATGCTGCAGCTAAGGATGGCAAAACTGTAGCCCTTGCTGTTGTCACACGTGATTTCAACCCTTCGCTTGCAGATACCTTTGGGGGAAGTACGTCAATGGCAACAGATTCAGAGAGACCGAGGGCGAGAATAACATTCCGGCTGCAAGGGCAATCATGCACAAGGTACCTTTGTTATGCTTCTTTGACCAGGGATACATTTTGACCAATGTAACTGTGCCTGCCTAGCTTGTGTTTCTCATAACTAAGCTTTCCTTGGGCTCCTAAATAGACAAACAGCTTCCTTCATTTTCATTGCAGATCACGGGAGTCATTGTGCCAGACGCCTGATTTGAGTTTCCCCACTCGCTAAACCGGCTAAGCGTACATTTACTTTAATGGCCCGCATCTATTGCATTATGTTAAAAAATGGTAAATTGTTATTATCCAATGTTCAGCAATTGGTAATTTGGCAACAGCACTCTTGTAGACCATGTGCATTTTAATGCGCCCTGAAGGTGCTCCTTATGTTTTTAGAAATCTAATGTGAAAATGACATCTGATTGTTCAGAGGAAGGCATTGGCAGACCACTTTAATACCATTTAACGACGAAGAAAAAATATGAAATCAAGGGGAACAAGAGGGTTGCAGGCTTGGCATGAAAACTGTGCTTGATGAGAGGTAATACCACTAAACAGGGTATGTAGCTGATATTGGAAGCTTTACTTAGCAACATATTTGACAGAGCGCACATTGAGGCAAGCTCCCTCGGCTCTCTGTCTACTGAGACCCAGCCGCTTAGAAGCTTCAGGGTGTGAGTGTTGTATGTTGTAGATGGTGCCACTCACTCCCAAAAGGATGGTGTGGAGAGTAATGGAGGATCCTTATAAGATGGAGCTGAGGCCTTTGTGCTGTTCCTGCGTGGCGTTCAGCTAGTTATGCGGTCTAGTGTCCTCACAGTATTTGATCTCGATGAGGTGAATGTCACACTGGAGAATGCTGATATCTTTGGGTCGGTGCTGTCTGGAGAAGGTGGATCTGTTGGTGGCGGCTGGCGGTGCTATAGAAGTGCTCTTGGTCTCCCTCAGTTGCCCCCTGCCACTCTTAACAACCCACCCCCCTTCAATGCTAGTCTATTGCTTTTTCGTTTTTACATCCGGACAGCTGAAGAAAAACCTATTTTTGTCTGAGAAGCGGGGTGGAAAGAGCCACTTTGGTATAATTGAGAATCTTAAAATTTTGCATAGCCAGCTGTTCGCTGCTATAACCTATATCCACGTAAACAAAGCAAGATCCTAGGGAGCCTGTCTTGCTGATAGCTTTGCAAATCATACTGCATGCTAAGTTATGTCTTTTGGTGATCGTGGCGTGTGTTGGCATCCAGAAAGGATACACAGGGCACTGTCTAGTTGAGGGCAGAGGGGGCAACTTTTGCTTATTGAGTGCTTGAACCAAACCGCATGCTTTGGTTGGGTTCCTGTTCTGTACTTCATAATGATGCTCTTGTTAACAGGAAAATAGGAAGCTGTTAGGTAAGCGTTGCTAGTGGCTCCATTGACTGTGCCGTTTTTGACAAGGGTCTGGATCTTTTTAGAGGAAAGCATGGTAGAAGCAGAAATAAAAAAAAGTCAAATACATGTTCCCAGAAAGGGTGTCCTGCTGTTCTGACTCATGACTAAGCACAAAAACGAAAAACAAAAAAACACATGCATAAGAGCGCCACCTGCTGGTGCTGCTGTTCTTCACAGCTGATCTGGAAGGGCACCGTTTTCACAGTGAGTGGCCTCTGTTGCTGAACTCCTCCTGTGCACGTGTGTGGCTGTGTGTGTGCATGCGTGCGTGCGTGTGAGTGCGTGTGTGTGTGAGTGTTTACTCTGACTCCATTTTCAGCAATTAATCATATTTGCTACTTCATCAATGCACAGCCTCCATCAATGCACAGCCTCCATCAATGCACAGCTTCCATCAATGCACAGCTACTCCTAATCATGCCTCGCGTACAACTCAACTGCCAAGCTCAAGAGAGGCACATAAGTACATGCGCAGTTGCACTTCTCATCCTTGTTGCACATATTTGCACCTTATCATCATCGTGCTGGCTGAAATTCATGGCAAGTGGGTGGGGATGCCAGGGCCAAATCCCTCCTAAACTGTCTTCAGGCCCCACACTTGTTGGAGCCCCTGTGACATATGTATCACATCCTGCTTGTTTATCTCTCTGTGGTGCTTATGATGGATGCGTATGTTGCCTTTCTTAAATCTCTATTACTCTGCCATTAATTAGGTGATCTATAGTGTAGAGTTGCAAGGAGAACCTGTCCAAGCACCCGTTCACATACTTTTATCCAAATCTACATCCTACTTCATCGCCAACACCAGAACAAAGAGTGGTACTTACCACTGGCAATGCTTGCTTAAAACAAGCTGCTGCAACGCCACTGAAAGGGAAGCTATTGATGCCAATAATTCATGGGCCTACTCTGCTTGTATTCCAAAATGAAAAGAAAATTCGTTTTCTCTACTTTCAGGAAAAAGAGATTGTGGAGGTTTTATGGAACCCAACCTGGGAGCCAGAAGAACTACAAAACACGTGTGAAAGCTTCAAGCAGAGCCTCAAAATTTATGAAGAGCAAATCACCACGCCAAACATACCTCATCCTGCACCAGATGAACACCTAATTGATCTTCAAAGACAAGGGTTCTCTGCCATCCAAGAGAGCAATGCGTACCAACCCTACAACGTCGATCTTCGGAACAAAGTTAGCTTTGACATGCAACCCGCCAACCCACAGGCTGACATTACGGCCACAGGGCATTGTGAGTGCTGGACCACAACCATTGATCTCATGGAGTATCAAGAAAAGAGTACCCTATCCTCCCCAGATGACACAATGCTTCCTGGAGTGTACACTGACACAGTGGCCTGTATCTACAATGTCGACAGAAAGTGTAAAGGTATGCTTACTCCCGAGCGCCTTAACATTCCACAACAGGCCTTTCATAGGGCAAAATGCAGCGGTTTACACGATCATGTCCAACCTCCTCCCATTAGCTTTGCATCAGAACTCGTAGGCCTCATTGCACGTAAAGACACCTCTACATCTAGACACACGAGCAAAAAAATCAAAGACTCTTTCGCACGGATACTCTCCTCCCATATCACTGCCGCCTTTCAAAAGTGGGCTAATCACTAAAGAAAAAATGGCATCCTCCCTCGACTATGACCCCGAATTCCCCCATTACTGGAGTGAGCACCCAAGGGACAAAGTGTTTGGGGCAAACACCAATGCCTTCTCCTCCCGATTTTCTGGATTCTCCATCTGCCACCCTATTCATGGAAACACCATGTTTCTAGCATCAAAACACGCCATTTACTCTGCTGCCGTTAACACAGAGGAAACAGCCTCCGTCATGCTCCTCCCTTCCTGGAATTATAATATGACCACAATTCCCTATGCATCACTCTGCCGCAAATACCCACGTTTATGTAAATTTCTGGGCACCATCCCATCAAACCAAGTCCAATACACAAAAGTGCCCTTTTGGAACAACATAGAATTACCACTTTCTAAACACTCCTGGAAATTGCAAGTCATTGCCATATGGAACACCAAGGGCAGGGTCTGCCTCAATGCTCACAACAAAGACTGCCTAAAAGAACTTGCCAAAGAAATCCCTGAGGCAAGGTGGGAAATTCAAAACATACATAACCATCCCTACCAAACAGCCGCAGGTTCCGGACAGCAATCAGGACTCAGCAAAATGAATAAGCTACCCAATGACCACCCTCAAACCTCAGAAGGCCCAGATATAACAAGTGCCCAGATTAGTACTGACCAACCTCATAATTGGAATATCGACGAAGCACCCCAAAACAGCTCTAGCCAAAACCAAATCCGTAAGGTGAAAAATTGGCGGGATTGGACCTACACTGATGGCAGCCTCCAAAAGAATGAAGTAGGGCAAGACACCAAATCAGGTGTATACCACCCTCACTTAAACGTTTCCCACTATGTAAACCCAAAAGGCATGGATATAACCAACACCATCTCACGTGCAGAGCTAGCAGCTATAGCAGCTGCAGTCATACACAGCTACTCACATATTGCCACAGGCAGCCTTACATCACTGCACCAGATCAAAAAGCAGCTCTCACACCCGAATCTTCATCACCACCACATCCAAGGAGATGTCGTTCAATCCATTAATTATTTGTGTGTACATTTCTCAGATTCCCTACATAGATGGGGTAAAACCTGAAAAATATTAGTTATATTTGGTAATTTACTAAGTGCACTTTCTGATACCGGCAGTGTACAAATGCCCCTCATTGCCGCCTTTCTTGTGCTGTTTGCAAGTCCCCTTTTGTCAGCCAACGCGCAGGGCTCTTGGTTCTCGCCAGATAAGATGTTTTCATAAGCTTGCTTCTTTCGTCAGCCTGCGTTTCCTCGATGCAGATTGAATGTATTTCATCACAGATAGATAGATCATCATATCTCACAAGGTTTCAATTCATTCCACGTGTTCCTGTACGCATTGATGCACATATACACGCAAACTTTAGCATGATTCAGTTTGGCAGATCACCCTTTTTCCCTTCCAGATCCACCCCCTCCTCGGCCTCCTGGGGCGGGGAAAAGTGTCAGTGAGGTGAGTCTACTAGGACAAACAATATGCTACTTGAATTGTGATGCGTCCAGAATGATTGGAGAAGGTTGCGTGATTTTGCCCTTCGTTGAGTGCAGCGTGGTTCACCCTTTTTAATTGGCTAACTTATTCAATGCTGCTACTCTTTTGATAATGGAACACCTGCAGGTCATCTGTACAGATTCACAATTGGGCACTCTCTGTCGGGTACGTAATAGCTAGAGAGAGGATGAATATACTGCTTATAAGTGAATATAAGCATTCACAGAGTACATCATGGAATTAACAATTGATGCATCTTTTGGAGTTGGTCATATCTGTATCTGAAAGCGCTCAACCCTAACAACGATCCTCTGCTTTCCTGACATTTGGCCTTGTGAACTATTACACTTGGTAGTGTGGGTATCCAGGCCTCAATTTTTCCAGTCGACCTTCTGTTTCGCTCTGCCAATCTTCCTTGCGCAGCTTCCTATGATTTCCTTGGATCCAGCTTTTCCCGCCTTGACCTTTTTCCCCCTAACATCTCCCCCCATGCCTCCTTTTTTTCCATCCAACCCCTGTTGCTGCGTTTTTTCATTCAATTTTCCTTCGACTTTTAACGTAGTAGGGAGTTTGCTGTTTCGCCCTTATCCATGTAATACCCTCGAAATAAGAGAAGCTGTTTTCTCTTTGGCGCGCACACACGCACGCACATGCACACGCGCGCGTACACACACACACACACACACACCTAGGCAGCACGAGCAGCAAGAAATGATCCCGTTGTGGCCGAGCTTGAAGATCCTACCTTTACAGGTAAATTTGCGGCTACCTCCCATCGCTTTATGTTTCTCACAAAGAAATGACATCCGACTTTTCAGGCAGGCAGTTGTTATGGAAGGTTACTACTATTATGCCTTTCCTTTGCCACCTTCATCTAGGCACTGTTTTTGTACCCACTGACGAGACCTTTGAAAGCTTGAAAGAGTGCAAAAGACCTCGAGGAAGCTCTGGGCGTCACAAGTGTGTTTGTGATTCCCACCGAGCCGCTCGTTGCAGCAAGCGATGTTCGAAGCGAGATCAAGTATTGTGAGGACACCATACCTCAGATCTAGCTGAACGCTGCAAAAGAACAGCACAAAGATCTCTGCAACATTCTCCAAGGAGCCTCCGTTACTCTCCACATCATCTTTTTGGGTGTGGGTGGCACCATCTACAACACTCATACTCTGAAGCCTTTCAAGGAACTGGGTCTTGATTCTCAAAGGGTTAAGAAGCTTGCCTCCAAGCTCCATGTACACTCTGTGAACTTTGCTGCTAAACTTGTCCATACCAGACGTGCCCTTTCCAGTACTATTATCAACTCTCATCAGGAGCCGGTTCAGGCCAAGCCTGCAACCCTATTTATTCCATTGATTTTTCCTTTCCTTTTCGCGGTGGAGGAGCTTTACGGCACTGGTATTAAAGTGGCTCCTTTTCCTTAATTAATGTGAGGAGTGGTTTTCACTGCCTGCGTAGTATTTTCCCCGTCGTATCTCCTCCATGAGGCCGACAGAGTGTATGAATTAGGGCTCCCCCCACTTGCCAGGCTCGTGCAAAGCGCTAACACAGGGGGGCCACCTGAAAATTGTGTTGAACATGCAATGCAATATGAGGTTGAAATGAAAAGGCTATGCTGAAAGTGATAACACAGACCCCCACCAATGCAACAAAAGTAGACGTGCAAATGAGGCCCGGGGTTGGAGGGTGCTTGCGCCAAAGCATCCAAAACACCACAACGAGACTCACACGCAGCGCTTGAAGAAGTAAGGACAAAGCACAGCAGTGAGAGTGCAAAGGCACAGCCGGCGCCATTGAATTGCAAACAAGAGGGAAACTCTGGTACCTGCTGGGGCGGGTACTTGGGAGGGTATGTGTACATTATGGGTGTACGGGAGAAGAGGCAGGGGGGCATCATGGGCTGAGAGTGGGAGGTGTGTGAAGAAAGGTTTGCCTGATGAGATAAGTTGAAGCTAGAAGAAGGAAGTAAGGGTCCTTACAAGGTGCACCTTTACACACTGATTCTTCTACACGCCTAGAAAACCATCTCTAGTGTGCTCTCACCACACTGATCGTGCCCTTTGTCACGCGGCTCTGCAGGTTCGAAGCCTCCTCCCAGATCCGGGCAACATATGGACCAGCGTCGATGCCTTGGGGATCTTGAAAGCCGGCCTGCAGCTTGTTCAGCTGGTCCAGCTGGTGCTCACCATGAATGCTGAGACGTGTCCAGCTGGTGCTCACCATTCACCTTTCAGCTGGTCCATCTGGTGCTCACCACGAATGCTGAGACGTGTCCAGCTGGTGCTCACCATTCAGCTGGTGCTCACCATTCACCATTCAGCTGGTCCAGCTGGTGCTCACCATGAATGCTGAGACGTGTCCAGCTGGTGCTCACCATTCACCATTCAGCTGGTCCAGCTGGTGCTCACCATGAATGCTGAGACGTGTCCAGCTGGCTGTAAAGGACACTGAACAGTGCCTGTAAAAGCGTATGCGCGAAATGTGCTTTGTTGTGTGTGTGTGTGTGTGCGCGTGTGTGTATGTGTGTGTTCGTGCTTGTGCGTGTGTGCCTCGTGCGTGTGCCTCGTATGTGCCTCGTGCGTGTTCACACCTGCTGGTCATTGGCAATGCTCTCTACAGCATCAATTGCCCACTGAACATCATCAGCAACCTGCACATGAGAAGGGATGGTGGCACATCACGTGTGTGCGTGTGTGTGTATGCGCCTCTCTTCATCCACCGCCTTGCTCACCTGTGGCTTAGTGGGGGGCATGGAGGGCATCGTGCAAGACTGTCCTTTTGTGGTGCGTGTGCCTCAAGTCCCCTGTTCTTTTCTCACGAGACTATGTGGTAAGCGTTTTGTGGTAAGCGTTTTGTAGTAAGACACTGCAGTAAAGCTCTTTACTAATGTGCTTAGTACCAATAGCTTCACTTTGTGGAAGGTGGCCCAGGCTGATTATTTCTGCTTTTGTTTGCTGCTAACCTGTCCATACCATATACCATATGCACCCTTTCCAATAGTTAGTGCAAGCAGTTTGCTAAGTAGACCCATTTTTAGGCTTGCACTGAGTGGCTGACAGTGTTGGCGGCTGTAGGGCTGGCTTTGTGACTCGTAAATGTAATTGAGGCTGGCAATGTCCAGGGCGGGTGGTCCGTTACACCCTTAGCTTAGCTCAGTAGCCTCTGTACCTGGCGCTCTTGCGTCTGGTACTCCAGTCTCTTTGTGACTTATTTTCTCCTTTTTCAGTACTCTGTTGGTCCTTCCCTTCTGACAGGACCTTTTTTGTCCGCTGATGAAGGAGGTGTTACAGTACTCGGTACCAAAGTGGCTTTCTTTTACTTAATCAGTGTGGGCAGTGGTTTTCACGTGTGTGCATGTAGTTTTTCTTTTCTTTCTTTTACACCCTTCCCAGTACCACTATTAACGAATAACGCTCATCAGGAGCCGGTCCCAGGCCAAGCCTGGCTTCTTTATCTTTTTTTTCCATTGGAGGACAGTTACGTTAAGGGCAAAACGTATACGAGAAGATCAGGCATGGGAAAGAAAGAAGAAAGGAAAGCCTGCATAGCTAGTTTGGTGCCTACGTAAAAAACAAGGTGAGAGGTCTTGGAGAGATGCTTCTTTGAAGACGATGGCTGCCCCTAATGTGCACAGCAACAAACTGGCCGCGTACTATAGTATCATTCTTGGTTAGCCAGCCCGCTTGCTGGAAATGGTCAAGAGTGCTGATCACTGTGCCACAGTTTATACATCTGATCAAGTGTGTTGTGTGCAAGTTTTTCAACTTACGCCGCCTGGTGTAAGTACTCCGACCAAGCTTTTTGTTAATTAATAAATTTTCCAGATAAAATCCTTCTCAACTAACATTACCTTTTTCTTACCTTTCTAATTCTCTCCGCAGGAAATATGTATCTCTGTTTTCCGACGCAGGAGCTCACGACGTGTCTACTTTAATAAGCCAGAGCAACAACTTGTTGAACAAGCTTTGGTTTTTCCTTCATGAACTAATAGCTTTTCATGAACAGGCTAGCCGTGCACTTTCTTGCCTTCGCATTTCTGTCCACAACTTTCTGGTCAAAAGATTGCGTCATAACAGGAATAGAAGGCGTTATGAGATCAGGACCTGTGAGGATAGCCCAGCTTGTTTTAGGACCTTTTTAAACCAGGCAAGTGTGTATGGTGTGGCCTCCACAAGTGGTGGCTAGGTGCCTAGCCCTTTTCCTTTGATTTTCTATTTTCTTTTTAGGCAACCAGCTAGGCCAGGATGGGGCTCAAACAACCCAACAACTTGACGCGAAGGTTTTTTCCTTCCAACACTTTTCTTGTGCTTTTGTTAGAACGTACATGCTGGTGCACTGTTGTAAGTCAAATGTTATATTTGAACTCAGCTTCCAATTTGTTTGCATGAACAGTCATGGGGAGCTAATGTTGCGCTCCCTTCCTCCCCTTGGGTTATATATTCTGGTGTTCAGTTAACACGTGTTCAGTAAACAGGTGTTCAGTTAACACGTGTTCAGTTAGCACATGTTGTGGCTCTCCATCAGGCTGTCACGCCCAATTGTTGGCAGTGACGATTCGTGTGATTCGGTTAGTTGGTTTTTCAGTTGAGGTTGTTATGCCTGGTCTCGTGCAATAAGCTGGCGAAGCCAGTTTATTGAAGAATGGTTTTAAGCCAGGGTCGAGTCTCTCTCGAGCAAAGGCTGGGAACTGCACTACAGACTGCAAGTCTTATACTTTGCAGTGACAGTGATTTGCTATGACAAGGCTCTTTTTATTATAAGGTTTTGCCTTTCATCATTCATTCCTCACCTCTTACTTATCACTTTCCTTAGAGAACAATATGGCCCTGGCTGAGACCAGTTCTTTTTATACAACCTTATGTTACTTTACGCTGGCTGATCCAGCAATGCCTATCAGCCCAACACATGTGGCTGCCGGTTACCCCCTTTGTAAACCCTTTGTAAACCCTTTTTAGGTTTGGTTACAGGCTTTTCCGCTCAGATGCCCCCCAGAGGCATATAGCGATGTAACCTACCTTACCTTATTGTTCAAGGTAAAGGTGCCTGATAATTCTTACTGGTTTTATTCACTGCCACATTCGTTGTGCATTTTTCCCCATTCAAAGATGTTTTTGTAGGTGATACAACAAGTCTGGTATGACAACAAACGCTTCTCACAACGTGTACAACGTTTTACATGCATACGCAGCCTAGCAGTCGCACTTTTTGACTGCTTTATCTGTAACCTATAAACAGAAAGAAAGAATGAAAAATGTCATTGCTTCTTTAATAAGCAGTAAATACAGCCAAGGGAAAAAGTTGTTCTTGTATAAAAATGAGTGAGCATTGTAATCTATTGAGACGCATCATAACCCATAAAGACATCATCTTCGATCACAAAAAAGCTTGGAATAATCCAATGCAGCTCCTTTGCTGTGAGCAAGACACGCAATGTGCTGTTCCTCGCCTCTCAGACACAGTCTACGACTTCACTCTCTTTTCTCTCTGACAGCCTCGCATTATAAGTGCATATACACAAAATCCGCACAAAACTTACATTTCAATCTCTCATCAAAAAGAACAACTTAATAATCATCCAGTACCAAAACAGCCACTCTCGTTAATTTACATGACCATGCACTTAAAATGTCAGTCAATCGCCATTCAGGAGAGCAGTCTAGGTTTCGTTGAAGACTAGCGTTGCCAAGCGCCGCAGCCACCTCAATGGTAAGCCTGTGGGGCCTGAGAAGAGAGCAGGAATGGGAAGTGAGGGCAAGCCAGAGTAATGCTTCATCCATTGTGTGCGTTTTGGAACTTTGAATGATCCCCCAAAGACTCTTCACTGCTCAAAATCAAGTCTTGATTAAACAGAGTAGAGCTCAACCCTCAACGCAAACATACAAATCTGCATGGTCCTTGTCATGACAAGGTATTAACTGAGGCTAAGTTGCAGGAGGTGAGGAACATCAATGTCAGGCTTGAAACCGATTTTCTGCTGCAGGAGCGACAGTAGAAATACAAAGGCAATGTTTCCGGTAAGAGTTCAAGCGCATAAATCACGGATTTTGTTGATCTAGTTTACCTTTGCTATCAAATATGCAGCACACAATTGTTGTTTCAAAAATCCATGTACGAATCCTTTCCTGACAGCGTGCGTGTTGCCTCACCTGGTGGGGTGTTGCTTGAAAAGTCGCGGGAAAAGTCTCGATCTGCAGCGCAGAAGCCGTGAGAACAATATGTTTGAAGTGCAGGCAGCCCTTAACAATGCGTGTGGGCGGGTTTGAATGAGTGGTCAGCAGGAAAACTGTTGTTAGAGGATAGCTGGCAGAATGGGGTAAGTACAGGAGCAGAGGCCAAGAACACTCAGGGGGGAAGCGAAGTAAAGTTAACGCTCACGTCTGCACAAGGCGGTTCTGGACACGATGCTCAGTGCAGGCACTACAGATTTAACGAGATCTGTGTATCAGTGAATATGCAAGCGCACACTTGCAGGGATAATAGTCTGGTAACCACCTTTACGCCGTGTGCAACAGGAAGACCTCTGTCGCAAGCCTTTATTTGCTTTGCCACAGATGACACAGGTTGTCTGCCAAACATGAAACAGGCCTTGTGAATCCCCACCACAAATCCCCCCACATACAGGAAGCGTGACTCTTCCAAGTCACGCACACGCATACACCCAGTTTTGGTACGCGGTTGGTACG
>Ga0307966_1003080_pt1 | contig 12576 bp, 3 predicted proteins | sample OrgLakmetagen646_FD_203141 | JGI IMG/M metagenome (GOLD analysis project Ga0307966, IMG submission 203141) | Saline water microbial communities from Organic Lake, Antarctica - #646 | ecosystem: Environmental > Aquatic > Non-marine Saline and Alkaline > Saline | place: Antarctica: Organic Lake... | reverse complement strand
GGTTAATACGCAAGCAGTCCACCAAGAATTATTGCCTGCCTGTCATCCCCAACGAGTTGGGGACGGGTTCGAATCCCGTCCGGACCGCTAGGGGAAAGTGCTTAGGTGCTTTCCTCTTTTTTTATGCCTATTATCCCCAACGAGTCGGGGACGGCCATTACAACTGTTCACCGCGCCATCTTGCCTCAATAGCACTGTCGCACTCTTTTGCGATAGCGATGAGAAGGGCCATCCGCCGACCGGCGGATGGGTCCAAGCCTACCAACTCATTGGTGGGCGCAGGACCGAACGAAGGTGGAGCCCGGATCGTAGCGACCCGATTTCCGCCCTTGAGCGGAAAAAGGGAATCGCCCAAAAAATTAAAATAAAAAGAAGAAAAAACAAGGGTTTCTGCTACTCAGATTTAGAGAACTAGCGCTTGAAAAAGTCCACTTCGTCGTACACAAAAAGGAGGTTTGCATCTAGCAAGCGGCCGTTTAACTCCCGGAGGTGAAGCTCGTAAATGCCCGGAGAAAGGTGAATATTATCCAGGGTTTCGAAGTGCTCACCTTTTTCTGGCAGGGAAATGAGTTGATTAGTTATTTCTTCATCCCGGTCGATACTACGAATGATTAGCTGACTCTCCAATGCCTTTTTACTAAATATAGAAAGGCGAAGGGGCTGGCTGTGCACGAGGGTGGAAGGAGAGAACAGCGTTGCTACGCTGGGAGACTGGGTTTTGAAATAGTCAAAGGTGACCTTGAATTGCTCATCATACATGCCGTGGCCCCAACCCATATCAATGGGCGGATCGGCGGGCTGATAGGGATTGTCCGAGCTGTTATCATAAGTGGCCAGCGCGCGAATCTCGGTACCGGCTTTAAGGAATACGGGACGTTCGAGGTAGTACTTTTCGCGCCACATTTTCTCCCAGTCCGAAATTTTGAGCAGTTTTCGGATATCGCCTTCGGGGGTTTTGGCATACACCTCCCAACTGCGGCAGAGCAAATGGCCCTTCGGTGATAAGGCGGTCAGAGATATATCAAATGGTAGGGTAAGGCTACTATGTATTCTCGTTTTTTGATGGGCGGGAAGTTCGTCAGGGGCAGCCGATGCACTGAGCCGACTAACAAGAGGTGCTGTGTGCAATTGAAGGGAAATGGGCTGATGCGTGGTGTCGAAAGATAAACAGGACTGATCCCACTGCTTTTTGCCTGTAGGTCCATAGTGGATTTCCAGGATGAGATAACTATGGGGAGGTAAATATCGCTGTCGATTGCGGTCGGCCTCATCCATGTTAAACGGCTGCCATTCATACCAATTTTCAAACTCTGGAAGGGCGCCCGGCCCGCCAAATGAATAATAGCCATAGCGCGGGTCCCAGTTATCGAGTGTATGCCATTTCTCGTCGGTGGAAACGGAGACCCGGCAGGATCTGACGATAGAGGAGTTCCCGGGATGAAATCGGATGTTTTGTGCAAAGATGCCTTTGTTAAAATCAGTGGGAATAACAAACACCTGAAACTGGGGCATATAGACGCTGTATTGCTCAAAGGCGGTATCCATGCAAAAAACTTGCTGTGCTTTCACGGATGCTTTAATTGGATCAAGCAGGAGGGTGTCTTGTCGGGCGGGCTCCATGCCGTCATTGATCCAGGCGATGATTTTTTGCTTGTCGGATTCTGGTAGTGTGCGCCGATTTTTGTGGGAAGCGTAATCCTTATCGGGTAGTCCCGGTGGCATGTATTCTGCTTCTATGACGTACTTGATCATTTGTCCGTACGATCGAATCTCTTCGTAATTGGTCAATGGCATAGGACCCATTTGGCCGGGCTGATGGCAATACGTGCAATGCTCTTTAAAAAGAGGGGCTACATCGGCGAAGTTGATCTGTTGGGCATTGGGCTGAGCAGAAAACAAGATCATACAGGCGCCAAGCAGCCAGAAAGAATCCATTCTATTCATGAGAAGTGATTATGCAGCCGATAGCCTCAGGCCAAGGTTGAGATACTTCGGAATCCCTGGTGAGAGCCTGAAATGCCTGGTCTGCATCCCGCTGAATTCGACTGTGTTTCTTCTTTCCGGGGGCAAAAAAGGCATCGTTTATTCGACCTCTGTATTTCACTTGCTCTGTTTCTTTATCGACGATGACAATTTCTGGGGTAACTTCCGCTTCAAAGGTTTGAACGACATCCTGTTGGCGATCCATGATAATTTTCATGCCCGTAAGATCATGTTGCTCTGTAAAAGCTTTTGCGGACGCCCGAGAACTCTTTCGTACGGGAAATACGAGATGGAAATTGCAGTGATCTGAATAATCCGCATAGAGTTTTCGCAAGTCGGACGCCATATAAATGCTGATGGGACATTCTTCAGCGATAAATATATAAGCGTCTAAGGATTTGGGGTTCTCAGCATTTGTGGAACCCGAGAAGGCGATCAGAAAGATTGAAATTAAAATACTCATACCGTTTAGTCGTTTACGATAAATTTAGATAAATAGACTTGCTCCACTCCTTTCACAGTAATTAGGTAAAATCCTGGAGAAAGTCTGGGGACAATCGATAAATGAGCGTTGATGAATGTCTTACCACTTTGCACCTGACTTCCTTGTACATCCCAGATGGAATATTCTACCTCTTTAAAGTGATCTATTTCGTGAAATCCTCTTCCCAATAAATGCGGTTGACCCGTAGAGAGCGGATTGGGAAATACTTCGAAATTGGAACTGTGCCTTACGGGATTTTCAGTACTTACCGTTCCTACCTGGATCTCTTTGCAAATACTTTTGCTGCATTCATTTACATTGTCTTGAGTCAATAAACAGACGGTATAAACGCCTGAACTTTGATAGTTGTGGGTGGGGTTCATTGCCGTGGAGGTGGTTCCATCTCCAAAGCCCCATAATCGATTGGTCACTGAGCCTTGAATGATTTCTGTAAAGTCAATAGACAGCGGATCTGCCTGAGAAGGACTAAATGAGAAGTCCGTCTGCAATAAAATACACGGATTCGAAAGATCCAGTGTTTGGCAGATGGAATCAACGCAAGTAGAGCCCGAGATCACTAAACAAATCTCGTACACCCCTAATTCGGAAAAGGTATGCATGGGATTGTCCTGATTCACATATTGTGCTCCATCACTGATTTTCCAGGTCAGCGTGACGGTAGGGTCTGAAGTTTGAGAAGTGTTCTGAAGATTGACAGCCAAGCCTTGATTTTCCCATTCAAAAGCCGCTACGCATCGCTCGCCTCCAATGGTAACTTTGTCGCAATATTCTTTCTTACACCCTTGGGTATCTTCCACTGTCAAGCATACGGTATAGGTTCCATTCTCACTAAATTCATGGCTTGGATTTCTCTCTGTACTCGACGATCCATCACCAAAATCCCATTGAAAGCTAGTAGCATTCTGGGAGGTGTTTGTAAATGAAACCATTTTATTATTTACAGACGATGAAAAATTCGGTGCCAACCGAATACAAGGGTCACTGCAATCCGGTCCCTCGAAGTTTACAATTTGTGTGCAGGAATTATCGTCTGCATCTGTGATTTGTAATTGGTGATCCTGCCCTGCCCCCGGAATACTAAAGACGAAGCTGTGCTCTCCTGAAACATCATAGTCAAAAGGAGAGTTGGGTAAAGGCGTACCATCCAGCAGCACTTCGTACTGTCCCGGGTAAGTAGAGCCAAAGAAGGAAGCTTCCATAAATACGGAGTCATTATAACAAAGCTCTTCAACTTCTATTGTGCCCGCCATACCTATACCACCAGGTCCTCCGTGAGGAATACAATAATACGGATGTGTGCCTACAGAATCGAGCGATACCTTGAATATCGAACCCTGAGGTAATAAGCCAGAATTAAAAGCCTCCGGATGATTCGGGTCGTCAGAGGTCGCGGTATGGGGGATTTCGCCTTCCCAAAAAAAGCGGACAGTATCTCCCTGCACTATCGTGATAGCCATCGGGTTAAAATCAAAGTCTCGAACGAGAACCGTAGAACTTAAACCGGAAGCAAGCCGAACTTCTAAGCCCTCCAGAGAACAGGAGTCCTGCTGACAGTTTTCAATAGTCGCGAAAGCAGAAGCTGCGCAAATCGGATTGTCCACATCCTGAACAGTAAATATATGCTCCTCACCGTCTCCCATCAGTTCAATTTCGATGGTATTCGCTCCGTTTGGGTTATTGTAAGCTATTGGGGTTGTTCCTATACGTTCTCCATCCACGAAGAGATTATATCCCTCCGGACTTCCGTTATTGACTTCAAAGGATAAACGAACAGGTATTTTTCCATTTTTACACAAAGGAGAAGCTTCAATGGAAGCCGCCATACCGATGCCGCCGGGGCCACCATGAGGTATACAATAATAAGGATGTGATCCTGAATTATTTATTTCCAGGCTAAAGTTGTCTCCCATGCCCAGAAGGCCGGAGTCCCAGGAATCAGGACCCGATATGGCATCTGAGGTTACCGTATGCGGTATGGAACCCGTAAAGTTAAAATCGATATTCTGACCCGATCTCATTTCTAACAAAGAGGGGACATAATCGAAATCTCGGACTTCTACCTGATGGCGTATCTGGCTACCTGCATTCACTTCCAAATTTGTGACGGCACAACCAGCACCGCAACTGCCAGAAGTAATAAAAATGGATGCGGCGCAAAAGGAGGTTTCCAAGTCCTGTACAGTAACGGTATGTTGATTTCCGTCTCCGGGCAAGGTAATCAACAATTCATTGGTGCCCATACGGTTTTGATAAGGAATAGGTGCAGTATTTTGCTGCACTCCATCAACAAAGTAATTATAGCCCAGTGGGCTTCCCTGGGTAACATCAAAAGAAATATATGTTCGCCAAAACTCCCCGGCGCAAGTATCCACGACAGAAATAGTACCTGCCATACCGATTCCTCCGGGCCCGCCATGCGGAATGCAATAATAGGGGTGAATTCCGGTTTCCGAAAGCGCTATTAGGAAAGTGTCTCCTTCGTTCAATATGCCCGAATCCCATGAATTGGATCCCGATACTTTGTCAGAAGTAGTGGTGTGCGGTACTTCTCCCGTCCAAATAAAAGCGATCGTATCACCTAAAAAGACTTCAATGCTTTCAGGGAAAAAATCAAAATCTCTCACCTCAATCGTCGGATAAAACCCGGCATCCTCCGAAATCGTGGTAATCAAACAAGGTTCTCCACAATCGGGAGTGCTCACGATCCATTCTGCAAAACACTGTGGAGCTGACATATCTCTTATTTGTAGGCTCTTCTCTGTTCCCGTGCCTGATAGTTCAATCTGTGACGTGGTTTGAGTGCCCTGACTGTAAGCAATAGAATCCTGCACTAAAACGCCATCCCATAGAATTTGGTAATAATCGCTCTGCCCGGTATGAGAAAAGGTGGCTTGCAGAATAAAACTACCATCTTCACAAGTTCCAATATCCAAATTATCCGCACTGAGATCGCAAGGTTCTACGGTACTGCAATCCGGCACGGTTTCCACTAGCTCTGCAGAGCATGCTGCCTGATTATTGTCTTCTACTCTGAAGGTATGCTCGAGACCATCTCCTAAAATCAGAAAAGAGTAGGATTGTTCTGAACCCTGAGCATAGAATTGCGGAGTACTTGTAAGTAGACTGTCGTCAAAATAGACATTAAAACCACTTCCGCCACTCGTTTGATTAAAGGTCAAGGTACCGGAGGCCTGTCCATTTTCGCAATTGCCCAATACTTCTATAGTTCCCGCCATACCGATACCGCCCGGTGCCCCATGCGGCTCGCAATAATACGGAATACTGCCAACAGCGCCGGGAATAACTTCGTAAGTAGCCCCCTGACTTAAGAGACCGGATTGAAAGCTATTGGTTCCTAAAGGATCATCTGAAGTTGCGGTGTGTGGAATTTGTCCTACCCAATCAAATAAGATAGTATCTCCAAGAGAAATGGTCAGGTCCTTAGGAGCAAACTCAAAATCCAATACTTCTATAATATGTGTTGTCGGCATGCCAAATGACACTTCAAGGTTGCTCAATTCGCACGGCTGCGTGCAGTCCGGCGTGGTCACCGAAACTAAATCCGAACAGGCCGGATCGTCTCCATCAATGACTTCAATGTCGTGACTCTGTCCATCGCCGACTACCGATACGGTAACCACCGTTGTGCCGCCCGTGTAAGAATAACTTCCTTCCAGCACACCATCAATATGCAACTCAAAAGTTGCTCCCACATTATTGCCCGTTACTTCTACGTCTACTTCTACTGTGTTATTCGCCTGGCAACTGCCCACCACTTGAGCGGATGCACTGACCGAACAACTACCACCGCAAGAGGGCGTTGTTACCGTCGTGCTGCCAAGACAGCCATTATCATTTACATCTCGCACCTCGATATCGTGTACACCACCATCACCAATCACCCACACAGAGGCGACCTGGGGGTTGCTGAGTGCATAGGTGAATGTTCCTCCTACCGTGCCATCAACGAGTACTTCATAGCCACTCGCTCCCGGACTCACAATATCAAAACTCACCTGAACCTGTACCTCGCCAGCTGCATTGCAGGGCGGTAATACCTCAATAGTACCCGCCATACCTACGCCACCAGGAGCTCCATGAGGCTCACAGTAATAAGGATGAATCCCTTCACTCAATACCGGACTATCATAGGTCGCTCCGGTATTTAGCAGTCCACTCGCCCAACTATCCGGACCCGTGGTCGCATCAGAAGTCGCCGTATGCGCCACCTGTCCAGTCCACTCCCAACGAACGATATCTCCCTCGGAAATACTGATATTCTCTGGATTGAAAACAAAATCTTCCACCAATACCGTGTGGACAATTCCACTTGGACCGCCACCACCCGAAGCCATAGCTTCCACATTGGTGATCTCACACGGCTGCGTGCAGTCCGGCGTGGTCACAGCAACCAGGTCCGAACAGGCCGGATCGTCTCCATCAATGACTTCAATGTCGTGATTTAGTCCATCGCCCGTTACTGATACAGTAACCACCGTCGTGCCGCCTGAGTAAGAATAACTTCCTTCCAGCACACCATCAATATGCAACTCAAAAGTTGCTCCCACATTATTGCCCGTTACTTCTACTTCTACATCTACTGTATTATTCGCCAGGCAACTGCCCACCACCTGAGCGGATGCACTGACCGAACAGCTACCGCCGCAAGACGGGGTCGTTACCGTGGTGCTTCCCAGACAGCCGATATCATCTACATCGCGTACCTCAATATCGTGCACTCCACCATCACCCAACACCCAAACTGAGGCGACCTGCGGGTTGCTTATCTCATAATCAAAACTACCAGCTAACGCGCCATCTACGAGTACTTCGTAGCCATTCGCACCCGGACTCACAATATCAAAACTCACCTGAACTTGTACCTCGCCAGCTGCATTGCAGGGTGGTAATACCTCAATAGTACCCGCCATACCTACGCCACCAGGAGCTCCATGAGGCTCACAGTAATAAGGATGTAAGCCTTCACTCAATACCGGACTATCATAGGTCGCTCCGGTATTTAGCAGTCCACTCGCCCAACTATCCGGACCCGTGGTAGCATCAGAAGTCGCCGTATGCGCCACCTGTCCAGTCCATTCCCAACGAACGATATCTCCCTCGGAAATACTGATATTCTCTGGATTGAAAACAAAATCTTCCACCAATACCGTGTGGACAATTCCACTTGGACCACCACCACCCGAAGCCATAGCTTCCACATTGGTGATCTCACACGGCTGTGTGCAGTCCGGTGTGGTCAGTGAAACCAGGTCCGAACAGGCCGGATCGTCTCCATCAATGACTTCAATGTCGTGGCTCTGTCCATCGCCGACTACCGATACGGTAACCACCGTTGTGCCGCCCGTGTACGAATAACTTCCTTCCAGCACACCATCAATATACAACTCAAAAGAAGCTCCCACATTATTTCCCGTCACCTCTACTTCCACGTCTACTGTATTATTGGTCTGGCAACTGCCCACCACTTGCGCTGTGGCACTCAGCGAGCAACTCCCTCCACAAGAGGGCGTCGTCACCGTCGTACTACTCAGACAACTGCTGTTGGCTACATCCCGAACCTCAATATCATGCACACCACCATCTCCGACTACCCATACCGAGGCGACCTGGGGATTATTAACCCCATAATCGAAACTGCCCACGACCGTTCCGTCCACCAGCACTTCATAGCCACTCGCGCCCGGACTTACAATATCAAAACTCACCTGCACCTGCACCTCTCCGGCTGCATTGCAGGGCGGCAAGACCTCGATCGTGCCGGCCATACCCACTCCGCCCGGTGCCCCGTGCGGCTCGCAGTAATACGGATGGACCCCTTCGCTCAACACCGGACTATCATAGGTGTCTCCCGAGTTTAGCAACCCACTTGCCCAGCTATCCGGACCGGTGGTCGCATCCGAGGTGCTCGTATGGGCCACCTGACCCGTCCATTCCCAGCGAACGACATCGCCTTCGCTGATGCTGATGTCAACCGGATTAAATACAAAATCTTCTACGAATACCGTGTGTACAATCCCACTTGGTCCGCCGCCACCGCCGGCGGCAGTCGCTTCCAGATTCGTGATTTCACACGGTTGCGTGCAGTCCGGTGTGGTGATCATAAACTCATCCTGACAGGCTGGATTCACTTCATCCTCGATCGTGATTACATTAGACGTGCCATTTCCGGGGACGGAAATAGTCACCGCTGTTTCCCCTGAAGGGTCATAGGGCGTGACCGACTCCAATGCGCCGTTAACAAAAACTGCGAAATTATCGCCTTCGGGTTGTATGTGGGTAACCGTAATCAAAACATCCACGTTATTATTTCCGTCGCAAGTAGATGCGATTTCACCGGAAGCCGTAATACTGCAACTGGGCGCAGCCCCGCAGTCCGGTGCCTGAAAGTCAGTGTTAATTAAACAAGTGGGATCAGCGACGTCTTCTACTTCTACCGAATGCACCACACCATCTCCAAGAATCGTAACGACTTGAGATTGCGGCCCCGTTCCCGAATAAGAAAAAGGACTCCCTGGCACTTCATTTCCATCGACCCGAATGCGAAATCCGGCAGGATCAGTGATACTCGCATTGAAACTTACTTCTACACTAAATTCCCCACTCGTTGGACAATCTGCAATCAGAGTTCCACTCATACCCGAACCGCCTGGACCTCCATGGGGAATACAATAGTAAGGGTGTAAGCCAGGATTTGTAATATTCACTTCAAATGAGGGGCCGGAAATCACACCTGAATTCCAGCTATCGGGACCCGATGTAGCATCTGAAGTCGTACTGTGTCCATCATCGATCCATTGAAACAAAACAACATCACCAATTTCCAGTGTGGTCTGAACCGGATCGAAGAAATTACCGCCTACATTCACCGTATGCGTTGCACCATTAGAAATATTGGCACTCATTGCCGATAAAAAGCAATCGGAACTGCAGTCCTCCACTGTGAATGTTTCATTATATGAGCAAGTGGGAATATCCAGTGAATTTATAGTAAGGGTATGCTCCAATCCATTTCCCATTATTTGAGAAGAAACCATGACCGGATTTGCCTGATCAATGGGAAAGGGACTTCCTTGTAGGAGTTCTCCGTCTATTGACACGTCTATCTCATCTGCGTTGTCATATACATCACTAATGGTGATATCTATTGGGACAAATCCATCGGGATCGCATGCACCCAATATGGTATTAACTGTAAACACACAGATCTCAATTCTTATTTCTATTTCAGAAAAACATCCATCTGAGGTCTCAATTTCTAACACTACATCGTACTTATCCGGTTCGGGAAAAGTATGTAGTGGATGTTGTTCGGTGGATGTTGATCCATCATCAAAGTCCCAAAACCATGAGACGATATCTCCACCATTAGAAGTCGACAAATCAGAAAACTGAATAGTTACACCCGTTTCATCCCAACCAAATGCGGCTGCACAGTTTTGACCGTGAAGTGAGAGAGAGACAAAAGCCAAAAAAATATAGATCCATGTAACTTTGGACCGTAAACCAATCTCTAAACAACGGTATAAATTAACCATACAATGCGTTTTTATGCTTCATCCAAATATATGCATAGAAAAAACATTAGAGCAAAATTTTAATGTGAGCAGGAATAATATTAGTTGAATGGGAAAATCCATGAATTTCAGGCCCCAAATCCATTCCTTTCGAGAAGAAAGTATTCTCTCCGACACCCCTCCATTCTATCCTAAAGATCAAAACTAAACTATAAAAGCTAGGCAGTGTAGGATACTTTTATCCTCATTTTTTGGCCGTGTCCCAGCACTTTTTTCAACTGCTATGAACATGCCGAATACTGAAAGTGTATTTCTGACTGGAATAAAGTGGGATTGAAATACCTGAAAAATACAATAAAAAAAAGTGCTGGGTCGCGTGCTGCAGGGGTTCCGTCCTCGAGTGTCATTACCACTAAATAGGTATGGAAAAGTTGCCGCAGATTGTTGTTTAGATCAAGGCGCGACGAAGGAGTATAGCCCTCGCTACATGAGTAAGGAGCAACGAAGAGCTGGACAAAAAGATCAAAATTGGTCTATAACGTATTTAGCGGTAATGACACGAGATCGCTTCGCTGCCTCGGACCCCGCCCACAAAGAATTGTGGCGGGCCCTTACGCCCGCTCACGGGGCCTGCGCCCCAGGCCACCTCTTTTATAAGTGATTATAACCACTACTCCGACACTCCTGTTTATGTTTGTGACAATAATCTGCGAACGGAACTACCCGTTTATAACCGTTCAGAACGGTTAACACCCAGCTAATACTGGTTTATATCACATTGCTTGCGAACGGAACTATTCGTCTATAACCGTTCAGAACGGTTAACACCCCGCCAATACTGCCTTATATCACATTGACTTGCGAACGGAACTACTCGCTTATAACCGTTCAGAACGGTTAATCTGCAAAAGCAGATACCAATCAGTGACTTACACATTAAACTATTTTATTGATTTTGAACTGCTACCGATTTTTCGCTCGATATCCTACGCCCAGAATGGCAATTCAACCCTTGCGATAGCGATGAGAAGGGCCAGCCGTCGGCAGGCGGCTGGGTCCAAGCCCACCAACTCTTTGGTGGGCGCAGGACCGAACGAAGGTGGAGCCCGGATCGTAGCGACCCGAGGACCCGAAGGGACCGAGGGGATCGCCCAGAAATTACAAAAACTAAGTGTAGGCAGCGCACTAAATATTGACCAAAAAGCGTCGGCATTCTATTTCACAACCACCTTATGAACGGTGGACTGGCCATCCTTTTTGTGAACCCAAACGAAATAGATCCCGGGCGTATAGTCGGACACGGGCAAGACGGGCCGAGGACTCGATTGCAATAACTTGCCCTGCAGACTGAATAGCTGCACTTCCAACACCTCTTGCTGAGATCTGACATGAATACGATCGCGCGCTGGATTGGGATATACTAAGGTAGTTTGCAGGTCAGCTCTTTGAATACTCGTACTTTCTTCTGTGAAAAAGCGGGTTTCTTCAGAACATCCATAGTTGCTCCCACTACTAAAAATGGTTCCTGCCCTATCCATCATGCGATATTCGCCTGGAGAAAATATTCCATCGCAAGCGGAATCAGTTATTATAAAGTTGAAACAATCGTTAGGAGAAAGTGGAACGACATGAGAAACCAGGGTATTCTCATCCTGATAGGGTCCCCCTGAAGCGACAACAATACCTTGCGCATCTTCTATTTCCCAAAAGATTTCTTCAGGGTAGCCATCGGTTTCTATTTCAACGATCATAGTATCACTGTTGAATCGTTCTCCTTCAAACGCATTGTTATGCTGATAAGCCACCCCATTATTGCTCTGATTTTCATCCCTTTCAATATCAATGATGGTCGCCTCAAAATTTGAGGAAGCGGGAATTTCTTTCGTTAAAATCGTGGATTGTTGACCTGACTGTACTTCGGGAATTGAAAGGGTATCCACAAACATATCGTCCTGTCTCCACTCTACGAGAATATCTGAAATTGTCGAATCGCCGAGAGCTTTTAGAATCAACTCAACTTCTATTGTTTGCAAATCGTAACAAAATTCTCCCTGGGCCGGACGCCCGGATACCTCCAAAGCAGCATCATAGGCAAAGGAAATAGTTGCAAATTTTGAGCTCGAAACGTTGCTAAATTCATCTCCGAATGCTATGGTGTCTCCGCTCCCATCCACTAAAAGATAAAATCCTTCGCCAAAAAAGCAACACAAGCCATCCGAGGCCGAATCAAAAACGTCCAGGGTGTAGCATCCCGGCTGGGGAATTGGAATTTCCTCATCGATTCTCGCATTCGATTCGGAGTAAGGGCCTCCCGCTTCAATGATATTTTCATCCTCATCCCGCAACTCCCATGTAGTCTCATCGGGGTAATTATCTGTTTGAATAATTAAGTCCAAATTCCCGGTCGCAAGGGGAATATCGAGTGGATTCAAAAGATAAAGAAGTGAGTTCTCGTCATTCTCAGGAACTGAGTCTACTTCACCATTGATATAGACCAATTCAGCCGATAGAAACATTGAGTCCCTCACGGTGATTGTGCTATCAATGAGGGTG
>Ga0307966_1003076_pt1 | contig 12587 bp, 8 predicted proteins | sample OrgLakmetagen646_FD_203141 | JGI IMG/M metagenome (GOLD analysis project Ga0307966, IMG submission 203141) | Saline water microbial communities from Organic Lake, Antarctica - #646 | ecosystem: Environmental > Aquatic > Non-marine Saline and Alkaline > Saline | place: Antarctica: Organic Lake... | reverse complement strand
TGAGTGTCCTGATTGGACTCGTCTTCTATCCATCGCAAACTGTGAGCTCGCGCGTATCGCTCTAATTGTGCACGACTAAAGCCTAATAGAGGGCGAACAAAACTCAGCTGCTGATTTGAATCGTGCGACGCAGTGGCCATAGCACTTAGGCCTTTAGGCCCTGCACCGCGAGCGAGCTGAAGTATAAAGGTCTCGGCTTGATCGTCTTGATGCTGGGCTAAAAAAACTGTGCTGCTTGGCGCTACAGCCTCTCTAATCGCTTTATAGCGGGCCTTTCTTGCCTGCTCTTCTAAGCTGGTTCTGGCTTTTTTAACAATTGTGAGTGACTTAATGCTGAGAGGAACACCTAGCTCGGTACAAACTTCTTGGCAATGCCTTTGCCATGATTGTGCATTAGGGCTTATACCGTGATTAACATGGACTGCACTTAAATTTGACGCACAATACTGCGCACAAAGATGAAGTAAAACCACTGAATCTAGGCCACCACTGAGGGCGACGACAACTTTAGACTGTGATGCTAGCGCCTTTGCAATAGATTCTTTAACATGCTCATCTAGTGAAGCTTGGCGCATAATCTAGCGGCTATTATTAACAATAGCCGAATGACATTAAACGCTCATATCGCTCTTGCATGAGTGTCTCGACCGATAAACTTGAGAGCTGAGCAAGCTGTTGCTTAACTGTGGCTTTTAAATTTGCCGCCATCGCTTTGTGGTCTCTGTGGGCACCACCAAGAGGCTCTTCAATAATGGTATTGATCAAACCAAGCTTTTTAATTTGCGGAGCGGTCACACCCATCGCCTCTGCTGCGATGGGCGCTTTGTCAGCGCTTTTCCATAAGATTGAGGCGCAACCTTCAGGTGAAATAACTGAGTACGTTGAATACTGCAACATATTAACTCTGTCGCCAACGCCAATAGCTAAAGCACCGCCTGAACCACCCTCACCTATTACGGTGCAAATAATCGGCACTTTAATTTCTGCCATTACCTTAAGATTCGTAGCTATCGCTTCACTTTGTCCACGCTCTTCAGCTCCAACACCGGGATAAGCACCTGGGGTGTCAATAAAGGTCAAAATTGGCATATTAAAACGTTCTGCCATGCGCATTAAACGCAAAGCTTTACGATAACCTTCAGGCTTTGGCATACCAAAGTTACGTCTAATTTTTTCGGTTGTGTCACGACCTTTTTGATGGCCAATGACCATTACCGGAATATCATCAAGGCGCGCTAGGCCACCTACAATGGCTTTATCATCGGCAAAAGCTCGGTCGCCAGCTAGCTCGTCAAACTCACTGAGCATATTAGCTACGTAGTCATGGGTATAGGGTCGCATTGGATGGCGAGCCACTTGAGATACCTGCCAAGCACCAAGACCTGAAAAGATTTTACGCGTAAGCTCTTTACTTTTTTCGCGTAAACGAGTGATTTCTTCTTCGATACCAACGTCGAACTCGCCGCCCTGATTAACAATTCGAAGCTCTTCAATTTTTGCTTCAAGTTCGGCGATAGGTTGTTCAAACTCTAAAAAGTGTGACCCCATTGTATATCCTATTTTATTCTTCTATTGTCGTTGTTATTGAAAAGAGAGTTTAATACTTTGGTCACCTAAAATATGACGCAAGGTACTTATCAACTCGTCTTCCGGTTCAACAAACCATGTCGGTCCCGCTGCCAGTGTAGCCACAGCATCTGCATGCTCTACGTGGATGTGCACAGGGCAACTGCCGCCTCTATATGGTTGAAGTATATCCTGAATCTTCGCTACTGACGACACTGTTAACGATTCACTACTTAAATTCAAGGCTAGTGAACGCGCATATTTACTGCGCGCCTGCATTAAGGTGAGTACTTCAGCGCCGTTCATTGTATTGCCACCACTGTATTCATCAAAGCTGACCTGTCCCTTTATCCATAAAAGATTGTCAGCAACAAGCACATCTTCGTAGCGTTCGTACATTTCAGGATAAAAGCGAATGTCCATACGGGCAGATTTATCGTCTAGAGTAGCTAATGCCCAACGTTTACCCTTTTTGTTTGTCATTACGCGCACGCCAAGCACTAAGCCTAAGGTACTGATGTAATTATCTCTACCTGTCGGTTTTAAATCCACCAAGCGTGAATCAGTGTAATGCTTAATTTCATCTACATATTGATTAATGGGATGACCCGTTAAATAGAGGCCAAGGGTTTCTTTCTCACCATCTAGCCATACTTTTTCTGACCACTTAGGCACTTGTTTGAAAACATGTTCGGCGTGTTGCGGGCTTTGCGCTTCCATGCCAAACAAATCAAACTGACCTGCATCAGCTGCTTTTGCAGTTTGCAATGCAGTATCTAAAGCGTCTTTAATACTCGCCATTAAGGCGGCTCGATGCGGCCCTAAATTATCTAATGCACCAGAAAGTGCTAGCTTTTCAAGCACTCGTTTATTAATCTTTTTTAAATCGACTTTTTCACAAAAATCAAATAGGTCTGTAAATGTGCCTTGGCTTTCGCGAGCCTGAATAATAGCCTCTACCGGCCCTTCTCCAACCCCTTTAATGGCCCCAATTCCGTAAACAATCTGCCCTTCTTTATTCACCGTAAACTTGTACTGACCGGCATTTAGATCAGGTGGTAAAATAGTCAATCCCATACGATTACATTCATCAACTAGCGTGACGATTTTATCGGTATTATCCATATCTGCAGAAAGCACAGCTGCCATAAATTCAGCCGGAAAATGCACTTTTAACCAAAGCGTTTGATACGACACCAATGCATAGGCGGCAGAATGTGACTTGTTAAAGCCGTAGCCAGCAAACTTTTCAACTAAGTCAAAAATCTTAATGGCAAGTTCTGGATCAATATTGTTATCCGCTGCACCTTGTTCAAAGCTCGCGCGTTGTTTTTCCATTTCTTCAGGCTTTTTCTTACCCATTGCTCGACGCAGTAAATCTGCGCCACCAAGTGAATAACCTGACATTTCTTGGGCAATCTGCATGACTTGTTCTTGGTACAGAATAATCCCATAGGTGGGCTCAAGAATAACCTCTAGACACTCATGTTGATATTTTTCATCCGGGTAGGAAATCGCTTCGCGGCCATGCTTACGGTCTATAAAATTGTCAACCATGCCTGATTGCAATGGTCCAGGCCTAAACAGTGCGACTAGTGCAATGATATCTTCAAAGCAGTCTGGTTGAAGGCGCTTGATCAAATCCTTCATACCACGAGATTCTAACTGGAAAACCGCGGTGGTTTCAGCTCGCTGTAAGGACTTAAAACAAATCGGGTCTTCAAGCGGTATTTGCGTGATATCTACATCAACACCGCGCACCTCTTTGATCATTTCAATCGCCCACTGAATAATCGTCAGTGTGCGCAAGCCCAAAAAGTCAAATTTAACTAAGCCCGCTGTTTCAACGTCATTTTTATCAAACTGAGTAACTGGATTAGCGCCAGTATCGTCACAATACAGCGGTGAAAAATCTGTAATAGTGGTAGGGGAAATAACCACCCCGCCAGCATGTTTGCCAGCATTTCTGGTCACGCCCTCTAAAATGCGCGCCATATCAATAAGTTCTTTTACCTCTTCATCACCGTCATAGCTTTGCTGTAGGCGAGGCTCAACATCAAACGCTTTTTTCAAGGTCATGCCGGGATCGCCGGGGATCAACTTCGAGATTCGATCAACAAAACCATAGGGGTGCCCTAATACGCGCCCTACATCTCTTATTACTGCTTTTGCTGCCATGGTACCAAAAGTAATAATTTGGGATACCGCGTCGCGACCATAAATTTGCGCGACGTGATCGATAACTTCGTCACGGCGGTCCATACAGAAATCGATATCAAAATCAGGCATCGATACACGCTCAGGGTTTAAGAAGCGCTCAAACAGTAAGTCAAATTCAAGTGGGTCCAAATCAGTGATATCTAGCGCATAAGCGACTAAAGAGCCCGCACCAGAACCTCGACCCGGTCCAACAGGTATATTGTTATCTTTACTCCACTGAATAAACTCCATCACAATTAAGAAGTATCCAGGAAAGCCCATGCCGTTAATCACTTCTAACTCTATCTTTAAGCGTTCATCGTATTCAGGGCGTTTTTCTAAACGTATTTGTGGGTCTGGGAATATTTTCTCTAAACGTCGCTCTAAACCTTTTTCAGAAGCGGCAATAAGAAAGTCTTCTGTACTCATATCGCCGGTCGGAAACTGCGGTAAAAAATACTCTCCTAAGGTGAGCTCTACACAGCATCGTTTGGCGATTTCTACACTATTGATAATGGCTTCAGGGATATCCTCAAATAACGCACACATTTCATCTTCGCTGCGAAGGTATTGCTCAGCAGTATATTTTTTGGGTCGGCGATTATCGTCTAATGTGTAGCCGTCACTAATACAAACTCGTACTTCGTGAGCCTCATAATTTTCTTCTTCTAAAAAGCGAACTTTATTAGTTGCCACCACGGGCAACTCCAAGTCTTGCGCTAAATCAATCGCATTTTGAATATGGGTATTTTCATTAGGATGGCCAACGCGACTTAACTCGATATAGAATCGTTCGGGGAAATGCTGCTGATAAAACTGGGCAATTTCTGCTGCAAGCGATATTTTATTTTGTGTTAAGGCAATGCCTAGGTCGCCCTGTAATCCTCCTGAAAGCAAAATTATACCTTCACAGTGCTCTGCTAACCAATTTTGCTGAACAACTACCTGATGCTGTATATGGCCCTGCAGATAGGCTTTAGAGATCAGTTGGGTGATGTTCTTATAACCCGTTATGTTCATGGCTAATAAACTGACTTGAACAATTTGTTCTTCTAAAAACCCGCTCATCAGATTAATGTCGCAACCTACGATAGGCTGCACGCCTTTATTCAAGGCTGAAGAATAAAATTTCACTAAACCGCACATGTTCATTTGGTCAGTGATGGCAATCGCTGGCATCCCCTGCTTAACCACTTCATCTAGGATTGGATTAACCTTGTTCAGGCCATCTATCATTGAATAATCACTATGCACATTTAAGTGCACAAACTTCGTGGTCACGCTAGCGCTCTCCTAAGTATTTTCTGGTTTATCTTGGCGTTTCATTGCCATCAACACGTTTTGAACCGGCTTAAAACTACTGCGATGAGAGTTCAATGCACCATGCTCTGCGAGAGCGGACATATGCTGCGCAGTGGGGTATCCTTTGTGCTTATCAAAACCATATTCCGGATGCTGATTGTGCAGGTTAAGCATGTCTTTGTCACGCGCGACTTTGGCAATAATAGAAGCCGCTGCTATTTGCGGGTAGAGAGAGTCCCCTTTCACAATCGCCTCGCTCGCATAAGACCAATTAGGGCATCTATTGCCGTCAACTAAAACTTTGTGTGGGGTGATGATTAATCCATCAACTGCGCGTTTCATTGCTAGCATTGTGGCATGCAAAATATTAAGTTCGTCAATCTCTTGAACCGACGCTCGACCTAAGGACCAAGCCAGAGCATATTGCTGAATTTGTGCACTTAAAAACTCACGTTTACTCGCGCTTAACTTTTTAGAATCTTTTAATCCTACGATGGGATTTGCAGGGTCTAAAATCACGGCAGCGGTTACTACATCACCTACTAGAGGTCCACGACCGACTTCATCTACTCCCGCGATTAAGGTGGTACTCAAAGTTCAAATCTCACAATTGAGGCTTCACAATTAAGACAAGCCAGCTAATTCAAGCACCGCTTTTGCGGATTGAAAATCTGCGTCGGTGCGTAATACTTCGTGTAAATCGCGATAAGCCTGCTGCAACTCGTCTTGATTGCGCTCTTGCTGCTCAAGTAAGTGCTGACAAAGGGTTGCAGGATTAACCTGTTCTTGTAAGAGCTCAGGCACCAACATTTGATTAGCCAATATATTGGGTAAGGCAAAATAATCAGGTTTATACATGCGCTGCATAATTGCATAGGTCAAGCCAGACATTTGATAAGCCACCACCATAGGACGTTTGCACAACATTGCCTCAAGCGAAGCGGTTCCAGAGGTGAGCAATACGGCGTCAGCTGCAATCATCGCCTCACGAGCGGGCTCCAGACTTACTAGGATGTCTAGTTTTGTGTGGCGCTGTTCAAGAATGCTGGTAATTTGCTCAAAACGCGCCTGATTAGCTGCAGGAATAATAATTTTTAAGCGGTCCTTATGAGCTGCGTATAAATCAGCCGCATCCATGAAGACAGGCAATAAACTCGAAATTTCTTTAGCACGCGAGCCTGGTAAAACAGCCAGTACATGAGCATCTTTATCGATAGACAGATATTCTCGTGATGCAGTGCGGTCAACTTGCATATCGATAGTGTCAGCTAAGGTATGACCAACGTAACGATAGGCAACCTGATATTTATCATAAATCGGTTTTTCAAACGGAAAAATACCCAAGACCAGATTTGTCGCCTTAGCAATTTTATGGATTCGAGACTCTCGCCAAGCCCATACTGTGGGGCTAACATAATGAACGGTCTTAATGCCTTGCGCTTTTAGTTTGGTTTCAACCGCCAAATTAAAATCAGGGGCATCAACACCAATAAAAACATCAGGAGGGTTATCTAAAAAGTATTGGACCATTTGTTTACGAATCGAAAGCAGCCTTGGGAGATGCTTGAGCACTTCAACTAAGCCCATAACCGACAGCTCATTCATATCAAACATGGATTTCAAACCTTGGGATATAAGGTGTTGACCGCCAATGCCTACGACTTCGCAATTTGGATACTGTTGCTTGAGAGAACGAACTAAGCCTGCCCCTAGCACATCACCAGAGGCTTCGCCGGCAATAATACCAATTCGTAAGGCTTTAGAGTTTTGCATATTTGCTTGCTCGGCTAGCGAGCAATACCGCGATTAGCTTGTTGTAAAAAATCAACCATGACAGCTAACTCGTCTGCAGATTTAGACATTTCCTGAATCAATTGCGTAGCCTCTTCAAATGGATGACCACTGCGGTATAGTATTTTATAGGCGCGTTTAATGTTACTGATCATTTCAGAACTGAAGCCTCGACGTTTCAACCCTTCACTGTTAATGCCTTGAGGAATGTTTTTCATTCCCGAGAACATAACATAAGGCGGCAAGTCGCGCAGTAGTACGGCACCGCCTCCAGTAAAGGCGTGCGAGCCAATATGACAAAATTGATGAACTGCAGTCATACCGCCGAGAATCACAAAATCACCAATGTGCACGTGCCCAGCAACGGTCGCATTATTAGCAAAGATATTATCATCACCTACCATACAATCGTGGGCCAAATGCGTATTGACCATCATTAAATTACGATTGCCGATGTGCGTAATACATTTATCTTGAGTAGTGCCGCGGTGAATCGTACAAGACTCACGAAACACATTATCGTCGCCAATTTCTAGGTAGGTCTCTTCACCTGCGTATTTCTTATCCTGACAATCTTCACCAATAGAACAAAACTGAAAAAAGATATTGTTTTTGCCTATTTTGCTGTGACCTTTGATTACAACATGACTTTTCAGCACACATCCATCGCCAATCTCAACATTATCACCAATATAACAAAATGGACCAATTTCAACATTGTGACCAATTTTTGCATTCTCAGATACTACTGATGAAGGATGAATCATATTACATATCTCTCATAGCGCACATAAATTCAGCAACACAGACCTCTTTATTGCCCACTTTCGCTAAGCCAGAAAACTTCCATATCCCGCGACGTTCTTTTAACAGCCTTACTTCGATATCGAGTCTGTCGCCAGGCTCAACAGGATGTTTAAAACGTGCTTTGTCTATGCCCGCATATAGATAGAGCTGGTCATTATTACCCATGGTCTTAAAGCCCAGAACACCTGCGGCTTGCGCCATCGCTTCTAGAATCAAAACTCCCGGAAATATCGGTCTTGTTGGAAAGTGTCCAGTGAAGCAAGGTTCGTTGATACTGATATTTTTGTAAGCGAACAAATAATCATTGAGTTCATAATCAGTCACACGGTCTATCAACAAAAATGGATAGCGATGCGGTATCAATGACATGATTTCGTTTATTTCTATGGTTTTAAGCGGATTTGCCAAGCCATTCTCCTAGATTTTACGGCTATAAAGTCCATGTTCGGACTGTCTCGCGCTATAAGATAAGGTGTTGAGAGGAAAAAAGAAATCAGACCAACAGATGTTGGCCTGATTTATTGAAAATATTTACTTAGTTTGCTTTGCTAACTTGGTCTAAGACTTGTTGTGAGATATCAAATTGGTCTTTAGAAAAAGGTACTGATTGAGCGTTTAATACTAGGTCATAGTCTTCAGCCGCTGCAATGCCGTCAATAGCTTGCTTGATTAGGCCTAGAAGCTTATTACGCTCTTCTGCAGTACGTGCCTGCATATTTTGCTGTAAAGGCTGACCTTTCTGCTGCATTTGTTGGCTTAAGGTTTGAATTTGCTGACGCAAAACATTTTGCTGCTCTTCACTCATAGTAGCCGCTTCACGCTGAAGCTTCTCAACTAAAAAGTTGCCTTCTTCGCGCATTGCAGTAACTTCTTGTATGTCAGCCTGAAACTCTGCATTAATGGTTTGCTCAATAACCGCAACCTGTGGCAAAGACTGAAGCACTAACTGCACGTCTACAACGCCCACTTTTTGTGCAGCGTTAGCCAAAGATGACACCATTGCCAATCCCAAAATAGCTGCAATTGACAGCGCTTTATTTAAACTTTTCAATGTAAACTCCTTAACGTTTATTATCATTGTCACATTAATTACGTAACTAGGTGGATTATACCTGTTCTAGAAGGTTGATCCAATGTTGAAAGTAAAGAATCTGGCATCATCACCAGAACGTTCTTGTAGTGCTTTGGAAAAACTAAATACCATTGGGCCCATTGGTGAAATCCATTGTACAGAAACCCCTGCAGAAGCGCGGTAAAGCTTCCAATCAGAATAGTCGCCTAAGGGGTCACTGTTTATGTTTGTACTTAAGTTTTCATACTCAGAAAAATTAAACTCAGTATCCCAAACATTACCTACGTCAACAAATACACTTGAGCGTACGGCATTATCAAAATCAGCCTCCACAAAAGGAGTAGGTACGATTAATTCTATGCCGCCTAACAACATAGCGTTACCGCCCAAACTACGCTGAGATAGGAATATGGTATCTTGGCTAGGGTCCTGTAAAATGGGGACACCCGTTGGTGAGGTGGTAACTACGCCAGATACTCGTTGTAAACCACGCGGACCCACTGTGTTGTTTTCAAAGCCGCGTAAGGTATCTGCGCCACCTGCGGTAAAGTTTTCAGTAAACGGTAAGATTTGCTCTGTACCATTAGTATCGCCATAGCCATTTCCGTAACCAAAACGTAAGCGGGTTAATACCGACCAGCGTTGATTGCGGGTCAGCGGGAAATACCATTTTGTATCACCTACTACTTTAAAATAATTCACATCAGAGTTTGGCGTTGTGATACTAAATGAGGCTCGTTGCGATGAACCAGCGGTTGGAAATAATCCACGGTTAAGGGTGTTACGGCTCCAAGTCACAGAGCTCAACAAACTATCGTAATTAACCGGTGCATCTGGGTCAGCCAAATCAGTAAATTGATCATAAAATCTGCTGGTTTGCACAAAATTAGTATTATCGCTTTGAAGCTCAACGTTTGAGTAGGTAAGTCCGAAACTTATACGGTTTACTTCGTTGATTGGATAACCAATGTTAGCGCCAACCGACCAACGTTTGCTGTTATATTGAATAACACCAAAATCACCACCGTCAAACTCACTGTAAGAAACGCTACCACCTAAACTGATGCCATCAATTGTGAAGAACGGGTCAAGGTAGGTTATTTGTGCGGTTTTTTGATATGAAACCGTAGAGACATTCATCCCGATACGTTTACCTGTACCCAAGAAGTTGTCTTGTTGAATGCCTGCTTGCAAACTCAGGCCTGTGGCATCGCCATAGCCTATTCCGGCATTAAACGAACCCGATGCTTGCTCTTTAACAGTAAAATCGACATCTACTTTATCGTCAACACCAGGAACTCTTACCGTTTCGTAGTCTACCGTTTCCATGTAGGTCAATCGTGAAAGCTGTGCTTTTGAGCTTTCAAGTAATGGGTCAGACAACCATGTTCCTTCCATCTGATTTACATTTTGACGAAGAACAGCGTCAGAAGTAATGGTATTACCGGTAAAGTTAACGCGGCGCACATATATACGCTTACCTGGGTCAACTGACAACGTTAGTTTAACAGTGTTATCTTCAGCATTAATGTCTGGAATGGTCGTGACCGTTGGGTAGGCATAGCCAAAGCGACCTAAATAATTTGAGATAAACTCTTCGGTGTAGTTTACTTCTGCTTGATTATATAAATCCCCAGTTTTAAGTGGAACGACTTGCGCTAAGAACGTTTCAAACCCTAATAAATCACCGACTAACTCAACCTCTGAGACATTAAACTGCTCGCCTTCATCAATGTTCATGGTCACATAGATAGCGTCTTTTTCAGGTGTCATTGACACTTGCGTAGAGTCTATACTGAACTCTAAATAACCGCGGTCTTTATAGTAGCTAGTGATAGTTTCCATATCACCAGACAGAGTTTGTTGTTGATAACGGGTTTCAGCTAAGAAGTTCCACCATGGTGTTGAGAACTGTAACTCCATCTGTTTAAAAAGCTCGTCGTCATCAAAAACTTCGTTACCAACGATATTTATCTGCTTTATCTGCGCAGCATCACCTTCTTCGAACAGAAATTTGACGTCAACTCGGTTGCGCGGCAATGGTGTAACAATGGCAGTGACATCAGCGTTATATTTACCTATAGAATAGAAAAAATCTTTGAGGCCGTTTTCAATCGAGGTGATAACAGTGCGATCTAAAGGTTCACCAATGCGAATATTCGAATTATCTAGGCTTTCTTGTAATTGCTCGTCTTTGATGTCGTCATTGCCCTCAAAGACAATGTTACTGATGGTGGAACGCTCTGATACCTCAACCACTAAGACGTTTCCATCGCGATAAATTTCAACCTTTTCGAAATGCGTGGATGAATATAATGAGCGAATAAGTTGCGTTACCCTGAAGCGATTCATTGCATCGCCTCTTTGCACAGGCAAGTATGTAAGAGCCGCGCCTAACGCTACCCGTTGCAAACCTTCAACCCTAATATCTTCTACTACGAAGTCATATGCGGTTTGCGCAAATGATGATGAAGAAAAAGCCAAAATGGCTGCTAGAACTAGTTTATTACACTTCATTAACTGTCTATATTCCAAGAAACGATTGTCAGACCTATTATGATTACGTATTGCGTAGAATATCGTTGATGATAGCGGTTGCCATTACAGCAAACAAAATCAATCCACCGACTTTAAATCCTACTTCCTGAATTGCCTCTGACACCGGCTTTCCAGTAATCCATTCGATAGTAAAATACATTAAATGCCCGCCATCTAAAATGGGCAGTGGCAAGAGATTAATAATACCAAGATTTACGCTAATTAGCGCCAAAAAACTTAAAAATGCGACAATTCCTATGCTCGCACTCATCCCTGCTCCCTGCGCAATAGAAATGGGACCACTCAAATTCTTCACCGATACATCTCCGGTGAGTAATTTACCGAGCATCTTCAGGGTCACGCCCATCAACCGCCATGTTTGAGCAGTGCCTTCAACCATGGCATCAAAAAAGCCAAGCTGCAGGTCAAGAACATAGTCTTGCGGCCATGTATCTTGATAAGGAATTACACCTAGATACCCTTGCTCAGGATTGTCTGTTTTTTGACCAAAGACGACATCCAATTCAATTTCCTGACCTTCTCTAATGATTAATGCGGTCGCAGTTTGATTTGGACGTTCTTCAATAAAGCCGACTATTTGTCCCCAATTATCTAAAGGAGTTCCATCTAATTTTTCAATCTTGTCGTCAATCAGCAATCCTGCTGATGCTGCGGGACTATTATCTTCTACAAAACCAAGGGTAGTGCTTAAGGCTGGACGAAATGGTTGAAAGCCTAGCGCCGTAAATAAATCTGATTCATCAGGATCGATTTTCCAGCCGTTGATGGGAAGACTAACCTCCCGATTTACGCCATTAGTGCTTCGCACACTCATTGGAATACTCTGTTCGCCACTAAAAGTGGATAGCTCGATAGCAACATCACGCCAGGTTCGAATCGTATGTCCGTCTATGGAAATTATCTCATCTCCACTCGCTAACATAGATTGCGATGCAAAGCTCTGAGGCGCAATTTCTCCAACAATAGGCTTTGGTGTTTGTTGACCAATCATGCCGATGGCTGCGAGCGCAAAAATAGCAAAAATAAAATTCACTATCGGCCCAGCAGCAACTATTGCAAAGCGCTGCCACACAGGCTGAAAGTTAAAGGCCACAGCCTCGTCTTGTTTGGTAATATCGTCAACACGGCCATCTAGCATGCGCACGTATCCACCAAGTGGAATCATCGCAATCACAAACTCCATGCCGCTGGCGGTCACGCGCTGATATATGGGTTTTCCAAAGCCGATTGAAAAACGTAGTATTTTAACCTTACATAACTTAGCCACATAATAATGGCCCCACTCATGCAC
>Ga0307966_1003073_pt1 | contig 12598 bp, 8 predicted proteins | sample OrgLakmetagen646_FD_203141 | JGI IMG/M metagenome (GOLD analysis project Ga0307966, IMG submission 203141) | Saline water microbial communities from Organic Lake, Antarctica - #646 | ecosystem: Environmental > Aquatic > Non-marine Saline and Alkaline > Saline | place: Antarctica: Organic Lake... | reverse complement strand
GCTCATATTGTGTTTGTTTAAATGCGTGTGCGTGTGTGTGCGTGCTCGTGATGTGTGTGTGTGTGTGTGTGTGTGTGTGCGTGCGTGTGTATGTGTGTGTGTGTGTAAGTGTGCGCGCGCTTGTGTGTGTGAGACTGTGAGTGTGTGTGTTTCAACACGCGTGATATTGTCGCACCTTTCTGGATTGCTACACAGGAGGAGCGACAAGATGCCAACTGAGGAGATGAGGGCCTTCAGGGCACCCTCTATTGGCCAATCCCCAGCCAGTTTGCGCACAGGGTGAATGGGGAGGGCAGAATAAGACGTGCGCGTGCTCATCAATGATTTCAGGTAGCGCCGGAAGATGGAGATGGTCCAATGCAAGCTCCATAGCGTCAGAAGTAGACCGGCGCTGAAAAATATCCACCACTCGCCCGGGCGCTCCGGGCCCATGCCAGACCACTGTGTGTGTATGTGTGTGCGTGCATGCGTGCGTGTGTGTATGTGTGTGTATGTGTGTGTGTTGTGTATGTGTGTATGTGTGTGTATGTATGTGTGCGTGCGTGCTGCATGTGTGCGTGCGTGCGTGTGTATATATGTGCATGTGTGTGTATATTTGTGCATGTGTGTATGTGTGCGTGTGTGTATATATATTTGTGCGTGTGTGTATATGTATGTGTGCGCGCGTGTTTTGTATGTGTGTGAACGTGTGAACGTGTGCTGGTTCGCAGGTGCGTGTTGGCGCGCATATCAACTCCTAAATTCACCGGTTTTCCATCACACGTAAAGGAGAGCGGTCCCATCGACATCATATGGTCCATGCCTTCCATCCCCCCGGCCATCCCCCCGGCACCAGGGGGCATGTCCCCGTGATGATGATGCGCCATAGGAGGAGGGAGGGGGTCGGGTGCCTCATCCACCATAGCCTGGCTCATAACTCTTTCCTGTGCAATATGTGCCCATGGTGTGTTGAGTTCGCATGTGCGTGCCTCTGTCTGACTGTGCCTGTGTGACTGTGTTACATATGTCACTTATAATATATATGGCTTCAGCACGCGGTATTCACACTAATGGCAGTCCTCAGGGGTTCATTTGACAGGCATGTTATGAGGGTTACCTGGAGGAGCAATCACAGTTGAAACCAAAGTGAAAGGAAGTGTGTGTACCTACCTATTCCTAATTCTAATCAGATAGGTAATCTAAATTAATCATGACTTGTGAATTGCTAAATAACCTCATAAAAACATTTGCTGACATCTGTTCATATTTGTCATTTGGATGATGCATGAAGGATGGAAGAGACACAATTCACAGACTTTGCCCTGGATTTTCCGCCTCCCCACGCCTTTGAGGCAGAGGTGCGCTTCCAGCCCTTGCGCATGCTTTCCTCAAATTATGGCATGCGTTCCTAACCCCGATGCAGTTCATGTTCGTGCCTGTAATTGTAAAGCAATTGCACATGCGTTTGAGCGAAAATTGAGCTAATCTACCGCTGCCTTCCTGTTCGTGCGGTGCAGAGTTGTCCAAACGCAGTTCTAGGAGAACTGGTTTGTCTTGAACCAGGCTGTGATACAGCGTCAGCGCGACATGAGCTCCGTGCAGGTGTGGAAAAACAACTCAGAGCTGGATAGCGTCAAACATTGTCTATTTGGATGCAGCAAAGGGGCTTTTTTGCTGTCCTCTCATCTTCGTTTGGGCTGGGCATAATGGCTGCTGAGATTGTTGTTGCATTAGTAAATAGTATTAGATGTACTCATCTGTTGCGCTAGGTAACTACACAGCCTACAATCGTGACAATGCGACACAACTTTGCATTTCTCGCCAGGCACGTACGTCATAGCAAGGAACAAGCGTTCCACTTTCGACAATTTGAGCGACTTCAGTCACAAGGTTGCTCGAGCATGCAGGGTTGAGAGTGTGCAAGGTAACTGCTAGCCTGCCTGAATACCCAACAGGGAGGAGTATCACGTGCTTGTCACTCATTTTGTGAGCCTACGTGTATCTAAAAAGCGCGAAATCGGAGCATCTGCTTCTGTACACACTCCAAACCTCGTGCTTACTTCATGCTCAAAACGACCTGGATAGATAAACAAAGCAGTGGCAAGCCGTTTTTGTTTTCCGACGTTCAATAGTCCTTTTGTCGAGTTACTTGCCTTTACTGTCTTTTTTAGGCCTCACTCACAGACCTTGTGTATTTCAGCAGAACAAGGAAAGCCCGAAGCCCCACTATGCGTTGGAGCCGCTTGTAACATGCAGAAGTAAAGTATAGTTTACCTATAGCTCATTCACCGGGTTAACCATTTTGGCCGCTACGTCACATTTGGTATTGAATAACTTTGCTCCCACACATTACTTATTTGCAGTCCTGTTTTTGGAGCACGCATCGGTCAGCAGTATCCACTGCAGATTAGGTGGGTGTTTTGAAAGCATTTATGAATGAGGTGTACGCATTTTACGTCCTCATCTACAGCCGCATAATGTGAATGGGATGTTCGAGGAGACCCATTTAAAACCCTAATGCGAGTTGTACATACGCCAAGCACACAACCCAAATATTTAACGCACCGCGTACCTGTGCGAGGGCATTCGGCCTCTTTATTTATAAAGCAATGAAATGGGTAAATCAAAACAAGCCTGTCTTCGAAAGCAACAATTCAAGCTTCAGCACGCGGTCATTCATCGGGCTGTACGTACACCCTTGGGCATTGGGTGTCAAACAAAATAAATAGAATGAATCCTGTTTTTTGTGCTGCCATTGACAATCTACGTTATACAGTTTATGAAAGGCAAAATAATAAGAATGAATCCTGTTTTTTGTGCTACCATTGACAATGTACACTTTACAGTTGATGAAAGACAGGCAAAATAATAAGAATGAATCCTGTTTTTGTGCTGCAATGACAATTTACACTATGCAATTTTAAGACCGGTCACGCCTTCTTGTTCAAATTGCATGCATAGCATTGTATACGTGCGTATGCGAGAACATTTCCCGCCTGACAGATAAACCGCGCAAATATCTATCTGTTTAATCATGCAATTGTTGCTCAATCACCATGAAAGCCAGCTCCTCCAACCGATGCTTCTCCACTTCTCAAATCAATGCCTCTAGTTGCAAGTGTTGCTTATTGCATACCCTGGTAGCACCCTACGCACCTTGTGGGGTCCAAAGCTAATCTGCAGTAAGTGTTAAACTGACACAAGGGATGGCAAAACCTCCAAAGCTGATCTGCAGCAATTGTTAACCTGACACTACAACGCCCGCATTTAAGTGATTGCGTCACCTTTGTTCATCCTGTAGATGATTCAAAACTTTAGGGTTTAGGGTTTGGTATAACCCTAGGGTTTAGTCTAACCCTAAACCTCAAAATAGTTTGCAACCCCAGGTAGATCTGTTTGTGCAGACTCCAATCAAACACTGCAACTTGTATTTGTCAAAATGCAGATGTCAGCAAACAGGGGGAGGAGGTGGTCATTCTGGTGAGCGACTTGGGCAGCAGCAACAAGGTGAGTGTGCCTGATCTGCAGCACACGCATTGTCAAGTGCACATATTGGTAGGCTGTATGTACGGCTGTACATATACTTCTTAGTGCCTATGTGTTCAAAGTTGCTGGAAATTTGCTGGTTGGGGGCATTCAGCTTGACAAACTTGTTTTGAAAGGCAGCAGTAGCTCACAAGGCTGAACGCAACGTAGCGATCACCCTCCTTTCTTACGAGTGGTTGAAGCGTGCGACTAGCGTGACTGTGTGAGGCGTGACTGTGTGTCTGTGTGACTGTATGAGTGTATGAAATCGACAAAAACGTGCAAAAGATCCAGCAAAGCTCTGCACTTGATTTCTGCACTTGTGCTAACTGAGTGGCCATATGCCGTTAGCGCTGTCGGCTACAACGCCATGTGTTGTTACTCAATTCTGCTGAACAAGGACAAAGGCAAAAGTGGCCGTTAGCGCTGTCGGCTACTACGCCATGTGTTGTTACTCGTTTCTGCTGAACAAGGACAACGTCACGTGTTGTTACTCAATTCTGCTGAACAAGGACAAAGGCACAAGTGGCCATTAGCGCTGTCGGCTACAACGCCATGTGTTGTTACTCAATTCTGCTGAACAAGGACAACGCCATGTGTTGTTACTCAATTCTGCTGAACAAGGACAAAAGCACAAGTGGCCATTAGCGCTGTCGGCTACAACGCTAAAAGTGTTGTTACTCAATTCTGCTGAACAAGGACAAAAGCACAAGTGGCCATTAGCGCTGTCGGCTACAACGCTAAATGTGTTGTTACTCAATTCTGCTGAACAAGGACAACGCCACGTGTTGTTACTCAATTCTGCTGAACAAGGACAAAAGCACAAGTGGCCATTAGCGCTGTCGGCTACAATGCTAAATGTGTTGTTACTCAATTCTGCTGAACAAGGACAACGCCATGTGTTGTTACTCATTTCTGCTGAACAAGGACAAAGGCACAAACCCTCGTCACGATTGGCAAAAAATTCCAAGCAAGAGACCAAAGTCCCTTGAAGCGAAATCTACCACGTCTCACGCTGTTCAAGCGGTAAATGCTTACAGTACCTAAAGTACTATACGTCGCCCAAACTTGATTCCCACAGACCCAGCTCCTGTTTCCTGCCCTCCTTATTAATGCCTGCCAACACAACTGCCTTTCACCCCCCTACAATGCCTGCAGACCCAGATGTTGTTCCCTGCCACCCTTAAAAAGGAGGAGGAGGGCAAGGCAGGTCCACAGCCATCGCAGCAAGCCTACGACGTGCCTGGCTTCAACGGCATAGTGCTGGAACCCCAAGTGTGTAGGGTTGGCCGAAATCATGATACATATGCACGTATCTGTGGTTACGGTATTTTAGCTGGGAAATAAGGAAGTGTGTAGGGTCATGTACAGCGTCTACACACGGTTCTGGCCGAACATACAAGCATGCTATGTAAGGTTGGCCAGAACTATACATATACGGTGTATATATACGGTATTGTGGGCAGAGAAATCACCAAATATTTGTCCATATACGGTGTATATATGTACGGTTCTGGCCAACCCTAATGTAGTGCCTGCGTTTGTATCGTGTTAATAGTGGGTCTCAGGTTGTGTCAATAATCCTACAAGATTGTGCCTGCATTTCCTAAGATTGAAGTCATTTTTTGTCAACTGTGGAGAAGCATGCTCATCTGTTATTGCTTACGCGCCAGCAGGCTTTCAGGCGCTTGTTTGGCATAATGGGGGTTCCTGTACGAGCAAAGTATGTGTTGTCTGCTCCCTTATTTGCCCTTAGTTTGCACCTAATTAGACTTTGTATGTGTGTTGTCTGCTCCCTTATTTGCCCTTAGTTTGCACCTATTTCGACTTTGTATGCGTGTTGTCTGCTCCCTTGTTTGCCCTTAGTTTGCACCTAATTAGACTTTGTATGTGTGTTGTCTGCTCCCTTATTTGCCCTTAGTTTGCAATTACTTCGACTTTGTATGTGTGTTGTCTGCTCCCTTGCTCGCCCTTAATTTGCACCTAATAAGACTATGTATGTGTGTTGTCTGCTCCCTTGTTCGCCCTTAATTTGCACCTAATTAGGCTTTGTATGTGTGTTGTCTGCTCCCTTGTTTGCACCTAATTATACTTAGGGTTGGCCAGAACCGTATATACACACCGTATATGACCGTATATTTGATGATTTCCCTGCCAATAATACCGTATATGCACCGTATATATATGGTTCTGGCCAACCCTAATTATACTATATATATTGTATATTGAAATTTGCATCACCAAGTCAAACCCCTGTGTCAAATCCCTGTGTCAAACCCCTGTGTCAAACCCCTGTGGCAAACCCCTGTGTCAAATCCCTGTGTCAAATCCCTGTGTCAAACCCCTGTGCCAAACCCCTGTGTCAAATCCCTGTGGCAAACCCCTGTGTCAAATCCCTGTGTCAAACCCCTGTGTCAAACCCCTGTGTCAAATTCCTGTGTCAAACCCCTGTGTCAAATCCCTGTGTCAAACCCCTGTGTCAAATCCCTGTGTCAAGCTGCATCTTATAATCCTTTCTTGCATGTCGACCTTCCTCCGCACCGCCACACATGCTACCCTGCCCTCCACATTCACGTGCACAGACATGCACTCTTGCACGATTCAACCAGCCTGAATATTTTATTCCTTATCCCTCTCTCTTGTTCCTCTGGAGGTCTCTTATTCCTGTTTCAACCAGCCTGAGTCTCTTATTCCTTATTCCTCTCTCTTGTTCCTCTGGAGGACTCTTATTCCTGTTTCAACCAGCCAGAGTCTCTTATTCCTCATTGCTCTCTCTGGTTCCTCTGGAGGACTCTTATTCCTGTTTCAACCAGCTAGATTCTCTTATTCCTTATTGCTCTCTCTTGTTCCTCTGACGGACTCTTATTCCTGTTTCAACCAGCCAGAATCTCTTATTCCTCATTGCTCTCTCTGGTTCCTCTGGAGGACTCTTATTCCTGTTTCCAGCCTGAATAATTTATTCCTTATCCCTCTCTCTTGTTCCTCTGGAGGACTCTTATTCCTGTTTCAACCAGCCTGAGTCTCTTATTCCTTATCCTCTCTCTTGTTCCTCTGGAGGACTCTTATTCCTGTTTCAACCAGCCTGATTCTCTTATGCGTCAACCACAAAGCGCACCGCATCCACACCCACACCACGCCCACACCACACCCGCGCCCCACACCCGCAAATGCTCCTTATACGCAGGTTCGCTATAATATGCCCCTGAACGCTCAGCTATTGGTTGGCAGTTGCCGCTGCGTCCTTGACTGCATCAGCTTCAAAGCCTCGCAAGACCGTGGAGAGGGCACTGGGGTGTTGGCAGCGGAGGGTGAGGGGGGTCTTGCATTAGGCACACACACAGTGCCAGGCTCACATGCAGAGCCAGGCACACACACAGCACATGGACCTGTGTGTGCGGCGTTTCCCTTTACAAGCCAGGTACTAATTAAGGTGGAGGAGGATCAAGCTCCACAGCATCATCATCATCATCACCATCATCATCAGCAGCAGCAGCAGCAGCAGCAAACACAGCTGCTGCAAGCTTCACCAGGCACTCAGCAGCAGCATCATCATCAGCAGCAGCAAACACAGCTACTGCAAGCTTCACCAGGCACTCAGCAGCAGCAGCATCAGCAGCAGCAGCAGCAGCAAACACAGCTACTGCAAGCTTCACCAGGCACTCAGCAGCAGCAGCAGCAGCAGCAGCAGCAGCAGCAGCAAACACAGCTGCTGCAAGCTTCACCAAGTACTCAGCAGCAGCATCCCACAACTCAAGCCCATCGCTCGACCGCCCTCTTTCCCACAGAGATGCAGCTTCCAGCTCAGGCACAGTGGCCACAAACTCAGGTGATTGCAGAGAACCCTACGCAGCAGCAGCAATCATCACAGGCACAACAAGTTCAGCAGCACATCCAGCAGCAAACATCACAACATTTGGAGCCTCACCCTCTCCGTCCCCCTGATTCTCAGCTCAAAAAGAGCACTCAGCAGCGGCAGCAACAGCAGCCGCATCCTCTCATACCTCTCCACGCCCAGCTGACAAGCAACCCTCAGCAGCAGCAGCAGCAGCAGCCGCATCCTCTCACATCTCTCCACGCCCAGCTGACAAGCAACCCTCAGCAGCAGCAACAGCAACCCTCGCAGCAGCAGCAGCAGCAGCAGCCGCATGCTCTCACACCTCTCCACGCCCAGCTGACAAGCAACCCTCAGCAGCAGCAACAGCAACCCTCGCAGCAGCAGCAGCAGCAGCAGCAGCAGCAGCAGCAGCAGCAGCAGCCGCATCCTCTCACATCTCTCCACGCCCAGCTGACAAGCAACCCACAGCAGCAGCAACAGCAACCCTCGCAGCAGCAGCAGTACCAGCAGCACCAGCAGCAACCCTCCCAGCAGCAGCCGCAGCAGCAGCAGCAGTCCTATCCTCTCCTATCTCACCCCCACGCTCCTTTCCTACCTCGTTCTCAACATGAGGTGTGCCAACAGACATGGGCTAGGTTGGAGTACGCATTGGGCTCCCCATCGCCCGAGGAAGTGCTGGACTCTCAACACGTCTCTCACTCTGAGAGCAAACAGCAGCAACTGCTGCAGCTGCAACAACATGGTCAGCACCCGCACCAGTATCAGCACCAGCTCTACCAGCCATTGCAAGAACGACAAAACCAGCACCAGATCTACCAGCCATTGCAAGAACAACAAAACCAGCACCAGCAGCAGCAGCCGCAGCACCAGCTCAACCAGCCATCGCAAGAGCAACAAAACCAGCACCAGCACGAGCACCAACACCACCAGCAGCAGCCGCAGCAGCAGCACACACAAGACGCATTTGTACCGCTAAAAGTGTGTGCAGCATTGGCAGCTGAAACGCAGGCACTCTTACCGCACCACGCCACTCATTTATCACCTTTTTCATTGTCACCAACAGCAGCAGCAGAAGCAGCAGCAGCAGCAACGGCGGCGTCGGCAGCAACGAGAGCTTCGGCCCCTCCTCCCCCAGAAAGTATGAGCAATGGGCTGATCTTAGGCCTGCAAGATCAGAGTCAAGAGGAGGGGTGTGCAATGATAGGGGAGGTGCAGAAAGAGGGGTTGCACATGCAGCAAGGGTTGATGCAGCAGCAGCAGCGAGAGGAGACACACACACCAGAGGGTTTGGAAGGGCATGTGCAGCGAGGGTCGATACAGCAGCAGCAGGAGGAGAGGCATACGCCAGAGGGTTTGGAAGAGCATGTGCAGCGAGGGTCGATACAGCAGCAGCAGGAGGAGAGGCACAGGCCAGAGGGTTTGGAAGGGCACGTGCAGCGAGGGTCAATGCATCAGCAGCAGCAGCATCAGGAAGAGAGGCATACGCCAAATGGTCTAGAAGGGCACCTGCAGCAAGGGGCAGCACAGCAGCAGCAGGAGGAGAGGCACATGCCAGAGGGTTTGGAAAGGCACATGCAGCAAGGGCTGAGGCAGCAGCAGCAGGAGGAAAGACATGCTCATGAGGAGGAGTATGCACAAGGTAGAGAGCTTGGTCTACAGCAAGAAAGAGGGCACGGGATGGGTGGCCTGCAAGTGGAAAAGCGTGTGCATTTGGATGAAGAGGCTGGGCATGTTCAGGAAGAGGAGAGGGAAGATAGTGTGCATTTGGACGAGGAGGCTGGGCATGTTCAGGAAGAGGAGAAGGAAGATGGTGTGCATTTGGACGAGGAGGCTGGGCATGTACAGGAAGAGGAGAGGGAAGATGGTGTGCATTTGGACGAGGAGGCTGGGCATGTTCAGGAAGAGGAGAAGGAAGATGGTGTGCATTTGGACGAGGAGGCTGGGCATGTTCAGGAAGAGGAGAGGGAAGATGGTGTACAGGACGGCATGCAGGAGGGAGCACACCCACAGGGAGCGGAAGAGGGTCAACACGGCGCTGATCAGCAGCAGCAGATTTTGGAGGGGAGAGCCGGTGGGGCTGTGGCTAGCCTGAACGAGGAGGACCTCACCGAGCTTGATGAAGACGAAGATCTTACAGAGATAGACGAAGAGCTAGAGGAAGAGGAAAACAAAACGCCACGGCAGTCGTCTCAAAAAGCAGCAGCAGCAGCAGCAGCTGACACTCCAGCAGGAGCAGAGGCAGCAGCAGCTGACGCTCCAGCAGCGCCACCATTAGTAGCAGCACAGCAGGTACCTCCCACAGCAGCATCACCAGTATCTTCAGTACCAGCAGCGTTATACCAAAATGCTGTACCGCAAGGAATTATAACAGCAGCAGCGCCAGTGCCAGCAGAAGCAGAAGCACTGCCAGGACCGCAAATTCTGACAGTAAGAAAGGACATCAACAATGGGCATTCAGGGTCATCAGAAGATCTGACGCAGCTGGAGCCTTCTTTTGCTGCACAGCCTATACAACGTGCACTTCCAGCAGACCACGCAGTTCCCCCACACCACGTAGTAGTGTCAGCACGAGCAAGGGCACATCAGGAGGGCAAAAAGTGTGAGGCAGCAGCAACAGGTACAGCAGCAGCTGGTGAGGAAAAAGGTGCAGCAGTGGCAGCAGCTGTAACAGCAGCAGGGGTAGCAGACAGAGTGGCAGACGGAGCAAGAGGTGCTCCACAAATGACATGGGAGGCAATACAAAGGACGGCAGAGGCGGAGGCAGGGAAGGAGGGGGTGGGGCTGTTGGCAGAGAAAGCAGTGGAGCAGGCAGCAGAACAGACGGCACCAACTCAAACATCACCAGAGTCACTCCCAACAGGCACCGACAGGCACCTGCAACCAGCATGGATGCAAACACCACCAGAAGCACTCCCAACAGGCACCGACAGGCACTCCCAACCAGCACCAACGCAAACACTACCAGAAGCACTCCTAACAGGCACCTGCACAACTCTGGTCCCTGCTCAACCTGTTGCCAATCATACAGCAGTAGCAGCAGCAAGATCAGCAGCAGCAGCGGGACCTCCAGAAGCAAAATCCGCAACGGCCACGGCAGCAGCAACAGAAAAAGTAAATACTCCAATCCCACACGCGCACACCGCTCGCCCCCGCTCAGCATCACCCCTTCATTTAGCTCCTCCCATCCAGCCTCGCCCTTCTGTCACAGAGACCCAAGCTGCCAGTCAGGTTGGTGCGTGTAATCTTATTTTTAGGGTTGGCCAAAACCATTTATATATACGGTGTATATACGGTAATCTTTTGCAGGGATTTCATCAAATATACGGCCAACTACGGTGTGCATATACGTTTTTGGCCAACCTTACTTATTGTTACAATGCCACGCGCCTTCAGCTTCATTTCACTGCAGCACACACAAGCTGCAGTTGACCGATCTGCTGCTTTCAGAGGCCTGCCGCCTTTGTATTGTCGTGCCCTCAACTCTGTGCCTGCTGATCTAACAACTCTGTGCCTGCTGATCTAACAACTCTGTGCCTGCTGATCTAACAACTCTGTGCCTGCTGATCTAACAACTCTGTGCCTGCTGATCTAACAACTCTGTGCCTGCTGATGACTTATTAGGTTAGGCCAGAACTGCATATGCACACCGTATTTGACCGTATGTATTGTAATTTCCCTGCTAAGGATACCGTATATACATTGTGTATACGTATGTACGTATGGTTTTGGCCAACCCTATAAAATACATTTAATCTGTATGAAATTTGCTTTCTATCTATGCTTGCATGCATTCAGTTCCAAGAGCACACCTTGTTCCGTGTGTGTTTTCATGTGTGTGTGTGTGTGTGTGTGTGTGTGTGTGTGTGTGTGTGTGTGTGTGTGTGGGTGTGTGTGTGTGTGTGTGTGTGTGTGTGGGTGTGTGTGTGTGCGTGTGTGTGTATGTGTGTGTGTGTGTGTTTGTGTGTATGCTCGTGTGTTGAGTGAGTGTATAGATCTGTCCTTCAAGGCATATTTTTGTACACAATCCAAACGCCAGGTAGAACTCAATGCACTTTAATTGATCTTTAAATTCAAACGCCAGGTAGAACTCAAAGCAGTTAAATTGATCTATAAATTCAAACGCCAAGTAGAACTCAAAGCAGTTTTAATTGATCTATAAATTTAAACGTCTGGTCAATTCTTTCAGGAAGGGTTCAACACTGAATAGTATTTGTATGTGCAAAGCCCAATGGCCTGCTGGTAAACCTTAAAAAAAAAAATTCAAATTTAAGCAGCCTGCACAAAAGATGTCAAGGCCTGCTGCTATAATGTCATGGGCATTTTTACACAGTCCTATCGCCAAAACCTACGCAAGGATTGGGTGTTGTGCATACTCAAAGCGCGATCATTTCCTCACGGGTTTCTTATATCAATCAATTTCACACTCCCCCTCCTTGCAATCATTCCGAGGCCTGGCAGGGATGTATGATCACAACCACACATGCACGCTCCCCCTCCTCGCAGGCGTTCCAAGGCCTGGCAGGAATTGTAGAGGGGTTTACTTGGGGCTGGGGGGGAGGAGGTGGCGGCAGCAGCGGCAGCAGTGACAATGGGCCCCTATCCTATGGGCCGCTCTCAAAACAGCACCTTGCTGCAACTCCCCCACAAAGATTGCCACCTGGTGCCACAGCCACAACAGGTGTCAGGGCCCCTGTGTCTTACCCCATGCAGCAGCAGCAGCAGCAAGATGCAGCTGTGCTTATGCCGCCTCCCCCTCAGCAGCAGCAGCAGCCGCAGCCGCAGCAAGACGCGGTCGTGCTTATGCCGCCTCCCCCACCTCCTCGATCGGCAGGGGCAGTTGCAGCGGCACCAGTAGCCACAGTCAGAGAAGCAGAGGAGGATAGGTCAGGACTGTCAAGGCAGCCTCTGCCGCAGGGCACGGAGCACGCTGCTTCTGCACACGTGGGAGAAGGCACGCAGGTGGATGTCTGATTTCGTGGGCCAGTTCTTGCACGTGCTTAGGGTCTGCTTCTGTACACGTGGGAGAAGGCACGCAGGTGTATGTCTGATTTCGTGATGCAATTGTTGCACGTGCTTAGGGTTGGCTGAAACTGTATATATAACACGCCGTATATGATTGTATATTAGATGAGATCCCTGCAAAAAGTACTGTGTATACACCGCATATATGTATATATAATTTACATACATGGTTTGGCCAACCCTACATGTACAGCACCTTTGGCAGAGCGATGACTTAGGGTGCTAGGGAGGCGCACA
>Ga0307966_1003069_pt1 | contig 12613 bp, 9 predicted proteins | sample OrgLakmetagen646_FD_203141 | JGI IMG/M metagenome (GOLD analysis project Ga0307966, IMG submission 203141) | Saline water microbial communities from Organic Lake, Antarctica - #646 | ecosystem: Environmental > Aquatic > Non-marine Saline and Alkaline > Saline | place: Antarctica: Organic Lake... | reverse complement strand
TAACATAAACGGTTGCACCACCTTCAACAACCATTGATAACAAGGATGGCATTCCATGCCAATGCGCAAAATACCCCGGTCTCCTTTGGCTATTTGTTGCAGTTGTAATTCAGTATGCTCAAATTGCGGCATTATCCTATTAGCAAACCCTAATAGTAATTCACCCGCTTGGGTTAACCTTACCCGCCGACCCTCCTTGTCCCATACCTTGACATCAAATTGTTTTTCTAATTTTTTAATAGCATGACTTAAGGCTGATTGAGTCAGAAATAAATCAGCTGCTGCTCCTGTTACTGTGCCCTTTAAGGAAATCGCTTTTAATATTTGTAAGTGCTGACGTTCAAGCATTATATGTCCTTTTCTAGCTGTACAATATGCCTACTGATATATGAATATATTTCATAGTTTGATGAAAATAAACCATTATTTTTTATTTTTATCAGCGAGTAGACTCAGTTCAACTTAATTATTTGGACGTATAGATGGCTAAACTACATAATCTTGGATTCCCTAGGATTGGCAAACATAGAGAATTAAAACGCGCACTTGAGGCTTATTGGAACACTGATATTGAGCAGCAAGAATTTACTAAACAAATTACACAAGTGAGAGAACAACATTACAGCGCATTTAATCTTCTAGATTACGCACAAGTGGGTGACTTTTCGTTATATGACCATGTACTAGATGCCAGTTTCTTATTTGGTAATGTGCCGGACCGCGCAAAAGTAGACAATACCGTAGAAAATGATGTTGACGCTTATTTTCGCATTGCTCGTGGGCGCGCTAAACAAAACGACTGCTGTGCCACTCATGCCGGTGAAATGACCAAATGGTTTGACACTAACTATCATTACATCGTGCCTGAATTTTCAAGTAGTACTGTATTTACGCTCAACTGCGAGTCATTAATATCAGAAATACGCACGGTTAGGTCCAGAGGGTTTGACGTAAAACCGGTTATTATCGGACCATTAACCTATTTGTATTTAGGCAAAGCTATCGACAATAGCAATAAACTGGAGCTATTAGAGCCTCTTCTAAAAGAATACAAATTACTATTGCAAACCCTAGCAAAACAGGGCGTGGAGTGGGTACAAATAGATGAGCCTGCGCTGGTTACTGAACTTAGCGATGAATGGCAATTCGCGTATAAGTACGCCTTTGAGTACTTAAATGACAGCGGCGTTAAATTACTGCTGACTACTTACTTTGGCGACCTAGCAAAAAATCTTAAATTAGCCTGCGCACTGCCGGTAGCCGGTGTTCATATTGATGCTATACGCGCACCGCATGAAGTTGAGATATTGGCTGCTAAGCTAAATGCTAACCAGGTTTTATCGGTAGGCATAGTGGATGGTCGCAATATATGGCGCACCGATTTAAATCGTGCTTTGGCATTGCTTAAGCCTATTGCTGAGATTAAGCGTAACAACCTTTGGTTAGCCCCCGCTTGCTCTTTATTGCATTGCCCGGTTGACGTCACTATAGAGCAAAACATATTGCCTGAAATCCGGCCTTGGTTAGCATTTGCGGAGCAAAAACTGGAAGAGCTTGAAATACTCAAAAAAGCACTAGCAAATACGCCATCGAACAGTGTTTTCGAGGCTTTACAAAACAATCAAAACATAATAGCTGCTCGCAAAGCGTCAACCTTAGCTACCAACTTAAGTGTTCAACAAGCACTTTCACAGATACAACAAAGTTGGTTAACACGATCCGACCCTTATAAGGTGCGCATAAACGCTCAACAAGCACTGTTAAATTTACCGCGTTTTCCTACAACCACCATCGGTTCCTTTCCGCAAACTGCAGAAATACGTAAAACTCGGCGTGAATTTATTAATGGTGATATTACCGACGTTGCTTATGAAAATGCCTTAAAAGCGCAGATAGCCAACTGCATACAGCAACAAGAGTCGTTAGGGCTAGACGTGTTAGTACATGGTGAGTCTGAACGCAATGACATGGTTGAATATTTTGCAGCGTTTTTGAATGGCGTGTTGACCACTCAATTCGGATGGGTGCAAAGTTATGGTTCACGTTGTGTGAAGCCGCCGGTTATTTATGGTGATGTCAGCAGAGCTAGCAGCATGACTATTCATTGGATGAAATATGCACAATCGCTTACCCAAAAGCCAGTAAAAGGAATGCTTACCGGCCCTGTGACTGTTCTTAACTGGTCATTTGTAAGAGATGATCAAGCTCGGTCACTTACTACTAAACAAATTGCACTCGCGGTACGAGACGAAGTAATTGAGCTAGAATCAATTGGCACTAAGATTATTCAAATTGATGAAGCTGCCTTGAGAGAAGGCTTACCCCTCAAGAAATCTGAATGGCAAACATACCTTAATTGGGCCGTAGATTCGTTTAAGCTTTGCTCTAGCTCAGTGGCAAGCACGACGCAAATCCACACGCATATGTGTTATTCACAGTTTAACGATATCTTACCTGACATTCAGCGCATGGACGCAGATGTCATTACCATTGAAACGTCACGATCAAATATGAAACTACTCGATGCATTTACTCAATTTAACTACAACAACGATATTGGTCCGGGAGTTTATGATATTCACAGCCAAAACATTCCCACAACCGAGGCTATAAAAGCACTTATACTGACGGCATCAGAGAAAGTACCGGCAAGGCAACTTTGGATAAATCCAGATTGTGGTTTAAAAACACGTGAGTGGAAGGAGGTAATACCGGCATTACGTAATTTGGTGGAAGCGGCTAAACAATTGCGAGTTGATACCTTAAGCGCTTAGTTAGCAAACCTAATAGTCTCGACGCTCTGGACATGCCAAATCACACTTTAATATGGTTGCCTGCTTGGCCGCTGTCCACCGTTAGCTTCTATCTGAAACTTGAACATCGACCCATTCAATAAGTTAACAGCACCCCTTAATTACTAAATATGAAATACAAACAGATAGCCAATAAAACCCAACCAGCTTAACCCCAGCAACATCCATGGCAGAGTTTTCATCGAATCATTAGCCGATACCTCATCCACTGTCTCGGTGCTTTCATTCTCTGCTTGCTTTGTCTTTTGTTTACGCAGTTTATCCATTTCACGTGACTTCTTAGCCTGCTGTTTTTTATATTCAGCAATCCCTTTTCTAATACCTTGGGCAATCAACTTCGTTTGCTCTTTAGTTTGTCCCGCTTTTTGCGTGCCTTTGGCCATTTTCATCGCTTGCATTTCAACTTCAGGTGATACTTTATTTTTCATATTTAAATTTAACAACATAGTAGAGCTCAAAAGGGATACTAGCAGTTTATAGATGAAATTGGATTATTTAGATACGTATCTTAATAGAGTTGAATGGGGTGTAACGGCGAGTTCTATCATAATCTATACAAATAGCACAATTGAATTAAGGTATAAAAACCTGTTTCGTTAGTCTTATTTGTTGCAAAAAAAGAAGCAATTTTACCTTTTAAATTTTCAATCTTCGACTATGCTTTAAGCATGACTCAGGTTGCTTTAAGCGAAAAAGATTGCTTATTAAGAGTAGCTAAATGTCATCGTCGTTTATGCTTTGTATCGTCCAAATGTGAGCGATGACATTAAAGTTAGTTTTACACCTAGAGGAACGAGCTAACACACAAGACGATAGCCAGTAGATGGCAAATAAACCCGTTAATTCGGGATACTTGACCCTTATAAAGGGCTTAACTGTTAGTGAGATGATAGACACTAACGTTTACGGACTATGATTAGCATGGAAATTAGCTGACCACGAAGAAAAAAAAGCCGGATTATTCCGGCTTTTTGACGTCTATCTTTCTTGGGCTTTGTATCACCGCGCGGAAAATGACTCGAGATGGCTATTTTTTAGTATCTGACTTTGCAAACTCATCCTCAAACCATTCTGCTATCATGTTTTTTTCATAACGTAATGTGTCACTGGAAAAAAAACGGTTATGGCTATTCAAAAACGACATGTCTTTTAATTTCACTTCTTCCTCTTGCAGCACCCCACCGTCGCTGCTCAATAACTGATAACTAAAACTCATGCGCGGGATATATATAGACTTAACAACGCGCACCTCAGACATACTCCGACCTAAGCCCGCAAAGGATGCAGGTAAAACGTCACCGGCTAAGTCTACATTGGTGACATTCATCACTAACTTTTGACCATTGGGTAAATCTTCAGCCAGTTCATTAAAATATTTGTCTAGTTCTTTAAAAATACGTTCCCTAAACTTTACACGAGATGCGGATGGTGACCTCACATCATCAAATTTCTCTGGATCTTGCCAAGTTATTTCAACCTCGGCCTGAGCCAAACTGGTGGCTGAAAACAACAGTAAACTAATGGAAAAAACAGTGACGGCGATATGTTTCATGATTGAACTCCCGGGCGCATATTTTACGCATTTGTGGTGTTATTGCTTAATACCTTAGACGCTATGGCCTGAACCACAGCTGAATGTTCATTGCTTATAATACTCCTAATATCAGTACGTCACAATGTGATGATAAGTTGTATGTAAGCTCAATTTTTCCATTACTGTTGTTTAATCGCATTAGCTTGTCGATTCACTTGCCATCTTCGCCAGTGCACAAATCGCGCAACCATTGAGGGCGCAGTTAAGTGCTCTTGCTAGCAAAGAAAGTAAAATAATAGCCGCTGTTAACCATTAAGGAAGAATAACGGCTAAAAAGGCGTTCTTCTTACTCTCAAAAATCTACGCTTCGAACTTAGCAAGTTCGTTGTGCAACCCCGCAATTTCACCTTTTAAATCCATCAGTTCTGAAAGATTAGCTTGAATATCTTTGACTTGAAGATTAGTCAAATCAGATAACTTTTTAGCTGATCCAGAAATGGTAACAGACATCACAGACTGCTCTTCTGATGATGCCGCAACCGAACTGGTGTTTTGGCTTAATCTATCGATAAGGGTGTTTATTTCACCAATACTCTTGCTCGCCTCAGTTGAGCCAACAACGTTATCTTCAACGCGTTTTGCGCAAGCTGACATAATAGCGACAGCCTCAACAGAGCCTTCAATTAGCTTACTGGTTATTTTGCCTATCTCTTCTGCATTCTGGCCTGTTTTCACCGATAACGTTCTCACTTCATCGGCGACTACAGCAAAGCCTCGGCCGTGCTCACCGGCTCTTGCAGACTCTATAGCGGCATTCAGTGCGAGTAAATTTGTTTGGTCAGAAATACTTTTAATTGCCGCCATAGCGGTATCAATCTTATTACACATTGCTGATAAACTCTCAATTGAAGCGGAGGCGGTATCAATATCCGCCTTTAAACTTTTGGCATCGTTTGAATTTCTGTCAATAATACTTTTTGCACTGCTGGTTCCTTTACTCGCCTCATGGCTGAGATTGTCAATGTCAACCACGCTTCTGGACACTTCAGCATTTGCCAAGCTAACTTGCTCTAACGCTATTCTAATTTGCTCGACTTCACTTTGATTTTCTTTCGCCCTCACCATCGAACCATCGGAGCTTTCAGATAAGCTGTCAGATAGGTTCTTTGAGTTATCTCCACTGGCTTTAAGGTTTATAACTAATGAGCGGATTGATGCGATTAACCGATTAAAGTCTTGAATGGATTTAGCATCACCTTTAACACTTTTACCGATGCAGATTTTATCGGTGCCGACAATTTCATCAATAGCATTGCTTAACTCGAACCCTGATTTAGACTCTAACTCAGAACTACGCGCAGAAATGGCAAGCACAATTCCCTGAGCAATCGCGAAGAATGGATGTATCGCCAGTATCGCATAAGAGAGATGATCATTTTCAAAAAGATAGATCCCAGAAATAGAGCTTTGTAAGGCAAAGAACAAGAAGTGATGCACTGCAATAACCACAACCCCGGTGACAATAACCTTCCAGTCTCTATAGATACTTAAAAAAGCAAGCAGCGTAAATACGGCAAAGTGCATCTCAGTCAAGCCCATGAGTTGCTGAATATGCAGTGCAGCTATTAATTGAGTGCCAATCGCAACGATATGCCTCGTGGCTGCACTATAAGGACTTACTCTTGTCATAACTAATGGTAAAGCAACAATAAGTGTGCCCAGCGTTGCACCCATCACCAGCGTGTCGGTAAACAAACCAATTACAATTGCCGCAATCCACTGAATAATAAGCACCCCAGTAAATATGTTGTTTGCCTCTTTGTGCCACGGATAATTCATTTGCTTGCCTTTTACGTTGTTCAATTGATGATTGTCGATATGTATTTAAGCAAAAAAACTATCGCCAGTAGTTATACTTTATCTATGTATCGTATCGAAACAACCCATACATTAATTTTATTTCATAGACGAAACAACGTACTACAGATTATCTATACCTTGTATATTAACCCCGACGAGGTATCGATAAGCTGATAAAATAGACAATTGATATTGTGAAGTTCAAGTTTGACTGAGTCGTCTAAGCTTCAGCATGGAATATATCCAAGCTGTAATTCTGTCCTACCGCTAGGCCGACACTATAAATACTCGCTGCTTGGTTTAACTATTATCACTTTGTGTGTTGTTGCCTCCTCTAAGACTCCACGCTAGGCGCATACGTGGCTGGATGCTGTTATTTAGCATGACAGTCAAGCATGTTGCTATAGAGTTGTTATACTTAGTTTAATTCGAATTAAGACGCAGACATGTCTATACAAATAAATGGACGTAATAAAACCAAACAATTTAGGGTGTCCTATGCTTTACGGAAAAGAAACAAAAAAAGCGCTAGATAATTTTCCCATTAGCGGAATAACCATGCCAACAGATTTTATTCACAGTTTGGCAATGATCAAAAAAGCCTGTGCAGGTGCAAACCAAGAAACAGGAAAGCTTGATAGTAAACGAGCAAAAGCGATCAAGGCTGCTGCCACCCAGATAATCAATGGGCAGCATGATGAGCAGTTTGTGTTAGATGTTTTTCAAACAGGTTCCGGCACTAGCACAAATATGAACATGAACGAGGTACTTAGCGAGCTTTGTCGATCTGAATATGGCGTAACATTACACCCTAATGATCACGTGAACATGAGCCAAAGTTCAAATGATACTATTCCTAGTGCTATTCATGTCAGCGTTTATTTAGGCTTGAAAAACAATCTTATTCCCAGCCTTCGCCTTCTCAGCGATGCGTTAATGACTCGTAGCAACTCTCTTCAAACGACCATAAAAACTGGGCGTACCCATTTAATGGACGCACTTCCTATGACTATGGGGCAAGAATTAGGCGCTTGGCATAAGCAAATTGTGAATAATATTGAGAGGCTAGAGTCGAGTTATAGTCGTCTTGGTAAGCTTGCACTCGGCGGTTCAGCTATTGGTACAGGCTTAAATTCTAGCCCTGCATTTAGTGCTTCAGCATGTGCCGAGTTGAGTGAAATTACAGGCATTACATTTTCTCCAAACGACGACTTTTTCGAAGCCATCAGTTGCCAAGACACGGCAGTGGAAGTTAGTGGTCACCTCAAAACACTAGCAACGTCGCTGATGAAAATCAGTAATGATTTACGCTGGCAAAATAGTGGACCATTGGCCGGACTGGGCGAAATTACCTTACCCGAATTGCAAGCTGGTAGCAGCATAATGCCAGGCAAGGTCAATCCTGTTATTCCTGAAGCTGTCTGTATGGCGTGCGCGCAAGTTATTGGCAATGATATGACAATCACGATTGCTGGCCAAGGGGGTAATTTTCAACTTAATACCTATTTGCCAGTAATAGCCTATAATTTACTGCAGAGCGTTAATATTTTAGCCAATAGCGCAAAACTATTAGTCACTAAGGTTATTTTAACATTCGAGGTAAACCAAGAAAATTTGCAAAGTGTATTGGCATATAATCCGATTTTAGTGACGGCTTTAAACAGTCTTATTGGTTATGAAAAAGCGGCTGAAATAGCAAAACGAGCCTATATTACTAAAAGACCTATTATCGATGTCGCAAAAGACATGACAGATATAGACCCTCAAGAACTGAGTAAGTTGCTGGATCCTAAAAACTTAGTTTAGCTGTTAAGAGCTAGAGTGAAAACTTCAAACAAATATATATCCGTACCTTGACCGGTAAATTCCCCGCTGGCACCACAGCCACTTTAACGCTTAATTTGAGTGACGTAGTGCCGGCTATTGCAGGACCTAAAAGACCTAGCTATTGCTCCTGATGATACTCAGCAAGGTCCCTTTGAAAGTGAAGGTGGCCCCTTAAGGGAAAACTAAAAAATAGCGTTTCTTGTCATTTGAATGGGCAGGATTTTGAACTGGATGAAGGCTCTGTGCTCATCGCTGCTATCACCAGTCGCACTAATACGTCTAATCCATGGTTGTTAGTGGTACAAAAAACCAGCGAACTGGGTCTTAAGGATTTATGGCAAAGCCAAGAACATATTCATCGCTCTAATCTGATTGATATGCCTAGTGCGTTCTAATAACTTAACCATGCACCGCTGCATAACCAGGTTCGTTATTAAAGTTATACAGATTCTCAGTTTTAACCACATCAAACCCAGCTTCATGCAGACGCAATTGCACGTTAAGTACTTCATCAAAGCTCAATTGCACGGTGGGTGACATAAAACGGCAACGCCAATGGTCCACGCAATAAGTCTCTGGGAAACCCTCGGGCCATACTTTTACGCCGCGATTGGTGATTAACTTCAAATTAAGTTGCGCAGTGCCATACTGAACTAGTTTGTCGCCGAGCTTTTTAGGGATCCCATCTTGCCATTGCAGGAAGATATCAATACCAACCAATTCTTTTTTACAGGGCTTTTTATAGCCGACTATGGGTAATTTAAGCGGTTTGCTTCCTTCATATGACGGCGCTTTAAGTTGTTGAGGTGACTGGCCTAAGTTGGCAATCACAGCATCGGCAAACTCAACGGTACCCAATAAAGTGTTGCTTTGACCTTGCTTATAAATGTCGGCGGTGTGCAAACCTTGTTCAAGTGTAACTAACCAAGCATGATGAATTTTTTCGGCGATATTATTTTGTCCAATATGGCAGAGCATCTGAATTGCACCATGCAATAACGCCGATGGGTTGGCAATATTCTTATCTGAAATATCGGGCGCTGATCCATGGATGGCCTCGAACATGGCACATTGATCACCAATATTGGCAGAACCAGCCATGCCCACAGACCCGGCAATTTGCGCGGCGACATCTGAAATTATGTCACCATACAAATTTGGCATAACCAGTACATCGAAATCTTCCGGCGTATCGGCGACTCTGGCAGCGCCAATGTCGACTATCATGCTGTCATGCTGGATCTCAGGGTATTCCGCAGCGATATCTTTAAATATTTGGTGAAACAAGCCATCGGTTAACTTCATAATATTATCTTTAACAAAGCAAGTTACTCGCTTACGGTTTTGTTGCTTTGCATATTCGAAAGCATAACGGACAATTCGCTCACAACCAGGCCGTGTGATTAACTTAAGGCACTGATAAACGTCCTCAGTTTGCCTATGTTCAATACCGGCATACAAATCTTCTTCGTTTTCCCTCACGATGACCAAATCCATGACCGGGTGTTTGGTTTTTACAAAGGGAGCATATGAAATACACGGACGGATGTTAGCGTACAAACCTAGCGCTTTGCGCATACTGACGTTTAGGCTTTTATAGCCGCCGCCCTGAGGTGTGGTAATGGGCGCTTTTAGAAACACTTTAGTTGTTCTCAATGATCTCCATGAACTCGCTTGAATACCGTTTGTTTGCCCACTCAAATATACTTTTTCACCAATTTCTATAGTTTCAGGCGCGATCTGCGCACCTGCTGCCTCTAGCACTTTCAGAGTAGCTCGCATAATCTCGGGGCCAATACCATCACCATAAGCGACTGTGATAGGAACAATAGGGTGTGTCATAAAAACTCCGTCATTAGTTTAGGTAGCAATGTAATAGCCTGTCGTCATTTAACCCGTGCCTTGAGCTAACGTACTTGAAACAAAGTACTTGAAATAAAGTACTTGAAATAAAAGTAGCGAAAGCCAAAAATTAAATGCGCTGTTAAGTAGCGTAGGATTGTAATGATATATTACATCTGTAATAATCGATTACATTGTATTTATGTATAGATGATTATAGATATATGACTTGGACACGTCGCCTACACACAAGGCAAACTACGTTTCGCCAGCTTGAAATTTTTATGACAGTGGCGCAATACACTAGCGTTACTTTGGCAGCAAAGGCGCTGCATCTTGCTCAGCCGACAGTATCCACACAAATTGCAAAGTTAGCTCAGGCTTTAGACTGTCAACTGTTTGAATTGGTCTCCAAAAAACTCTATTTAACCGACACGGGGCAGGAGGTTCTCGACGCCACACGCGCCATGTTTGATGTCATGGATAACCTAGAAATGCGCTTGGCTGCGAGATCTGGACTGTCTGTGGGGCGACTAAAGATTAGCGTTGTGACCACCGCTAAATATCTCATTCCGAGTTTACTTGGCGAATTTTGCCAAGCATATCCTAATATTGAGCCGGAATTTCAAATAGGCAACCGTGCAGAAATTATTCAACGTTTGAAACAGAACTTGGATGACTTGTACGTATTTAGTAATCCGCCAAGAGAACTTGATATTACGACTGATTTCTTAACTAAGAATCCACTGGTAGTCATAGCTAAGCAAGGTCATCCGCTAAAAGAAAAAGAGAGCATTTTGTGGGAAGAGTTGTATGGTGAGCGTTTGCTGATGCGTGAAAATGGCTCTGGGACAAGGTATGCAATTGAGGCATTTTTCAAAGAAAATAGGATAAAAATGCAAAATCCAATCACGATTGCAAGCAACGAAGCGATAAAAGAGTCGGTTATGGCGGGCTTGGGTATCGCCATTATTAGTCAGCATGCGCTAAATCATATGGCCCCTGGTAATTTGATAGAGTTGCCAGTACACGGCTTTCCAATACCTAATAGCTGGTACTGGGTTTTACCTAAAGGAAAACATGTTTCAAATGCAGCAATGGCTTTTCGTGAGCATGTGACTAAAGGATTGTCTTCACAGAAAGCCAAATGAGCATACTTAAAACGATTTGTTGATGCGAAAGGCAAAGTTGTGATCTCTGCTACCATTGGATACGCCGGCAAGATACCTTACCTCGTACTTGAGGCCATCGATGGTGCCACCTACCATTGGCCCAATTTGATGACTTTGACTATTAAAAGAACCAAAACTACCAACACGACCTAGGTCGTTAAACATCTCTACGCCTACGGTGAGTCCGTTATCTAATTTTTTGCTGACACTTGAGCGTGTTTGAATTTCGGTACCACTGCCTGCGCTATCACTGCCGAATTCCCATGAGCCAACCACATTGCCTCGAACTCTTATCCCACTTTTGAAGTCCCATTGATTTGTCCAGTGCATTGCGAATTCCTCAGGGCTATCGCTGCGGCGCTGGCGAACATCGAAACGAATACCACTGGACCACATGCCGTCGGTTTCTTTTTTCTTAAAGTTATACAGCATTTCAGCTCGAACATATTCGTATTCAAATGTGTCTCGGTCTCTGTATTGCATTACAACTCTTCCTCTAACTCGGTCATTCAAGGAATGTTGGTAATGCAGTCGGTATGCCCAATTATCTAATTGGGCATACTCATCACTTGGCGACAATGCCAGCCGAAGTTGCATGCTACGATCATCTTCCTTAACTCCTGGGCCGTGCACTCCTGAGGTGTTAGACGCGAGAGCACAGCTGGCTATAACGGTAAGTAAAGTGGCAAGGGTGTAACTAATAATTTTTTGCAATATTGTATCTCCAAACGAACATATTTTATGCTAGCGTTACCGATTAGTGGTTGCGCTAACTACTAACTAGCCAAATCAATACAATACAATGAAATCTAATGGTATTTATTACCTAATGTTTCTTATATTTTGATTTGCGAGGCTTGATATCTATTTTAACAGTATCCAAAAAGCGGCTCTTTGCGTATAACCGCTGTGCCTCGAATATCTTGCATTTGCTCAATCGTTTCGCCTGCTGCGAAGCGAGATGCCATTTCCAATAGCGGTCGTTCGGCATTACCAAACATAAGCATGTCGGCTTTTGAGTCAAATAAAACAGAGCGTTTTACTTTGTCTGACCAATAATCGTAGTGCGCTATGCGACGTAAACTGGCTTCACTACCACCAATGATCACGGGTTTTTTGTAGGCCTCTTCACAGCGCTGGGTATACACAGTAACTGCCCGATCAGGGTGTTTCCCGCCTATATTGCCGGCTGTGTATGCTTCACCGGTCACAATGATAATATCGCAGCGATCCCAACCCAACTGGATCATTTCTTTGCGCGACATAGGCAAAAAAGGTGCCGGACTGACGCCAGATGTCGAATATTTAGGAAAATAAAATAATCCCCTTTCAGCCTTCAGTCTTTGCGTTTCTGATTTTCTGGAAGCGGGCTGGATCGTCGGGGTCGTTGACATATCTTTCTCTGTATTATGTTAAATTACTAATAAATGTACTCGTCTCACGTTCGTTATTTGATGCTGAATAGGGTATGTACTAAATAGCGTCAGAACAGTATACCAGAAAAATTTTGATTCTCAGTGCCCTTTAAGCAGTCTGATACCTTCCCAAACACCGTCATCTAAAAC
>Ga0307966_1003066_pt1 | contig 12616 bp, 16 predicted proteins | sample OrgLakmetagen646_FD_203141 | JGI IMG/M metagenome (GOLD analysis project Ga0307966, IMG submission 203141) | Saline water microbial communities from Organic Lake, Antarctica - #646 | ecosystem: Environmental > Aquatic > Non-marine Saline and Alkaline > Saline | place: Antarctica: Organic Lake... | reverse complement strand
TGTGTGTGTGTGTGTGTGTGTGTGTACGTGTATAATACGAGCAAACATACCGAGGAACGGATACCCCCGGGGTCCTGGGCAAGCACTTTTTGATGTTCTTTTGCCTGTGAACAAGTAGTAAGCTCCAGCTACGGCAGCTATGGCAGCTACGCCGGCAGCAAAGCCTGGTGCCTCTAAAGAAGCCATGTCACTAAAGATTAATAATTTTGCTAATTTTCAACAGCTTGCTGAAGACACTGAATTCACTCCAGTTGGAGGTTCACGTGATTGAGTTTAAATTCGTGAAGACACTAGGACTGATCCCAAATTAACTAGCATATTTTGGTTACTGGTTTGCTTCCTCAAAACTTACTTGAGGGATGGGCGTACTCAACCACCTCCGTTTTCTTAGGGTAGAGGAGAAGAGTACTTTAAAGTGGAGCGCATAGTCTCACACCGAGTGCGTATGATCACCACACAGCGTTCTACATGAGCAAAGAACGAAAAAGCAATGACTGATTTCCTATAGGATATTAGCTAATAAAATGGGGAAGGTTATTCAGATGATCATAACACTTGGGAGCCTGAGGGAATCTTGAGAAGATTCGCTCACAGAAGATATGCTACAAGCATATCACACTGTCCCTACGGAATGCACTTTAATTGGCACTTTAGCGGCGCTTGAGTGGTGCTTGCGCCAAGCGCGCTTTAGCTTTTCAAGCTTTTGCGCTAAAGCGTGCTTTAAGAATGCACTAAAGTGCGAGCTAAAGCGCGCTATAGTCCGTGATCAGAATTACCAAAATTTGCCCATTTTGTTATTTTCCATTAATTGGTTCAGGCCTAACATTTAATCCCAGTCAAGCGTAGCTTCTGAAGTTGTAGTGCAGGTCACAAGGTATTGTGCGGTGTACAACGCGTAACTACATTGCTATCTTCAAAGAAAATAAATTTGCTTTCGAGACGGATTCATTACCGGTCAACACGACAAGTTGATTTTCTTACTGGAAGTATAGTAATTAGTAATTTTTCTCTGCGGAAGTAGTTAGTCACTGGACAGAGCGAGTTGGAGCTACGCTCTGCCTACACACAGACCCTGTTCAGGACATGCTGCTGGTACGGGGGGTCGCTGATTGTTGCGGAGAAATATTCCACCACTCTGAGTTTTTCATCATCCTTTTCGGGCCCTAATGTAGAGGGCAGAGCAGAAACACTTGCTGCTGAAACTGACCAGCCAATCGTAGCAATCATGCATTTACCCTCTTCTTTTTCAGCTGTCCTCTGTGATGAGTGTAGTGTGTCCCTGTTCTTTCCCCCAGCTCGTAAGGATGGGAGCTTCATCCTTTGCCTTATGGCAAGCACGTTTGGATAATGTTCGGGTCCTTCTGGAAAATAAGTAGTAAGCTCCAGCTGCTGTAGTTGTGGCAGCTAGCGTGCCGGCTGCCCATGCCCACAATGGGGTGTCAAGGAAGGCACCACTGGTTGCTCTTTCAAAACCTAGTTGGGGCATTGTAAATATAGTCACAATTCATTATCAACAGTTGGGCAATGGTCCCAAACAGTTGACTGATAAATAAATAATTTAATCGGAACCGGTTCAGATCTCTCCAAAGCCATCAATACACTACCCAAAGGGCACTTGAAAATGCGTATTTCGTGTTGAGAACAGCTGAATAGAATCACGCGCGGATATCGAACAAAAAAATTAACGCGAACGATTTGGATTCCGGCACTCATGCTTGCGCCCAAATTTGTAACTCTCCTAAACAATGGATGGTACGTGCATATCATCAAGCAACACCTTCTGAGCCAACAATTTACTATAACCCAATAGCATCTCAGGAGCCCACAATCTACACAACCAAGAAATGCGAAAAGATCCGCTTGAACTCTCAGAGCTCTCAGGCTCAGACCTACGCCGCTTCAAGTACGAAATGACAGCGTGGTGGAAGAGCGAACTGTCAATACCCGGCAACAGCAACACCTTCCAAGTTTACGAGCGACCGTGCACAGCGTTCTGTATGATACTCCTGCACAACACTGATGGGATCTCAACAGTGAAGACATCAAAGCTGGAGCCTCAACCTCTGGCAACAAGTTGCTCATGCTCCTGCTGCAAGCTCTGACCATCTCATTGAGTCGCCCTTTTAGGCCATCTACGAAACCATCTATGATACGGCTTCTCAAGATCTGTCTGAACACGCCCTCATGTTTATGCAAACCTACAAGCGAGTGCCGGGCATGCAAGAAGTGGACGCAGCAAAACTTTTCCTCAACAGTTTGACGGCTGACTCCCAATTGCAAGCAGATCTGCTGCACGAGTTCCGAGGCAAGTTGGTGGAAGAAAGGTGCACAGTGCAGCAACTCACGGACTCGGTCATCAAAACGCACAAGCTGCAAAGACAGGTGTCTGGCATCAACCCTTTTGCCACTGGAGTCAAGCCAAAGCGGAGTCCGATCAACAAACCCCCAGAAGACCTAGCTTGCTCCCTATACCCAAGTGGAACACACACCATCTCTGAGTGCCGCACCTTAAAAGACAAAAAGGGGAAGGAGTCGGCTCTTGCAAGCCAACGCCACGAGCTGCGACACAAATCCTTACGCCAAGCAAATGCAAGCAAGGAGGTCAGTGAGCTGAAGGGGATGCTGTTGCAGCATGTGGGCATGCAGCGCATGACACCTGCCCCCTCTCCCCAGCCTGGCTTCAATCACCCATCTTCAAGACCAGGCAACAGCTGCGTTAAATGTAGTGGAGGCACACACCTGCAAAAAGATTGCCCCCTGAAATTGAACCGCCCACCTCTTTGCGGGACATGCGGAAAGGCACATTCCTCCCCCTGCATGCTTGCTAGAAGCGCACCCCCTACGCAACGCCCGGCGCAATCATCACACACAAGTTCGTTTTCGTTTCCTGTGCTGCCAAATGTGAGTGTACAAGATGCGCGTGCTGATCCGGTCCCACCACAGTTCCCGCCTTCCCAACCGTCTGCCCACGCCACCTGCCAAAATTTTGCGCCAACAGATTTTGAGGCAGACCCAGAGTGATTTAAGTGTGCTGACAACCCACTCTTCTTTGCAGCTGATGGGGCACCATGGGATCCATCTGCGCACTGCTCATCAAACAGGGGGGCGCCCTCTATGCAACAAGTGTTGGAGGAGCAGTGCACAGGCCAGGCAGCACCACAAGAAGATCTGACGCATGAAGGTGATGGGCTGGAATTCAACGTCTTTGATGCAGAGCCTTGGCTAGATTAATGGAAAGAGGAAGAGAATGGCACGCAGCCACAGGTGCACGTGACAAAGCCCCCACTCCCGTTTCAAGCGCCCACTTTTGCCAGCGAGCTGGCCCCCAATTTCAAGTGCGCTCAACTAAGATCCAAGAGAGCTTAAGCAATTCATCCTCCGGCAGTGACAAGGCAGCAGCCGTCTTAACCAGTCACCTACATTCTTGGCCCGATGAAGTGCTCCGCAAGTTACATCCAGGCTCCACAATTGCCGTACCAGTGGGCGCCTAGAAGTTTGAAAGCATTGTACACAGCTCCAAGTCACATGAGAAAGATCACACGGCGGTCATGCACGCCTCATGGCTAAAGGAGGAAGAGCGTGACAGAGAGAGGCGGAGAAGGCAATACATGAAAGGTGAGCGGTTTTACACCACACCACCAAACAGACCCCGTATGTGGCGCGTCATGCAGGCAAAGAATTCCACGCAGGAGAAGCGCTGCTGGATGGCTGCGCAGACATAGCCTTCATCTCTGCCAGTGCTGCCGCTAAGTGGGGCATCAACTACATACCCACCAAGACAAGTTTCAACGCATCAGGCAGATACGCGCAGCACACCTTAGGCAGAGTGGACAGGCCTATTGGTTTTACCCTCCAGCCTGAGATACTTTTTGCGGCAAGCACCCACATCCCTATTGCAACCATTTTCCACGTTGTTGACAATGTTAGTGCCCGTTTTGATTTGCTTCTGCCCAGCGCTGCACTTAAAGACTGGGGAGGCATGGTGGATCCAGTGCAGTTTGTCCTCCGCTACCGCCCTTTGATAAATCAGCAAGGCGTGCACGATACAGCATTTATGGCGTCTGCTCCAGTCCAAACAAGTCACCCTGGCCTTACTAAACCGTCTTGCGCCGTTGTCTACACTCAAAATGAAGATCCACCCCCAGTGCAGCCAACCCTGGCACCTGCCAGGGATTGACCCCAGCATTAATCACCAGCTCGCCAGTCCAGATGCCAACCTAGCGTGTGAGATTTGCCACTTCACGGAGCCAAAGGAGACCATGCTGCTATGCGACGCGTGCGGCACCGGCTGGCATATGGAGTGCATGGATAAGGAGATGCGAGAAGTTCCAGAGGGCACCTGGATCTGCCCGTAATGTGGCGCAGACGGCGTGGAGCCCAGCCACGTGGAGCAAGCTAACCATGCGGCGTCAGCCGTCACAACCTCACTGAAGCGGAAGCGTGGCCGCCCACCCAAGAAGTAGTGGAGGCATTCACGAACCCAAAGGGTGACCTTTCTTTTTGAAGCCGGGTACCGTTGATTTGTGTAACGTAGTAGAGGGGCCGTTAGCAGAGGCAAGGTCACCATGCGAGAATATGAGAACTTCGTAAGATCATCTGTCCTGCCATACGAGTAACCATCCTGTTCATTGCTTTCCAAGTCTATCTGAGATAACATAGTTATACGACACTTTTTGATTTATTTATTTGTTGGGACCTATAGGTTGAGCAGCCATGCCAGGCTGGAGGCCTTTGTAATCTAAACTAAATTAAACTATAGTTGGACAACACTCAGGACTCAACAAAATAAATAAGCTACCCAATGACCACCCTCAAGCCTCAGAAGGCCCAGATAAAACAAGTGCCCTGATGAACACTGACCAACCTCATAATTGTAATATCGACGAAGCACCCCAAAACAGCTCCAGCTAAAACATAACCCTTAAGGTAAGAGATTGGCAGGATTGGACCTACACTGATGGCGGCAGCCTCTAAAAGAATGAAGTAGGGCAAGAAACCGGATCAGGCATATACCCCCCTCACTTAACTGTTTCCCACTATGTAAACCCAAAAGGCACTGGTATAACCAACACCATCTCACGTGCAGAGCTAGCAGCTATAGCAGCTGCAGTCATACACGGCTACTCACATATAGCCACAGACAGCCTTACATCACTGCACCAAATCAAAAAGCAGCTCTCACACCCGAATCTCCATCGCCGCCACATCCAAGGAGATGTCCTTCAATCTATTGCTAAAGCAATCCGCCAATCACCATCGCCCATCCACTTCTTCAAAGTATAGTCCCATGCCGGTATTATTGGTAATGAACATGCCGACGCCCTTGCTAAAAAGTCAGCCACCACCCACTCCGACATGGCAGAACAGCAGGTCCTGAGGGAAATCCCTTCTACAACATCCACTGGCTTGCAAAAGAAGACATAGAAAACCAAACACAAACCCATGATCATACCCATACAACAAACATGGCCCATTCTCCTTCCCCAAAGCTCTGGTACCTACCAAACCACCGTGACGCCCTTCAAGCACATATGCATCTTCTCCATAAACTGGGAAATGCCAAAACTGAAGCGAACTACCATGTGTACTACCAGACCCTCATAAAGGACGGCACTGCCAATGGAGCCACCAGTAATGCTTACCTAACATCATCCAATGTCCCCTTTAAGACCAAATGTATAGTTATGAAATACAGAACAGGCACCCTATTTAATCAAAAACATGCGGTATTGTTCAAACTCTCAACAAGTCAAACTTGCCCCCTTTGCCCACAAGTAGACAGTGCCCTACACATCCTTTCTGGGTGCCAACACACGCAAATAATGAACAAGATCACCGAAAGACACAACTTAGCATGCCGCATGCATGATCTTTAAGGCTATCAGCAAAACAGGCTCCTTAGGATCATGCGTTGTCTCCATAGATATAGGCAGCAACGAACAGATGACCATGCAAAATCTCCAGATTCCTGAAACAGCTGAAAGTAGAACTGTTCCCAAACAACGCTTCCCACCCCGCTTTCCAGATTAAGACAGATTTACCTCCAGCCTCCCAGATTTAATGCTGGTTACTCCCATCGCTGCAAAAACACAAAACAATAAACTAATAAAGGGGGGTGGGTTCTTCGAAGTGGCAGGAGGGAGCAATTGAGGGAGACTGGGAGCACCCCAGCAGCACTGCCAGCACTGCCAGCCACCAGTAGAGCCACCAACCCCAGACAGCACCGACCTAAAGACCTCAGCAAACCTCGGCATGACATCCACCTCGTCGAGATCAAGCATTGTGAAGACACCAGACCTCAGAGACGCAAAGAAACAGCACAAATATCTCTGCAACAGTCTCCAAGGAGCCTCCGTTACTCTCCACATCATCCTTTTAGGTGTGGGTGGCACCATCTACAACACTCACACTCTGAAGCCTTTCAAGGAGCTGGGTCTTGATTCTCAAAAAGTTGAGAAGCTTGCCTCCAAGCTCCATGTGCACTTTGTGAACTTCGCTGCTAAACTTACTTGTCCATACCATACGTTCCCATTCCAGTACTGTTATCAACTCTCATCAGGGGCTGGTTTCAGGCCAAGCCTGCAACCCTCTTGATCCCCATTGATTTTTCCTTTCCTTTTCGCGGTGGAGGAGCTGTACGGTACTCGGTACCAAAGTGGCTCCTTTTCCTTAATTGATGTGGGGAGTGGTTTTCACTGCCTGCGTAGTTTTTCTCAACTTTTCTTTTCATAATTGCAGGGAGCTCTTGTAGATGCCTGTCCTAACGTTGTAGAACATGCATGCATCTGGAAGGTAGGCATATCGTATAACTTGCTTTGCGTGCACATTGATCTGACTAGCGCTTGAATTGAACGTGACAGTGTGACAGTACACCATATCTGCATCTTATTCTGTCTAACCATATTATGAGCATTGTCAGTAGCCTCCGCGTGCATGCGCATAATTGTAAAGTTGAGGCAGCAGCGTGGCTTGAAGGTGGATGTGATCAGTCAGATGGACCACCCCTGGTGGATGTGATCATCAGTCAGATGGACCACGCCTGGTGTGTGGACCACCCCTGTGAATTGAACATGTCCAAAACGAGGTGCACGCCTGCATTCTGCCAAGACTATCAGGTTTGTGGGCTGAGGAAATTTTCTCTTTTTTGTTTACACCTTTTGAGGACTTCTCAACAGCCTCTATTTGCTGCAACAGGTCAACAACTAACTTGTTCATAATTTCTTTTCTGAACACTAGACTTTTCCCCTTCTTTTAGAACTTATGGATTTATTTGTGACTGGCCATTTTTTGTAAACCTTATAGATTTATTTGTGGCTGGCCGAGACCAGTCAGCAGCCGATCAGCCAAACAACCTGGCTGAAAGTCACCCCACATTGTAACCATCATTTCCAGTTTACTGTCATGACCAGCAGCTGTATCAGTCAAAGTACAAGACAGAAAGCGCCACCAATTTTACGGTGCAGCTCTTGAAAGCAAGTGAACTTACCAATTTTGTCTCTGTTTGCATGGTAACAGATGTCGTAAAATGTCTGTCCTAATGGAGGTACCAGCAGGATCATTTCTTGTGGCAGGTTTGATAGAAAGGATGTCAATTTCTCGTCCGTCTACAGAGGCTACGTCGGAAGTTTTTACAGTGAGGAGCAAACACTCAAAATTTATCGCAACCCTAACCAAACATCTGAGCCCTCTCGGAGGAGCAAGCACAACTAGGAGAGCCAGAGCCACAAATCTGCATCGTATTTGACAGATCATCTAGAGATTTTCCTGCCAAATGTACTGCTTATATGTGGTCCCTGATCAAATCAAAGTCAATAGCATGTCAGATATTACCACCGTTATAGCTAAGTTTTCACAGCGCATCAAATATACCTAATTATTTAACCTCGACTGAAAATAAACCTACCGCTTGTTGATGCCACCAATTATACGTGACAAGCAGTGTCAAACGAATGGGAAAGGTCCCGATAAGACTGATACTACATCATCAAGCAAGCAGCACAAAAGTAGACGAGACAAAACAAGGAGAGCAGGCACGGAAGCAAGGCCCAACAAGGCAGACTGTCAAAGTACCAAAAGGAGTCAAGTGCGCAGAATCTGCCACCTTCCTATTCCTTAGATCACGTAACAAGTGCTAACAGACATTGTAGGCTGGAGGTAATTATTTCAAACCCACTCGCAAGGGCTCAACACTGCATCCATGCAACACAGTTTACCAGCAACCTCGTTCATTTCTGGGAAAACGTGCTTACTGTCTTGTGCCAGCTATAGGACAAAAATTTTAATTATATCGGTGGTCAGTTGGTCCTGGCAGATGCTTGATTAATTTTACTGATTTTATTCAGTGCAGCAATGTCACACAGAGCCCTCCCAGTCACACACTGCAATAATCAGGGATGCAAGCACTGGCCCTTCATACATCTGCAAGCACAACGAGAGAATAGGTCTGAAACTACAATAAGGTGAAAAATTTCTTCACACTAAGGTGCTAGTGCTGAATGATTGATAGTACGCTTGATAATACTGATGAAGGGCAGAACAGAGGACGCGGTACACAGGTGTATACATATGGGGGAGGTTTCATTCATGTTGACACTTGAGAGAAAAAGAAACAAAAAAGAACGCATATCGTGTAACTCATAATACCGACGTGGACTAGGAAAGGATGTTGTATTGTGTTCTGCACCACCCAATGGATGCAGAGACACACAACATCTCACCTGGAGAATTAAATTAAGAGGAGTTTTTCAGTGGGGTCAGGTGGTTGGGAGGTAGAAGCCTGCACGCCACCAGGAGTATTGCTCAGAATATTTGTGGGGGTTGTGTTCAATGTCATATTTATGATTTTTTTGCGAATCTGATTGCAAGCAGGCTTAATTCCTTCATAAGTATTGTGGCATGTAGACTAGCAACTCCGAGGCTGTGGAGTCGGTTCCTTGTGTGGCTGCTGTAGGTGGTGCCAGTGAAGGGTTTAAGGGTGTCCGAGTAAGCGAGGCATTGGCAGCTTATGTTGATCAAATTAATTGAGTAAACCACCTCAGACTTTGCAGTATTAATAGTAGGGTGCTTTCTCTGAGCATGGTTTGCATCACATCAGGATCGTTAGCCATCAGGGTCAAATTATCAGCATACAACATGTGCACCACAGCTGTGCCTGTGCGTCACAGCTGCGCCAGTGACGCATCTTAAACACCCACTGCAATCTCAACGTCATTAATATCAGCGTCATTAATATTCACCACAAACAGCCCACAAACTAGGAATGTGACCACATCATAAAGCATTATCCAAACAAGGGAGGTATATGGCACCACCATCCATGACATTACACACAAAGCATTTTAAGGAGCTGAGAGGGTCTTGACTCGCAAAGAGCTAAGAATCTTGCTTTCAAGCTTCATGTACATTCTGTCACCTACGCTGCCAAATTTGTCCATACCAGACGTGCACTTTCCAGTACTTTTCTTATCAACTGTCGTTGGGAGCGGGTTTGAAGACAAGCCCGCAACCCTCCTCATCCCCATATCCCCATTGCTCCTTTTCTTATTCTTTGCATTGGTGGAGGAGTTTTATGGTGCCCGGTACCAAAGTGGCTCCTTATCCTTAGTTAATGTGGGGAGTGGTTTTCGCTGCTTGCAAAGTCGTTCCTTTTTTATACAGGCCTACAAATCCTTGCAAAAGTGTGGAGTATTGCAGGATCACCGCTGAAGATAGGTTGTAGTCCACTCAACAAGTCATAGGCACAAGTCAAACTACTCGCAATAGAGCTTGCAACTTCCTTTTTCAAACCCTTTGTGTTTCCTTTCTTGGGAAGAAAGTTTCTTTTCTTCATACATTTGTTAAATGTCCTCAAGGAGATTTCCCCTTCTGTTTGAGGTGTGGTGTCAGTTTTAAGCTCCCCTAAGATGCCCCCTAAGATATATAGCGATGTAACCGTACCTTACTTTGGAGCAACACTTTTTTCCCTTATCTGAGCATCGTCAATTTATTTGTGGCGGGCCAAGACAAGTCAGCAGCTGATCAGCCAAGCACCTGGCTGAAGTTCATTCCCTTTTTTAACCACCTTAACCTTGATTACAGCCACTGTACAGACTTTATGTCAATTTGCTATGTTCCACAATCCAAGACTGGTGTACCAAATACAACAAGATCCCAGACACACAATTTGTTTTTTATCCTGGCAGAGGCACGCTGCACCTGCTGTTTATCCTGCGACACCTCAAAGATGCAGCACAGAAGATGCAGAGGAGCACATCACGGCTGTACACAGCTTTCATTAATTTCAAAAAGCATATGGCTCCATCCCAGAAGAAAAATGTGGGACCACCTTCGTAAGAACCAGATGTTTATCCACGTGCAGTCAATCCTCAAACACTTGTATATTGCTGATCAATACACCCTATTAGATAGGGATAAATCAGCGACTGTCCAGCCATCTCTTGGTGTGAAACAAGGGTGCCCCCTCTCCCCCCAGCTATTTTCCATTTACTTGAACGACATTGACAGCGTGACTGATGGGGCGCAGGGTGCGCTCACGGTTTTACTGACACACGGATTTGCAAACCATGCTAAACAAGCTGAGAGTTTACGCTGAAAGGAAGTCTCTCACTGTCAACACACAGAAGTCAGAGGAAACGTTCCTAATTTTAACTCTGAAAATCTGCCCCCTTTGTATTTTGACGGTGTACTGCTCCCTTACACAGACTCATTCAAATATTTGGGCATGGTGTGCGGCAAGCAGATCAATTTGAATACCGCGACTGACGCAACACTTCGCCCATTCACGGCAGGCACGTTCGAAGTCAAAGAGTGTGTTTAGAAACATAACCTTGCTAACGGGCTACACGTGTACATATGGCTTCTTTCCTTGTTTGTGCTGACTCGGCGGAATGTTGCATGGTTCCTTCATCAGCGGTCTAACTTGCCTTTTTCTTTATGTTTAAAAAGAGCATTTTTCAGTTGCGCTACAGTGCCTTTCTTACTTGGTTTGAGGTTTTACTTCGTTCGCATAGGATGAGCTCTCAGGTTGAATGCTTTTGTAATTCTAACTAAAATGTTGCATGGTTCACCACGCAGCAGTGCTAGCAGCGCATATATTATAACCATGATTCAGTACTGCAACGTTGTGCCTTTTTTCCCTTTCTAGGGGTCTTTTTTGTAGGTGCTACAAGTGTGGTACTACAACAACAATTACTAGGACAACTTTTACATGTTTTACACACGCAGCCTAGCAGTCCCACAATTGAGTGATGGCTTTATATGTTAGGTCTGCAAACTCTGTTCGTCTTACTCGATAAGCTGGAATTTTGATTCAATAGTGCTGTACAGTGATGGCATTCCCAAGTTAATGGAGAGGGTGCTCCTTGTGTGCTTGCAGGGCATAGGACGGCATAGCACACAAACAAAACGATCAGAAAGTAAAGGACCAGTACATCAGCCTAGCAGTAACAATTTTTGACTAATGTCTTAACCTGTAACTCTGTAAATCTGTAATGCACAACAGTTCTAAAAAAATACCAGCACTTACGTGCATTACCTAGCTGTCCTCACTCTACCCATAAAAAAAGAGTATTTAGGTGAATGGCAAAAAAATGCCAGCCACACACACATACAGGTAGAGTGACAACTTCTACTAGAGCATTGACAAGCTGTGTGCTATATATCAACCACGGAACAAGCGATGTGCACGGAGTTGCTGTCCGTGGTAGCGCTTAAGAAATTCTCCTACATCTTCGTAAAAACCTTCACAGCCAAATTCTTCCAGCCATATCTAACCCTCCACCATGAATTCGCCGATGGTCTGGATCCGTCCACCAAGTCTGGAAGACATGTGCTTGCCTTCCTCTGCGTGGTAAAAGAGAGCACCCATGAATGCACATCAAAGAGCATATCAAAACTAACAGTTTCACACTAGGACCTGTCACTCAACTCACAAAGAAAAAGAAAAGGCTCCGCTGGTAGTGATGACACAGCCAGCATGATTAAGGGAGGGGGTTACTTAGGTGCCCGCACCAGGCAACTTCCCACCGCGCAAACAGTTGAAAAAAGAAACTTATGTGGGTCAGGGGGATTGTGTGTGCCGTAGCACCCAGACCCAATCCTTGACTGTAGTTGCTTGTGTTATATTGCAGTGCATACCTTGTTTTTAATACTGCCTTAGCAGTGCCTGATGGTGTGTTCATGCAGTTTGTGTGTCAGGTTTTTAATCTTATGGTAATCCAGATCAAGGTGTGCCAGAGGTTCCTCTGTATAGTCTTTGTATATAGTCCCCATAGCTCCAACGAGGATCACATGAAGCTTGACTTCCCTATATCCTTGCCTGTTTAGGTTGGCCATAAGCATGCTGTGCTGTGCTTTTGCTTTTCTCCATACTCCATACAACATAGTTTCCGTGACGTTCAAACCGGTGACTGTACCGCAGGCGATTTGCTTCAGATGTCATGCATAATAGCAAGAGATGCGCTTTGGATTTTGGATATTTGCATCGGCGTGCAACAGATTTTATGGAAGAATGTGTGTTAGAAAAAGTCACCCCACCCCCTTCCCCCGGCACGTACACACGCACGGGCATGCCTGGCAGTGCGATTCCCTCCCCCCCCCTCTTCCCTAATGGTGAACC
>Ga0307966_1003063_pt1 | contig 12618 bp, 11 predicted proteins | sample OrgLakmetagen646_FD_203141 | JGI IMG/M metagenome (GOLD analysis project Ga0307966, IMG submission 203141) | Saline water microbial communities from Organic Lake, Antarctica - #646 | ecosystem: Environmental > Aquatic > Non-marine Saline and Alkaline > Saline | place: Antarctica: Organic Lake... | reverse complement strand
TGTGTGTACGTGTGTACGTGCATGTGTGCGCGTGTATGTTTGCGTGTGTGTGTGTGTGCACGTGTGTGTTTGCGTGTGTGTTTGCGTGTGTGTTTGCGCGTGTGTGTTTGCGTGTGTGTGTGTGTGTGTGTGTGTGTGCATGTGTGTGTGTGTGTGTGTGTGTGTATGTGTGTGGTGTGTGTGTACGCGCGTGTACGCGCATTCGCATGTGTGCATGTATCTGTATGTATACACGTGTGTAAATGTGTGTGCGCTTGCGTGTGCACGCAAAGCGCAAGAGCATCGCCATTCGCGCTTGCATCCTTCCTCCCCTTTGCGCTCCCTCTTCGCACCTGTATGATCATCTTGTGCAGCTTCTCTTCATGGCTCTCCATCTCACAGTTCTGCTTGACCTGGAGCACGGTGGTGTTCTCCTTGTGCCCCAGGGAAATGACTTCATCAAAGGCAAAAATGAGGTCGAAGGCACTCAGGGACACGGCCTCCTCCTCCAGCAAGCCCTGGCAGAACTCAGGCACCAGCTTGGACACGAGGCGCAGCGTCTCCAGGTCCTCCAGGATGTTGCTCTGCTTGTTGGTCACCAGCAACACGTACAAACCCTGCACGACGAACAAAAGGAGAGCTCGCAGTTCGTTTCGTCGCACCGATGCGCACCCCTAATCTCAACATTGCAAACGAAAATCATTACCGACCTCCATGGGCTGGTACACATAGCGGACGTTCTCCGTCTCCACGTACGTATGCTGCTTGCCCGTGCCCACCAGCTTGGGGAAGGCAGCCAGGAGACCCTCGATGCGGATTCGGCTCATGTCCACATACTGCCTGCTCACAAGGGCTGCAGGGGAGGGCAGGGGAAGGCACAAAGGGGAGAGGGAGGGGTGTGTATGTGTCAAGGCACTCTGCTGAAGGGAGGGAAGACCTGGTTTGCCTTGCATCCTTACTCACGCTTGCCACTCTTGGACAACACAGAAGCTGCCAGTACCACCATTGAGCTTTGTCAAGGCTAGTGATGGCTGATGCGCTGCGTGCTGCAGTCTGTCTCCTGATTACAATCTGCAAAAGCTGCCTGGCAGTGCCTCTGCTATGCTCTTCCACGCTGCAGCATGCTTCTATATAAGTTGTATTTTAAAATGTTTGAGGGGTAGAGGGATCCAGTTTGGATTGGAGACACAGTACAATTTTTCCACAGCAACTTTTAAATTAGGATTACTTCTCCCACAGTATTTTGCAACCTTGTTTGTGGGTGTAATACACCCGGTGTATACACTAAAATATACTTTAGATGCACCCGCATTGAGCTGCTATTTTTATCCACCAGGTATTGTCCAAGGTCCAGACGTCTGACACCCGCCCGTCACAATCTGCTGCCTGCTTTTTATCCCGTGCATTCAAAGACTTTGGTAGTGTATAACTTCACAGAAGCAGTTCTGTCCGTGCACGTGTGAAGTGATGCCGCCTCGCAGTGATGCCGCCTCGCAGATTCACGTGAATCTGCTCCTGGGCTTTGATCTGTTTGTTCTGAGATTTCGCTTTTTTCCTTTCTTGAGAGAATGCTGAAAGGCCCATGATCATGCACATCAGGAGTTGTTACTTTGGGTTAAACTAGTGTGAGGACCTGAAATCTGAAAGCAAAGCTCTGCCAATCCTTTTGGGGAGCCAACAAGCGACAACGTGTGAACATATCTTATTGATGCAGCTTGATCGTTAAGCTCTTACAGCAAATTAGGCTCGCTAGGTCCCTGATATGTATCAAAGGCAGAAGAATCTCCTTCAACAGGATCAAGAATGTGGCTCATTATAACCATCTCGGCTTCCAACCTCCCAGATGTTGAGTGGGCTACTCCCGATTCTCCGCTTATCACAAAACAGCAACAAACTGACAAAAGGGTTCTTCGGGGTAGCGAAAGGACATCTGAGAAACTTTGAAAGCAACAATACCGCCATCCGTGCACAAGCAGAGCCACCAAAGATTTTGGCAAACTTCAACGTGACATTCACTCAGTCAAAATTAGGTACTGTGAGGGACCCAAGACTCACAACCAGCTGAATGCCACAAGCTACAAAGAGATCTCTGTATGCACTATTCTTCAAGGAACCGCCCTGTGCCTGTAGTGAGAGTGCGGTTTTACGGGGCTGAAGCTTTTATTCCTTGAATGTTAGCTCCCGCTTGCCCTCGTCATACTTCTAGTGTGGGTGGGAACATGACTAAAGCTATAAACGAATGTCTTGATTCCTCCAGAGAGAAGTCAATAAGAAGTCGACTTATCCTTCTGGACTTTTTTTCTGGTCTCCCCCTCCGGCTTTGCTTTCTCCTTTCGTCCAACCAGCCTCTCTTGCTCCCCTTTGTTTCTTGGCCCTCTGACTTTTCAACTTTCAGGTTGCCACTCATGCTTTATTTTTCTTCCAGTCTGCCTCTTTTTGTTAATCCTCTTTTTGTAATCCTCGATTTCAGTTTTTCCAGCCTCGCAATCTCCCCTCAATGTCTTCAAAATCAGAGTCATTATAAATCCAGGGACAACTTCAGTTATTTTGCTGTCAAATCCAATTACCGCCACTGCAAAGTATACGACTCAGCACTACATTGACTAATTTTGTATGCAGGTGTTTACACTACCTATGCTCTAACCCCAAGTACCTTGGAAATGCTCTAAGAAATTCATGAGGAATGCGGCACACCTTTTAGGATGTTGGGACACAATTGTTATGGATACCCATGATTTGTTACAACGGATCATGGTACCAGCTTAAGCACGGAATGCAAGTACGAACCAAACAGGTGTGTTTATCATCTTGACGTCTCTGTCCGCCAAGGCCCCCCATAAAGGTGTGTTTAACGTCTCCTCCCCTTCTCCACGAGAGAAGGAGGCGACGGCTCGAGCAACACACAGAGGAGATGGACAGGTCTGAGAAAGAGCGAGTTTGTGAAATACACCTACGCTGAACTTCCTCAGCAATAATACAGCCAAATTTGTGTTATAACTTTGATTAAGAAAAGAGTGAAAAGCTCCGCTGGTAGTGATGACACAGTCGGCATGATTAAGGGAGCGAGGGGGTTATGTAGGTGCCCGCACCAGGCAACCCCCCACCGCGCCAACACACAAACGTAAAACAATTAGTGTGGGTCAGGGGGGTTGTGTGCCGTGGCACCCAGACCCACATCTCGACTGCTGCTGTTTAGGTTGTATAGAAGTGCATAGCCATCTTGTCTATACTTGTCTATATGAGTGTAGATGCATGTCTGATGGATGATTCATCCAGATTATATGTTAGCTTCTCAATCTTATGGCAATCCAAATGGAGGTCTGCCAGAGCCGGTCGTTGTTAATACCAAGTCCCCATTAATCCAACAAGGATCACGCGGAGATTGACTTCTCTATATCCCTGTCTGTGTAGGTTGGTGGTAAGCACGCTGTGCTGTGCTTTTGCTTTTTGAAATTTAAGATCAAGCTAGCTGTCGTACTTCTGACTGAAGGCCTTTCTTTGTAAAATTTGTAAACCTTCAGATCATGCCTGGTGTCTTCACATAATTTAAACTCTATTATCCTCCCGCTGGTTTGGACCCAGTTTCTTGTCTTTAGCAAGTTGCTGAAAATTTGAGTTGCGGGTGGTCACCCGGAAAGAGCACACAGTACTAAATGAATAAAGATAGTGTCGGGATGAGAAGAGGCTTTCAAAGCATGTGCTGTTAGGTTTGGTAGCAACCAATCGGGCAGTGTTTTGTTGGCATTGTTTCTCAGATCTAGGCCCTGTTTTGCTAGGTTATCTGCACTGCCTATGTCAGTGTAGGCAATTTGGGCCGTCAACTCCGATCGTCAGGGTCATTCGCGTGTCGCAACGTCAGGCGCCGGGATCGGGATGAAGACGACGAAGAAGAAGAAGCCGTTTTTTGTCCGCACTTTCGTACGTCAAGACGGCCACGTGGGCTAGGAGCTCTTCTCGGCAGCACGTGATCTTCCCGTCCGAAAACACCTCGGACAGGATCCTGTCCGCGAGCTGGGACTGCGCCTCGAGGGTCCGCTGGTGCGCCGCGAGCGGCCATCTACGCCACATGTACAGGTGTCTGATCCCGCATCCGCACACGGTCGCTGCTTTGTGACGCAAGGCGAGCAATGTGTCGTGGGGAGTGACATTCAGAGGGACGTCAATGACGGATTAATAAAAGAATACTGACAACCCCAAATTCTGAGTATTTGTACCCTTCTGATAGGTTGTAACGCACATCAAGCGTTTTGGATGTGTTGCAAGCACGAATGCTGAGTACATCTGATTGTATCTGATTTTATCTGATATATTTTCTGATTTATTACGACCAGCGTCGTTACATTGCTCCCCTTCCTTAAAATGCATGCCCTCATGCATTTATCTCTGATTAGAAGGAGGCTCAGAGATCAGGTAAACATGCGGATTGTGGTCTTGACTCACACAGAGAGATCAACCCACACAAAGCAATCATGCCACACAGAGCAGTGCTCACACAGATAGAGCGATCATGCCCACACAGAGCAATGAATTCTGAGAGATCTGAAACTTTCGGCGCTCACACAGAGTTTTAAGCATACACGGAGCTGAGGCGCTCACACAGAGCTTTGCGCTGATACAAATTTGATGCGCTCACACAGAGATGAGATGCTCACACAGAGCTGAGGTGTTCACATAGAGATGAGGTGCTCACACAGAGCTTCAAAAGTTCGCACTGATGCTCGCACAGAGAAGACATTCACACAGAGAAGTGCACGGAGCACTCATTTCTTGATTGGACAGTCCTTCGCCAAGTGTCCAACCTTGCGGCAGTTGTAACACTTTTTGTCTGTGTTATCGGAGATATCGGAGAAACGGACTTTCTTTGCTGAGTTATCATCATCAGCTGAAGCCCTCTTCTGAGAATGGTTGGTTTGCTGCATGACAAGAAATCGCCTTTCCTGACCCACGGCGAACTGGATTAAAGCATCAAGAGAAGAGAAATCGCTGCCATTTTGGTCAACGGCACACTCAGTGCAGAGCTGAGATGTAAGACCTTGTTGAAACCAGCGGATCCGGTCATTTTCATGCATCTCGGGGATGTGCACAATTTGCTGCCTGAACAAGCTTGCATAATCCTGAACAGACATGTTTATTGTCATGCGGATCTGTCGCTGAAAAGTGCGTCTCTAGCCTTTGCAGCACGGCTGCGCATCTCTGAAGCAAAGCGCTCTCGGAAGGCGTCTTTGATGATCTGAGTGGTGCTGAGGGGCTGCTACTGGATGAAAGCCTGCAGAAACTCAGTGGCCTTGCACTGCGTTTTACATGGAATAGATGGAAATACCGCTGAGGCTGGTCCAGGATCTCAGCCTGGCCATTGGCGTGCAGGGCTGAGTCGAGCTGACTGATGTGCGACTCTGCATCCTGGCCATTCCATTCTGGGAAGGCAACCAGCATCTGAGGCTGTGAGGCTGCTGCTGCTGCAGCATCTGCTGTGCTATCTGAGCAGCCTGTTGCGCGATCTGTTGCGCAATTTGATGCTGAGTGGCTTGCTGAGTAGCCATTATTCTGATGTCCACAAGGGAGAACAACAGAGCGTTCTCACTGGTGCTTATTCGTCACGTGCAACACACGACCTTGAGTTAAGCGGTGCGTGAAATAACAGCAGTAAAACACAAACAAAGCAAGGAAGGAAGGCAAGTAGACAGAGACGCTTCCTACCGCCACAATGTTTGACGCAGCAATGGCACCTCTGCGCGCTTGACGGTCTGCTGAGCTCCTTGGGAGAACACCTCGGGTGCAGTCGAGACCGTGCAACTCCACCAAATGTAACGTTGGAAATGGGGAAGACGGATTTGAACCCGTAAGGCGTACTGATGGCCTCTCAGCTATTCAATGACGGATTAATAAAAGAATACTGACAACCCCGAATTCTGAGTATTTGTACCCTTCTGATAGGTGTAACGCACATCAAGCGTTTCGGATGTGTTGCAAGCACGAATGCTGAGTACATCTGATTGTATCTGATTTTATCTGATATATTTTCTGATTTATGACGACCAGCGTCGTTACAGGGTGAGACGTCCCCGCTCTCATGTGGATGTGAGCCACCACGTCCCCATTGTATGATTTCTTTTTTCACCAAAATTTGTAGTAAATTTTGGATTTTGGTGAATAAAAGTAAAAATAGGCCGAAGAAATCCAGTCCCCTGAATAATTTTGTCAGTTTGTATAAGTAGGTGATGGTCAGGATCGTCTTAGTCAGTGTAGGCAATTTGGTTGATCCAACCGTAGGGCTTGGACTATCAGTGCACTTGCCATATTATGACGTTTCATAATCATATTCCTCATTCTTTTGGTGTATTCGCAACCAGAGAGTAGCTATGTGAAGCGCACTGTCAGTGTTGAGTGGCAGATGGGGCAGTTTGCATAGGGGGAACAGCCGTATCGTACCGTATCCACGACACTTAAAATTGCACCATGTGCATCGTGATGCGATCACAAAAAAACATACGGATAATCATAAACAAGCATTCCAACTATCATAAAGTAATAAGTACAAGCCGCCCCTGTGTCTGGTGCACTGAGGCAATTGGATGGGGTTTTAAAGTTCTATGTCCTAAGCAGAAATCTTTGGTCCTTCAATCGGGTTTGCGGCCACTGCTGCATCGTAAACAGCCACAGCAGCGAGGTCCTTCTTAAATTGCTCGGCCCACGCGGCTCCCTGTGTGTAGTTTGCGCATGGCGAGTTTGCAGCAATTGTTGTACAAACGTAGCAACAAGCAGGTAAGGCCACGGCGGTTCAAACACACCCAGGAAGGTGCCAGAACGAGCGCAAAGGTGCCAGGAATTACATGCAGCAGATTATTGCTGCAAGTGAGATCGCAAACACATCCCCCCTAGAGTATAATCTGAGCATTACAAGATGGTGTAAGTGCTTCCCAATCACAGCTTTCAAAACGACAGATGACAACGAAAAGGCAGGGCAATCCCTGCCATAAAGCAAGTGCTCGTCAATTTAGTTCGGCAAGTGAGGACCAACGCAGCATAGTTGTTTGCAATTTGTTGTTTATGCTTGATTCTTGATCGGGATTAAACTCTGCATTGACACAGGGGGCTGCGTGCAACTACTGAGCTTCATCAAACAGTCACATCTCATATCTTATCCCACCTTGTTTGCCTCAATCCGCTTGTGCAGCGACGCCATGGCTGCCTCCTGCTCCATCTTAATTTGCTGTGCGCTCTTGGTCAAGTGCCTGCGCAGCAGCAAGGTGTTTTGATACATGACTGCAAACCAATCAATTGCATTTCACTTTCAGCATGGCTACTTTGGTGCACTTGCGTAATATGTTGTGTAGCCTTGGAAGACGAGCATGCTGCTCTTAAAACTCCTTACAGAGAGAGAGAATATGAGCGGGCATTTCTAATAAAAGATAGGCAGCTGTGATATCCTGCATCCATCATCTAATAAATTGCAAAGAGAAGACCCGCAAAAAGCGGTTGGAGTCGTGGCTGGTTTTGTGCATGGTACTTCTTAGACACCATCCCAACAATTCTGACACAGCGCAAGTTCCAAAACAGGCACGGAAACGCAGCGGTGCGGTGCGTCGCTCTGCTGCCGTAGCTACTTCACGCAAAGCAATACTGCGGTGATACATATGACACGCACTTGTCCAATAGCGAGGTGGCCTCCGCTTGCAACACGCTCAGCTCTGCCTTGGTATCAGCAACACGTGCCGACTGCACCCAGGCTGCAAACTCCTTCGTCTGTGGGCAGCACAGCAACAAAAGAGAGACCTGGATTTGCAGGAGCTGGATAAGCAACTAAGCAGAGGGGAAAGAGAAACAAGCCATCATTACTCATGGCAAATTTAAGCAGCAAATGCTAATGCCCTGATCGTAGTTCCTCACTGCCTAGACCATCGCAATGCACTCAACCGTGCCTCTTTACATACACCATTGCATACCGACCCCTGGAAATCCAATTTTCTTACCTGGCCAGATGGCTTTGAAGCATCTGTCAACATCTTCACTGGCAACTTGTGTGCCTCGGCCACACCCTGCACGGAGGAAGGGAGGTCAGTGAGCCAGTGATACGTTTGTTTCTCAGCAATTTTTTTATTTGCTGGCTGGCTTCATTTACAACCAAATTTTCAACCCTCATTATCATGGTTTAAAGATGCCGAGTCACGTTTAAACCATCATTTATCGGGTATATTTGGTTTGCGCTACTTTCACGTAATGGTGTACTATATATTGTGATTTGCTCTCGTCAATGACAAATACACGCTCAAGCATCGTCCATGACCTGAACTTGTGGGACGTACACACATGCATATGGAAGCAACACACATGCATAAATATGCAAAATACCACCTAAAGCTCTCTTGCCTTGACCTCCCCCTGGACCCCTTTTATCCCGCGCTATCCACACGACCACCACCACCACCACCACCCCTGCCATTCCCCTCACTCACCTTGACCTTCTCTGCAAACTTCTTGTACCCTGCCGATGCGCCGTCCATCGACACGCCCTCTCCATCTGCCTCCACGGAGGCCAGGGCCTCCAGGAGGGCTGAGTGGAATTCAGGTGAGGTGTAAGGCTTGATGGAGTTCAGCATCTCCTTGGCTGTGCCACTGGTAGATGCCTTCTCGGCAACGCGCTTCTGGACCTCAGCCATGGGGTCTTCAAAGCCCGCCTGCGTGTGTGGGAAGAGGGGGTGACGGGCAGACCCAAGGATAACTGCATGCTTCTGTGGAAAAAGAATGAAAAGTAAACCTTGTGTGTTACTAAAAATGGGCGCTATTTATTTTGGAAATGGGCTACTTTGCGCGTTCGCTTTCGGAATGAGTGACTGCAGAACTCACAGCAGTTGACCTGGGACAGTCAAGTTTCATTCCAAGGACTATGACAGTTGAGGACACAAGCAACAAAGACTGGTGTGCGAGGGCAAGAGTGCGATAGAAATGTGTGCAGATGGTTGAGCATTTGCATGCACAAATGTATATTTGTGTGCATGCACGCACGTGTTTCTGTTTTGTGCTGTTTACAAGTGTGTGAGTGTGTGTGTATGCGTACGTGCATGCGTGTGTGTGAATGTGTGTGTGTATGTGTGTGTGTGTGTGTGTGTGTGTGTGTGTGTGTGTGTGTGTGTGTGTGTGTGTGTGTGTGTGTGTGTGTGTGTCATCCATAACACAAGAATGGGGCACAGAACGCACCTTGGCGCCTATGCTCAACAGTTGAGCAGCGTAGCGCTTGAGGGAGGCAGGCCCTTCTTGCTCCCACGCCAAAGGCACGGACACACCCTGCAGCGCGTCCAGCAATTGTACAGAGTAGTTTTATGTCTCAGCCTCGTTACCATCATCACGAAAGAGGGCCTTAAAGCAAGGGGTGGTTCCCTTACAAACAAGCTCCTGCAGCAGGACACCCCAGGGGCCCACCAGGCAATGCACAAAGTGCCTGGCCCCTGCCGTGCACTCTCCCCACAAATCGCTCTTCCATCCCTCTTCCTTGCCCCGGTCTGACCTGGATCCCTGACTCCACAATTTGAGCAGCGATGTACTTGCGCTGGACCTTGGAGGCGAGCTCGTACTTCTCTTCGGGCTTTTCGACTGACTTGGACTTGTTTGCGTACGCCGCTCGCATGTAGCTCTTGATGGCACTGCTCACTTCAGCATCGGAGTCGTTGCTTAAGAAGTGCACGACGTCGGCCTTGCTGGCCTCTGCAGGGGTTTGTGATGTGGAAAGGGGTGCAGGTGGAAAAAGAGCATGCATCTGTTGCTCGTGCATCCCCAGCATATACACAACTGCATGTGTGTGCACCAGGTGTGTGTATGATAGGGCAGAGCTCTGCGCGTCCAAGGAGAACTTAAACCGCAATGCAAGCCTGCCCTCACCAATTCAACACCGCACCTGTTGCCATTGCCCTGCTGCCAGCGGCATTGTTCAGTGACCTCAGCAGCTGCAAACAAACAAAGAAGAGGGAGTTGGCAGTGGTCCTCCGCATTTACGCACATTACACTAACTAATTTCACTGCTCTCTCCCCATGCTCTCACCAAGCTGGCCCTCAGCAACGCCATTTTGCAAATCTTATTTGATTCTACTCCTTTATGAGAAAAAATGCTGAGCTCTAGATCAAAATTATAACAAGCCTAGTTTACTAAATTTTGTATTTAGAAGCAGGTGGCTAATGGAATGCATGGACCAGGGAAAGCAGGTACCCTTCCTTGCCTAGTGAACCAATGCGCATAGTTCACACACACACACACACTCACACACACACAAACACACACACACACACATACACGCACACATACACGCACACACACGCGCGCACACACACACATATACACACACACTCACGCACTCACACACACACACACACACACACACACACACACACACACACACACACACACACACACAAACAAACACATACACACACACATAAACACAGACACACACACATACACGCACACACACAGACACACTCGCAGACACATGCACGCACACACACAGACACACATACACGCACACACACAGACACACACTCACACACACTCACACTTAACACTTGCATCCACTACTTTTAATGTACAAGCCACTCTTGAGTACACGCACACATACGCAAAGACAAACATGCACACAAAACGATAATGCACACTCAATATAACACCAAACTAATGCTCAACCCCGCCTTTGTGTTCGGAGGAGGAACGTGCCTCGCGTGGCGACTACCATATTCCTCTAACAAGCTTTCCCTCTCCCATTCGGACTCAATATCCTCCGAGCAGCCCACTTGGCCTGTATGGCACCTCCTTCACCACGCCACCCCCCTCTGTGCAGCTGAACCAGCAATCTGCTCCTTCTTTCCCTCCCCTTCCCTCGTTCCTGACCTCTACTCCAGAGGACTACGTTGAGGATGGCGAGGTACCTTCTAATCTTAATTCCTGTAGCTTAGGGGCACTTAAGGCAACGTGTAAGAAAGTTCACAAAAGCATCATTGCTCCTGCAAGCCTCAATGTAGCGTTTGCACCTTTGCACTTGCTTCCATCTCGCATAACGGCCTCTGTTAGACTCTTTTGGAAGGGAGAGATGGCAAGGCAATTGTTTTGGGAAACTGTGGGGGTCTGTTGCTCAAATGTTGCAGGCAAAAAATGTGGTGATGAAAGTTTATGCACCAAGATCTTGGTGTTCAAGGGTTAATACAAAGAGCGAACACCAGCTGTGTGACTTTTCACCTTCTTTCATGCAGTGGGCAGACACCTTGATCCAGCTTGAACTGGGACGGCAGCATGGCCCACGTGCCCTGCATAGCAGGTAGGGAATGATCTGAACTCAAAACATTCCTACCAACTCACGTCACGCACGAGTACGCTGCTTTCTCTGTACGGCTTCATTGTATGGCAGAAGCGCTTGCACACAAAAAAATAAGTGTTTGAACACACCCACACCCACCCACACCCACATGCACCGTGCAGCGTCTCAGCCAACCTTGAGGCCGTCCTTCGACAGCAAGGGGACCACACAAGGGGAGACGGAGGGTCAGAGGAAGATCTTACGGCAGCCTTGGCAGCTGCAGCAGGAGCCTGTAGCAGCGGCGGTGCGAACAGCAGCAGGAGTGGCAGCGGCAGAGGCAGTGGCAGTGGCAGCAGCAGTAGCGCCATTGCATTGCACCGTAGGGGCCGCAGGCGTGGCAGTAAGGTGGGTTCTAGCCCCTTTTTGGAGAAAGAGGGTTAGTTGAAACCATTCCCAGGGGCCAAATTCCGTGTTCTTCCCATGATGCAGGACGGATCTGCTAGTGTGCCGCTGGAGCAGCTTAACCAGCAAGGAGGTTTTGAGAGTCATGGGCTTCAAGGTGAAGGGGTAAGCCATCAGCAGGACTGGAGTGGCGTGGGCACAGGGAGAGGGGAGAGAGGCACTGGCCCCCGCAAGAGACCTAGGTCTTCAAGAGCCCTGCAACAGCAGTTAGCAGGCTTCCAGCAGCAGTTCACGCTGGCTGCTAAGGTCCAGGTGCGACTGACGGATCTCGCAGAAAGCAAAACTGAGCTTGATCTCTGTCTTAGCCCAATGCTGCTAGTGACGCCTGGGCTTGTCAGTCATGCAAATAGGCTTCAGAGTTCCATTTACTATTATTTATTACTGTAAGGTTGCAAGTATTTAATCTGAAAGTGTCTGCTGCCTTTCTCACCGTAATTTCCTGCACTGTACCCCGACCCATCACACGGCACACAGTGGTGAAGCAGCAAGGGCACGTCAACAACGTACTCGAGCTTCCAGTAAACAGCACACTGTGTGGTGTAAAGCTGTGTTCTATCTGTTTCTGCCTACCAAATCTGCCTTTACTTCTGCCTCCTGCGCACAGTGCCGCGGTATCAAGGGCACGTCAGCGGTTGCCAGACAGAACAATGCCATTCTGCAGCGAATGGACGCACGCCTGAGCAAGCATGCACAGGGTGCCGAGCAAATGCAGGGCCTCGTGCAGGCAAGTGCTCCTTAGACGAACAGTATAAGCTACTGAATTTCAGCCATCGCAAAGCAGTCACTTCAGCTAAATAAAGTTGATGAAAGCCGGTCGGTGATGTAGAGAAGAAGATCGAGGCAGGTAGGTATCTAAGCAGGCTGTGTTGCACCTGTTTAACGCTTGTCAAAGTGGCAGTGG
>Ga0307966_1003060_pt1 | contig 12624 bp, 10 predicted proteins | sample OrgLakmetagen646_FD_203141 | JGI IMG/M metagenome (GOLD analysis project Ga0307966, IMG submission 203141) | Saline water microbial communities from Organic Lake, Antarctica - #646 | ecosystem: Environmental > Aquatic > Non-marine Saline and Alkaline > Saline | place: Antarctica: Organic Lake... | reverse complement strand
GTGTTTGTTTGTGTACTTGTGTGTGTGCGCATGCGTACATGTGTGCATGCACGTAGGTGTGTGTGCATGCGGGTACGTGTGCGTGCGTGCACATGTGAAGGGAATGAAGGCGCCCTTCCTCTTGGTCCTTCCTCCACAATAGAGGGCCAGCCTCCCAAGCTGTTTGTCCACCTTGGGGGCCTTGAGGGGCGGCTTGGGAGGCTTTCCCGGCTTGTCCCCATTCATGCTTAAAATTAATTAATTACAATGCGAGCTTCGCGAGGCCCTTGTAACTTAGATATTTAAATTGCTCCCGACACACCGCGAGGGGGTCAAAAAGTTCGCGTAGCGCGGTGATATAAGTACCCTATGGTAAAATGCATAGAGTTCTCTGGCAAAGCGTTCCAGGGCTGATACTCCAACGTCTCAGCTCGGTTCAGAAGTTGTTAGATTTACTCAGCCCACTCCCTACGCTGACAACTCAGCCCCACAGACGTTGCAGTGGTGCGCATGGCACTGTGCTGGAGCTTGTGCGTGAAAAGTGCTGCTGTTGCTGTTCCCTGTCTGTTAAGAGGACAGGTCAGGTGCAAGCATTGTGCCCAGGCTGGTCACAACGTCTCACACGAACGTTGCGAGCAATCCTCAAGGGTTGCATGGCAAACTTCCGCGTGTCATGATCCTCTGACTAAAATAAAATTATATACCGCACCTTTCTTATATCACCCCGATTGCATAACGTCTTTAGCCCTTGGGAATGATGCTGGTATTGTTTTTTATATTTTTATATTGAGGCTGCGGGGTTCTCTGGAGTTGCCGTAAATAAAGTTTGGCGGGTGGCCGAACAGGAAGGGAATGACTCTTCCGCCATCCCTGCCCCCCTCCCAACATAGTCGGAGCTCGAGCTGCCCCTGCCGTTATGACACAGGCAACCACATGCAGGCACTACGCACACATGTATGCATAAGCTAACACGCGCGCTGGTATGCGCAACCTTAAGCGCATGTGCACACGCAAGCATGCACTACGCACACACAAACACACATCAACACACACACTCTTACTCACACACACACTACACACATAGACACAAACACACATTAAATCAAGCACTGTATATGTGCGCACACGCGCATGCTGACACATATACAAACACACGTGCAAGCGCTGGGCAAACTCCACACCGGGGTTGGTGCGGGAATGGCTAAAATATTTCTTGGAAGGGTCCGGGGTTCCCCAGGGCTATTTGTATTATTTAGTATTTACCGTACCTTACTGTACTCACCCCGGTGCCCAAATTTCAGAAATATTAAATGTAACCCCGGGTAACCCCGGACCCTGTAAATAAATGTTTTAGCCTTCCCCGCACCAACCCCGGTGGGCATTTAGCCCAGCCAGTGCCTGTACAAGTGTATGTGTATGCGTGCACATGCGCGAATGTGCGTGTGCAAGTGTGTTTTCGTTTCTCGCTTGCTGTGCGTTTGCGTGTGCATGTGCATGTGCGTGTGCATGTGCGTGTGTGTTGTGCGTACAAGTGTGTGTGTGCGTGTGTGTATGCGCATGCGAGTTTGTGCGTCTGCATGTGTGCTGATGCTTTTTGTGCTGAGCCCTCTCCTCTTTTGCCTGCTGCAGCCTGGCTAGGTCGGCTTTCTGTTGCTCCTCCTTTTGCTGCTGCAACGGTGCTTTTTCCTCTGCTGTCGCTGCCGACTTGACGAAAAAGCTGTCAAACGTCCGCTGCAGCGCCCGCTGGAACACACCAGGGCGCAACCTGTGCTGCTGACGCTGGGGCTGGTGTTAGTGCTGGGGCTGGGGCGGGGCCTGGGGGGGGAGCGGGGGGGGCAGAGGGGCCTTCTCAACTCATCATTGTTCACTCACCCACCAAACTTTATTTTCGCTAACCCCGGTTAACCCCGGAGCCTCTGAATAAATATATATTTTACGATGTTGGTATCACGCCGGAGGGCAAAAAACGTTATTTACCCGGGGTGAGTTAAGAAAGGTACATTATGAATTTTCGGTTCCGGGGTGAATGCTTAAGGTACGGTAGCACATCAACAGTAGCATTGATTGAATCCAAGCTCAGAAAGTCATGCTTGCATGGTCAACCGTGGACTTTGCAACTGGAACACAATTGAGTGCCCCTGACCCAGCAAACGCAACCAGGGAAGTGTGCTGATGGATACTGCACCAGCAGGAAGTGGTTTGGGGCTTGGCTGAGGGATCCTCGGCAGCTTCCTGGAGCTTCTGAACCTAAAATGTTGCTTGAAAACTTTACACACGGCACAGGTTCCCCTCATTAATTTGACACGGTGATGGTTTTGGTTAGGAGCCTACGTCAAGTCTCAGCCCGGGAGGTGCCCTGGGTGGGCCTGGGGAGGAGGTCGGGACTGCCCAAACATAAATTGTTGCTCTAGAACTTCCAGGCTTGTTGAGTTGTACGGTTTGGTACGGTTACGGTTTGTACGGTACGGACCATACTTGCTGTGAAACAGCGTACTTCCATAATTGTTACACCATATTTTACCGTAATTACGGTATATTACAGTACGGTCTACGGTACGGTGCCAAGGTGGCACTGCCAATGTAAAACATGTTGATCTCAACATAGGCCCTGCCGCTCCACACCCTGCCCCCCCCCACCTCCCTGACCACGCAGGGCCACCAAACAAAATTTTGCATTGTGGCAGCCAAAATCTCAGGTCAGGATATGCACTGGGTGGGCCTAGGGAGGCATTTATGTGAAGTTTGGTGGAAAGGAGGCGACGCTAGGGGCATACGCCCCCACGAGGGGGACTTTGCCATGTTTATTTTAGTTTGGACTACAAGGCATTAGACGTGGGATAGCTGCTCAACCTAAAAAGATAATTTCAAAACAAAATAAGTAAAAAGGGAATGTTTCGCAATTGGAACATTGCTGACCTTAAAAGTACGAGGCTAGGGGGGCAAGTTAGACTGCTGATGAGGAATACGCACTGACAAAGCGAAGCTGCAGGTGAAAAACGTCCAAAAGGCTAACACGTCCTACTAGCCCATACACACAAACGCTGTCTGCGTAGAAACGTAGGAATTAAAAACTTGAGGCTAGAACATACACACATTAACTTAAACAAAGACAAGTTTATAAATGCAAGGACTCCTGAAGTTGGATAAGGCTTGAAAGTGGGTGTAACTGGTCTGATGTAATCAGTGTTGTGCACTTTACTGTTGACGCCGTCAACCGTCATTTGACGGTCAGGCGTAATTTACGGTTTTGACCGTCAGAAACTAATCCTCAGGCGTAATTTACGGTGTTCATTTTTGACGTCTGACGGTCGGCTTTACAGTTATTTACGGTGGGAAACCGTCAGGAATTAGTTATTTACGGTGGGAAACCGTCAGCAGCTGGCCAGGCCGGGCCAGGCTTGACTGACTCAGGGCCAAACAAGCCCTCTTGGCCTGATTACCGGAGGACATTTTATACTTTTATCGCAAATCGCGAATGTTATTTGTGGGGAAATCGGAGCTAGAGTTGGCACTCTGAGCCACTGAGTACCTGACGCCGCACCGTTACTTACGATTTCCCACCGTCAGTATGAATTTCACTGTTAATTACGGTTATGTTACGCAGACGTCATTAAAGCACCGTAATTTACGGTGCCATTTCTGATTGACGCTGTATGTGCACAACACTGGACGTAACGTAAAAGTGGCATTGTTTTAGTATTCACACTGCTGGACTTGCAGTTTTGTGGAAAGGATAATTTAGTGGGCAATCTAAAATGAGCTCCCAGCATCATTGCAACAAAAATGAAAGAAAACGGCTGAGTGGTTGGTGTTGTATGAGGATTTGAGCCATTTTCCCATGGAAATCACCACATTAGGGCTTACATGCAACATGTGTGCTTAATCCAGTCTATCTCAGCACGCAAAGCGACCCACATAAAACTGGGCACATGCCCGGGTAGTTCTCAATGCCAGCTACACTTTGGTACTAAAGTGGTGTTAATCGGATGAGGTGGCTGTGAGTGGCTGCCTTCTGAATGCAAAAATGCACATTTTCAGGCCTTTCCTCCGTTGACCTCCTCTGGTTTTTTCTTCACCAAGAAACGCTTTTTATTGCTTTTTCCAGGAAGCTATTGCAAGCCCCCCCTGAAAGGTGCAAAAAGAGCATGGGGCAGCTCTCACTTTTGTGCGCACCAGCAGGTTGTCCCAGGCATTTGTATGTAAAGCGTCGGCGACCCTTCCTGAGGCAGGTTTCAGGGATGGTCACCAAAAAGCAAACTGGAATTTGGATACAATGAATTTTCTGTACAGTTAACATGCACCCTTGCTGGTCATGCAGGACCTACCCCTTGGGCGCCTTGGCTCGTCCCTAGGATTGTTGCGCTTGCCGCACATGCCTGAGGTCAAGAAAGCACTCATGGCGCAATCTACTGGAGGGTCAGCAGGATGTCTGGAGTATTTCAGCCCTAGCATAGTGGACATAGAGGCCATCAAGTACAAAGACAAGTCCAGGGAGAAGCAGCGACAAAAGGTATGGCAAAGAGCAGTGCTGTAATGACTCGGTCTTGATGTTTCTCGGCTTTAATTGTTCAATATTGCACGTAAGAGGTGTGTGTGAACAGTAAAACTGTTTTAACAAAATCTCTATCTTGACCTATTTGGGCAGGTCAGGTGATGCTTAGAATGCCAAACCAAGATGCCAAATCACCGTAATGCTTCTTATGGATTGCACACACACACACACACACACACACACACACACACACACACACACACACACACACACATACACACATGCACACACACACGCACACACACACACGCACACACATGCACGCACCGTCTGGCTGGGTGGCGTGTTTACAGGGCTATCAAAAAGAAGTGCAGTTACACGCTCCACCCCATTTTTGTTTTTCTTAGGATCACACCACTTTTTAGTCCAGTACCCAGTACCCAAACACACTCTTCAGTGTTTGCACACTTGTCTGCAGCTGTTGAAGGAGAGATCAAAGCAGGCAGCAGACGCAAAAACAGGAAATGTCAGTAAAAAGCGTGCGCGGGATGGTAAAGATAGCAAGCTGCAGGACGCGCAGCACCAGGCAGGCGAAAGGCTGACTGCTGCGGTACGCAGAAAGCTTCAGGTATGCGCCTATTTGCTGTTCCCTCATTCATTGGGTAGAGTCTGGAGGGGTGTGCCTCTTCCTAAAAGGGGTTAATAGGACTTTTCTGATCAACCCTCTTCGGCGCTCCTATAATAATTGTGCGTCCTTATCTTTCCTCATTTTGAATTGCCTCATCTATTTTGGACAGGGAATTATCATGCTTTTGAGCTGATGCAGCGGACAAACCTTCCGCATCCATTTCATATACACCCAAGTATAGCTCTGCTCCAGTGCCTGTTGCTTCGGCACCTTCATGGGTTTTGAACTTTGCCCTGCTTCACATTTGTGCCTCGTGCTGCTCATAACAGGCTCACGATGAGGCCAAGGAGTTGTCTGCTGAGTATGCGCTGCTGCGTAAAGTCAAGAGCGGGCGAATGAGTGAACGGGCATATGAAGTAGCTACTGGATTAGCTGCTGCCAGCGAGGACGAAGCTTGTGAAGATGAACGCACAGATGAGCCCAGTGTAGATGTCAGCCCAAGCCAGACCTACGAGGGCCCCAGAAAGAATAATGCGTCAGACAGAGGAAATATCAGCCGCAGCAAGGAGATGGGCAAGACATTCTTCCAAGCTGCAGGCGGCGCAGGTGCCAAGCGCCAGAAGCAGGGTGACAGCAAAGACAGAGCCGCTGGCAAAAGCAAGGACAGCAACCAGCCTGCGTCTGCAGATGCAACAAAGCTGCAGCAGAAACAGGAGGCACGGATGCGGAAGCTGAAACGGAAAAAGTCAAAAAAAAAGTTGTAAGAGTGTAATAGAAGGCTGGATGCGTGTAAAACGAGTGCATCTAATTGCAAGTGAGTCGTCTGCAAAACTATCGCCAATGGAAACCTGACCACCATTTTCTAGCACCATGTGACATGGCCGGGTAGTGCAATAAGTAGTCTTCATCTTTATTAAGTGGAGAGGCCTGCTTGGTATCGTTTGGGATGGCTGATCAACATTTAAGTATGATAAAACTTGAATAAACATCATGCAAAAAGTGCGATGCTAACCTTATTGGGAAGGTGATTCAGAGTTACAGAGTTACAGATAGCCATCAAGGTAAGGTTACATCGCTATATATGCCTCAGGGGCATCTGAGCGGAAGCTTGGTAAAGCCTGTAACCACCCTATCTAAACAAAAGGGAAAGTTTCTATGATAAGCAAGAGAAAGAGTCGGAAATAAAAGGTCTAGCCATCAAGGTAAGGTGATTCAGCTCTAAATGCTGATGAATGTCCCTCAATAATTTCGTATGAAAACCAAGGAAGATTTCAAGTCTATATTGAGGACATGTTGCGCTTCAAGTTTAGTTTAGGTTTAATTACAAATGCCTCCAATTGGATTGTAAAGGCCTCCTGGCAGCTGCTCAACCTATAGGCCAACAAAAAATTAATCAAAAAGATTGAGAGCTTACCAACAGAGCCCAGCCATACATGGCTTAAGCTGGTACCATGATTCGTGTGCCAAGCTGTGCGCCTGCACTTATGAACTTGTACGCATCACAGTTATGTCGTAGAAAATTTTTGATATCACCATCAGAAATATTGTCACGAAAGGAAAGAAAACAGCAGGCAGTGAAAACCACCCCCCACATTAAATAAGGGAATTAAAGCCACTTTGGTACCAAGTGCTGTAAAAATCCTTTACCAGCAGACAAAAAGGGCCCTGTCAGACAGGTAGGAGTCAACAGAGTACCAAAAGGAGTAAAGAAGTTACAAATAGACTGGAGTAACAGGTTTAAATAAGCAAGAGTGCCAGGCACAGAAACTGCAGGGGGGGTTACCAGGGACTCACTACCCGTCTTTACCATGCCAGCCTCAAAAACTACCAAGATGCATATTATCAAATAAACGGTTGAACTGGTGCTGTATGGGTTTTAGGGGCCCCAATTGATTATGCCCCAATTGATTATCATCTTGAAAATCTCCGCTATCGTTAAAGATAAAGCCAACAGCCCAAAAGTGCGACAGCCAGGCTGCGATCTTGTGAGAAGTGTTTGCTGTAATACACAAGACTTGTAGCACATACCAAAAAAACTCAACTTTACAAACACGTGAACTCCGCTCCGGTCTGAGTTTCTGCCAAACAAGCAACTCTCACTCGAGTCCATGACATCAAGTCCTAAACCATGCTACATTCCTCATAACATTCGTAATCAGAGCTGTTCCCATGTACTCTGGCATGAATGTCGGAAACCTCTGATGATACGCCACTGGCTTTTTGAAACAGTTGTAAGCTTTAATTAACGCTTTGAAACATCAAGCATGCCAACTGGCACGTACTAAGCCAATTAGGTACAGATTTTTTAAAAATATTCAAGAAATGGTTGACCTTGAGTCTGCATGCATGCCACCTATAACATGTTTTAAATTTACTTAATGCACAGCTGAGGTACATGCAAAATAGAACAGCAAAAAGTACATAGGCAAAATGGGAGAGGAAAAGCTGTGCACTTGAATTTCTTTGTATTGAAGTGCTAGTAAAATAGAAAGAAAAAGAAGAACAGGCTGAGTGCTAACCCGCGTTCATCCAGCAACATAACCTCGGGGCACTCAACAAGAGGCAAGGAAAACAAGAGTAAGCCAGAACAATAGCGATTAAGCTGTTGCGATGGCTGGTGCGCCAAAACCAACTCTAAATTAATCCAAGGCTAAAGCAAAAATCTCCCCTGGAGGTCTAAGCTAGAAAAGCACAGCAAGTCGCTCTCAAAAACCAAGTCCATAGTGGGGAGGACAGGAAGGGAAACAGTGAGCTAAAAGTTGGCCTAGGCAAATGGGTGCAGGCTCCAATGCTAGGATAAGGGTGAGGCTGGTTTGTCTATACCTAGAAACAGACAGCCGACACAAAAGATTCTAGCTAGGACGGCAGCTACAATGAAGCAGCCAAAGAGCTGTTCGGCCTAAAATACACAAAAGGGAAAGTTTTAAATTCCCTGGAAACTTTTGATCTCCCTTCAAAGTAAGCCTTTTAAATATAGATCTTAAGCCAATCAAGATTTTTACTGACTGATAAGCACAAAAATTTACTTTCCACACTGTCCTGATATGGTGCACCATTGTTCAATTTTCCCGGTAAGTGCAATACCAGATCGCTCCAGCACTACATCCAGCTAAAGGACATCACAGATTGATCTGCATGCCCAAGCATGCATCCTTGATACTCCCACCCCCTTCTTCCTTTCTGCGACGTTGCCTAAGCCTTCCTCAACAGAGAAAAGAACGCCTGTTTGCTTGATTAAGCACGAGCAGAAGGCAACGAGAAAAAGCTGTTGATATGTGTCTCAGGATGCTAAACAGGCCTCAGTCAGATTCATGAAACCAGACGTGCTGAGTTAACTTATCAAGTGTGCAGGTACGGAGAACAGAGGACAGTCGCTCAGCCCAGCAGCAGTGCCCAGCAGCATGCGGCACCAAGGCAGCCAACCCGCCAAAGCAGAGCCCCAACATGGAGCCCCCCAAAGGCGAGCTGTACAAGAACAGCTCCATGCTACCGAAACTCTCCAAGAGCACCCCCTCCTCCCCTCTCCCCACTTCCCCACCAACATACCCAGTTGATCAGGCAGGCCCAGACACCAGCGTGGGACGAGACCATGCATTCCTCCGCCATTATTTAAGCGCAAGTACAAGAATATGAAACTGGTTGAGCTTGTCAAGGCTACTTCAGCGTGTGTATTTTGGGGCTTAAAGAAAATCCCCCTTTGAGAAAATGCCCCAACAACGTGTTACGTAATGTTTCTTTCCCTTTTTTCTTTTCCTGACTAAGGAGTTCCATGGTTTGTATCATGATCTTGGGTTTAATTTGTTCAGTAGACAGGAGGAATTAAAGTGTAAAAAGATGGACTGAGAAATAAAACAATTGAAAAGGCTGAGCTTGAAACTAGCAAGTTACGGGGCCCATTCTAAGAGCATCGAAAACTTTGACGCAAATAGTTCAAAACTTAGCCGCGATCAAGGATCTAAAGGCCACAGTTTGTGCCCTGGGCAATCACAATTTATTTGTGAGTACCTCTCCATGTACTATAATTTTTTGTTGAGCAGCTTATTCACAACCAGGTGGCGTTGCCCCTGGGTGCAGATCGCCAAGTTGTGATCCGCACAAGCACGTCCTGTACGCGTCAGAATACGTGCTATGCTTGTTCAGAATGTTAATGTCTGGAGCTAGTAGTCTGATCAACCACAAAGCCAAACCAAACAGTTCATAAGGATTTTACTCCTTATGTTACGTGTTAAAGAGTCTTCTTTTTCTGGCTACTTCGACGCATTTTGCAAATAGCACTCTGGTAAACCCGAGGACGGGTTTCTCTAGGGGGGGGGGCAATGTAACAAGCATTGTTACATGTGTGGTAATGGAGTTAGTTGGCCTAACTCCTTACTGCAAGGAGGGGATATTATCCCTGGGGAGTTGGATTTCAGTAGAGTTAATATAATAGAAATTACACAAATTCCCTGATTTCTCTGCTAGCAGGCAGCAGCTCACAGACACGGGCGAGCACGGGGCCCGTGTCCTCCCGCATCAATTCCTCAGCCTAAGGTACAACTGTCGGTACTTCACTTAGCGCTGTTACATTCTGGTATCGAAGCCGAGGTTCTCGGTTCGAGTCTTCCGGCCCGCAAAGACGAAGTGTTTTTGCGCACGCTTTACACTTCGCCGCATAACATCGAGCTCCTCCGTTAAAATCGAGTTCCTCCGTTAAAATCGAAAGCCTCAATCATGTAAATACCGTACAGGTTAGGTGGTATATGCTACGAGGACGCGGTGGGGCGAATGTATATATATGCATAAGTAAAGTAAGAATTAATTATCGCTCATTCATCCGGGTAACCATTTTGGGCCGCTACGCTACAAGAGCAAGAGATAAATTCTTCACCAGCCAATGTCGGACGACATGTAGGCGACTTCGAAATTCGTCAAAGTTGCGATGGAAGAGAGAGCAGGGGGGCTTGGTGGCCATGCTTCGCGAAGAATACGTGTCTGGGAGGCGTGGCAAGGGAACGAGGTGCAGCTCTGGTGTCTGCTCATTGCCTGGGCACCCCCATCTTGTGGAACCACAAGTGCATGTGCAAACACAGTAAACACTGCTATTCACCTGCAGAAGTTCCTTTGCTGGGGTCATCTTATCACGGGGCCCAACTGGAAGCCCACTGTAGGCACGGTCTTCATCCTGGTGGCGCCCGTGGTCATATACCTCACCTTCGTTGCCTCATACATGACCATCCAGCGCTCTGCTGCAATCATGGTCTTTAGGTTGGTGTCACACACCCTCCATGCTCTCTTGCCTTGCCAGAGAGGAATTGCATGAACACCTGGCAGTCTCGTGCTCCTGCTCTGCAGCTGCATCCTCCCTGTGCTGGCCTTGCTCTTCCTGGGCATGACCGCATGCACCGACCCAGGCATCATTCCAAGGCGCCAGCCTGATGAAGAGTACCTCCAGGGCAGAAAACCACGGTAGGCTGCTGAAATGACTTCTTGCAATTCACGGGCTTTGTGTTTGTTGAATACAAGGGTGTGAAATGCTGCTTATGTGAGAAGCCACCTTCATGTAGCACTCAAACGCATGCAGACACACGTGTGCACACAAACATGATCAGAAACAATCGCTGCGCGTCCGTCCTCTCCCACTAATACCTATCACAGGACCAAAGAAATGATGGTGAACAATCACCGCATCATAACACGCTACAACGACACTTGCCACTTCTACCAGCCACCTCGTGCGCACCACTGCAGCGTGAACGACAATTGTATAGAGCGATTCGACCACCATTGCCCTTGGTGAGCAAGATGTGCACACAGACGCACACCCACGTACAAACACGCAATCATACACGCACACATGTAATCACACGCGAATTAAAAGGGATGAGTTTCAAATAATTAGGTCACACACATCACACATGGCAATAAAATACATGCAGTTTGTCACATTAAAGCACGCGCATGCCAACAAATGCATACAGACGCAAGCATACTCTCATTTGAAAGATAAAAGTTGCTCATAGATAGGATTGGCCAGAGCCATACACACATACGTATTTACGGTGCATATACGATATTTCTAGCAAGGAAATGTCCATTTATATGGTCATATGCGGTGCGTGTGTACAATCCTGGCCAACCCTACTCATTGGCATACATTCACACAATTTAGAATGTCCTCACCTACCCCCGCATATGCTTCATACAAAGCCACACATTCACTTGCATGCAGGGTTGGAACCACTGTGGGAGCGGTAAGTACAGGTTGTAATTGGTGCCTTTGCGAGAGACTCAGATGAGAGTAATAGCTGTTTTTTCAGAGGAAATTAGGGTGCTTTGTTACATATGGAAGGTATGCACAGCACATGCACGTGCCTCAAACCACACAAGCTTACAAGATGGGCCATGACTCTGGGCGCCTGCCATTGTGCTTGTTTGTTGCAGCTACTCGTGCTCACACCTAATGAAGTGCTGCCCCATGCTCCCTCACACTTTGCTCCATCTACTCTCGTGCCCTACAGCGCAACTACCGGTTCTTCCTACTCTTCATTTACACAGCAACTGTGTTGTGTTTGTACGCCTTTGGCAACTCACTGGCGTCACTGTTCGTGCGACACAGCGAACTTGTAGACAAAGCACGGGCACGTGGGGAGAGTGGAGACGATAAGTGAGTGTTCATCTTGAGATGCGTGCATATTGCGACAAGCGTCTTGGGTTTCAGGTGTTATTAAGCAGACGCAATTCGTTTGTTGAACGAACAGGGTTGTGCTGCCAAGGCGGATAGCACTGTCTTCAGTGCTCTTCGACATAGCCCCCCTTTTAAGTGTTGTAAACAAGTGGCATTCCTCTTGGACAGCTCCCTTGGGTTCATTCCATCTGCTTCAGCAGGATGAAACTGTGAGCTTTTCAGGCTCTCTTAGCAATTACAATTGTTTAAAGCATAGTTTGAAGTTTGAAGCTAAATACCTCCCAAACGGACTGGCACCTTGTCGGTTGGTAAGTGCAGCACATGACCTTTGAATTTGCCGGAAAGTTGTTGCTACTGCTGCCTCAAACCCTCGACCATTCAATATTTTTATGAAAGAATTAGACCGCCATCTCTGCAAAAGAAACAAACAAGGAGTGCATGGTTGGCAGTGAGTGCTGGCACGCAAGTGAATTTTCGTACATGCATACTTGAGCACACATGCACTGAACCATACAACATACTTCGAAGCATACAATAAACTCTTCTACATTAATAATTACAACATTTACAGAAATTGCAGCATGCTCTGCCCTTGAATTTATGCTCTGTAGGCTGGAAGGATCACACCCACTGGCTGTTGCTCTGACATGCAGGTGGGGTCAGACCATTGGAGACACCATTCCGGCCATCGTGATCATGGCCTATACCTTCCTCCTGTTCTGGTTTGTTGGAGGGCTGTCAGGATTCCATGCGTACCTGGTGGCCACCAACCAGACCACTTACGAGACGTTCAGGTACTACAATTGCTGAGAGTGCAGGGGGAAATGTTTCAAAATCTGCAAAGAGATGTGCCATATTTTG
>Ga0307966_1003056_pt1 | contig 12635 bp, 12 predicted proteins | sample OrgLakmetagen646_FD_203141 | JGI IMG/M metagenome (GOLD analysis project Ga0307966, IMG submission 203141) | Saline water microbial communities from Organic Lake, Antarctica - #646 | ecosystem: Environmental > Aquatic > Non-marine Saline and Alkaline > Saline | place: Antarctica: Organic Lake... | reverse complement strand
CGCCATCTTCACGCAGGGTGATCATGTCCGACAATCCGTCGATTTCCTGCAGCAGCTCAAACAGCTCGTTGGCTTTTGCGCTATCATCCAGCGCGGCAACCAGCTCGATGGGCTGCTTCACGTTGTCCAGGTAACCTTTTAATTGGCCTTTCAAATTGGCATCTAACATTTTATCGTCCTTTATAAGGAATAAAGCCGGTGAACCGACTCGATTTTAGCCGGTTGTTCTGAGTTGATGTAGTTAAGATACGGCGCCTGACAAACAAGCTCAAATCAATTGATTCAAAAACTGCGATAGAGATTTACTATTAATGAGCGCCGGCCAGTTCACATCCAATTGAAAGAGTTTCTGCAGTATTTTTGCATAAAGCCAGATGGTGCATTTTGATATGGGTGCAGCTGGACTATCATGGGCAGCTAAATCTGGCCAAACTCGTGGTTTTCAGCCCGGCACACCGGCAACTCGAAATAAGGTACTCCATGTTTCTAGAACGTTTTCACTCTGAAAAGGATGGCCGCGTACACATCAGCGCCGCCCAGGCCAGCCTGTTTGCCAAAGAAGTGGCCGGGGACTTTAACCCGATTCACGATCCGGACGCCCGCCGCTTCTGCGTGCCGGGGGATTTACTGTTCGCGGTGGTACTTTGGCGTTTTGGCCTGTCAACGAATATGACCTTCCACTTTCGCGCCCTGCTGGGTAAAGACGTGCCGCTGGAATTTCGCGAAGGCGCCGACGGCACCATTCAAGTGTGCGATCAAGCCGGCAAGGTGTATCTGGAAGTGGCCCGTAGCGGCGACATAACCACCGACAAGGTGTTTATCGAAGAGTTCACTCTGGGTTACGTAGCAGCCTCGGGCAAAAACTTCCCGCACACCATGAAGCCTTTAATGGAATCCAACGGTGTCATGTTCAACCCGGATCGGCCAATGGTGATGTACGACAGCATGACCGTCACATTGGATAGCCTGCATGCAGCGTCACCGGAACTGGAGCTGCATAACGCCACCCTGGAAGCCAATGGCAAGCGCGGCCAGGTCACTCTGGAGTATCGCCTGATGTCTGGCGACCAGGCGCTGGGTACCGTATCCAAACGGTTGGTGTTGGGCGGTTTGCGCCCATACTGCCAGGATGCCATGGCCGATGTGGTGGCGCAGTTCTACCGCCTGAAGGCCCGCGGCGTGAGTTACGGCGCCGACATTGCCAGCAGCTAAACGCTGAAAATGTTAGCAGACAGGATTTAGCCAGACACAAAAAACCCCGGAAAATCCGGGGTTTTTTGTATCAGACCAGTAAAGGGCCTGATTAATCTGATTCACTGTAAAGAGCTAGTTCAGATCTTACCAACCAGATCCAGTGAAGGAGACAGTGTAGCTTCGCCTTCCTGCCACTTGGCGGGGCACACTTCGCCCGGGTGCTTACGCACGTATTGAGCGGCTTTAACCCGACGCATCAACTCAGATGCATCACGACCGACGCCTTCCGCTGTGATTTCAACGGCCTGAATGATGCCATCCGGATCGATCAGGAAAGTTGCACGGTCTGCCAGGCCTTGGCCTTCACGCATTACGCCAAAGTTGTTGGTGATGTTGCCGGTCTGATCGCCAACCATGTAGTACTGAATCTTGTTAATGGTTTCAGAAGCGTCGTGCCAGGCTTTATGGGTAAAGTGGGTGTCTGTGGATACAGAGAACACTTCAACGTCCATCTTTTGCAGTTCTTCATACTTGTCAGCTACGTCGCCCAGCTCGGTGGGGCACACGAAGGTGAAGTCAGCCGGGTAGAAGAAGAATACAGACCACTTGCCTTTTACGTCCGCTTCGGAAATCTCAACGAACTCGCCCTGTTTGAAAGCGGTTGCGTTAAACGGTTTAATTTCTGAGTTAATAATACCCATACGATATTCCCCTTTGCTTGCCAGATGATTGATGAATGTATGAATGTACTCACTATAGTGATGCTGCGCGCTTAACAAAAATTGATAATACCCAAACTAGAGATAGCTTGAAACTATTACTTACGCTCCCGCCCACCTCTGATAAGCAGCGACGGTAATCTGGATATGTGGATGCTAACCCACGCTATTTCAAGGCAGCGCTCGGGGCGCTGTGCCGTCACCCTGCGTGGTTTCCAGCACCGTCAGCCGAACATCCACTGTTACCCGCAATTCGCCAAGTGCAGCGACGCGGGCCAGGCCCTCAGCTTTCGCGCGGTGAAAGTGCGGGGTCATCGCCAGCAGGTCCGCAATGGCGCTTTCACCGACCAGTGCAAAGCTAAAATTAATCGTTTGCCGCCCTATCGTCTGAAAGCCCGGAGGCGCGCTGCTGGCGTTGGGTTTTTCGACCTCGGGCTTGAGTATCGGGTAAATGACTTCTCGCAATTCACGCAAATGATCCGGCCCGGCGTTGACAACAATCACCCGGCCGCCAGGGCGCAGCACCCGCCGGAACTCAGGATACACCGGAAACCCGAACAGGCTTAAAACGCAGCCCAAAGACCCGTCAGCCAGCGGTATATTAGCGTTGCTGGCGACCACCCATCGCGTTGTTTTTAACTGTTTTGCCGCAGCCAGCACCGCCGGTTTTGAAATATCCAGGCCCACAAAGGACAGTTGCTGTTCGTGTTTCTGACCTGACAAGCAAGCCTCAAGCTGGCGCAAATAATAGCCTTCGCCGCAACCCGCATCCAGACAGGCAAAAGCTTCTTCCATTTCCGGCCGGGTTTTAATGCCCTCACCCTGTGTGTCAACGGCTTCCGCAACCGCTTGCACAACCGCTGCGGCTATAGGCTGATAGTACCCGGCATTTAAGAAACGCTGGCGCGCGGCCACCATTTCTTTGCTGTCACCAGGGGCCAATGACCGCTTGTTCTGCACCGGCAGCAGGTGCACATAGCCCTGGCGGGCGTTATCAAAACTGTGGCCGTTGGCGCAGCGCCAACTGTTTTGTTGCATCAGCAGGGGTTGTCCGTCTAACGGGCAAATAAGGTGGTTAAATGGCGTTATGGTCATAATCAGAGGGTATCGCTGGCAGATGTGCGGGGAGCGCCTTGGTCACGGCGTTGCTGGGCGCTATCTTAGCGCTAGGATAGCACTCTCATGGCACCTTTATTGAGCGGCTTCACACCCGGGGGCTAGCGCAGTTGGCTGTCTTTGCTGGCCCGTCTGTTAACGCCGCCGCTTTTGCCCTGCTGTTTTTCCAGCTCGGCCTGGCATTGTATGCACAGGCGCACACCCGGCACCGCAACCCGCCGGGCCTCGGGTATGTCCCGGTCGCATTCTTCACAATGGGCCAGGCTATCGCCCTTACCCAGGCTGCTTCTGGCTTTGTTAACCGCGTCTTCAACACTGGCGTCGATCTGATCTTGCACGGCGCCATCCCGTGCCCATCCTCCGGCCATAATCCCTACTCCTTTGGCAGCTACGTTGTCTTAACTATAGCTTGGTTATTCTTCCATGGACGTGTTGCCGCGGTTTCACCATTTCAACACGAGGCTTATCCGTTGCTGTACCTACAGGTTACAAAAAATCACACAAAGGCTTTGCAATGACCTCGTTTACGTGTAGAGTGCCTCCCGTCGGAAAGATTTAGCAAAGCACTTCATCAATAGAACGTATTAAGTAACGCATCGTCCTGTTTTTGATCACGCCTCATTTTTTGTTTCCCGCATACCGCTGATCCGTCGTCATTAAGGATGACTGACAGCACATTACTTTAAAGAATTCAGGATTATTATTATGTCTACAGTTACCGGTACCGTTAAGTTCTTCAATGAAGCAAAAGGTTTTGGCTTTATCACTCGCGAAGGCGGCCCCGACGTATTTGTTCACTACAGCTCTATTCAAGGTGGCGGATTCAAGACCCTGGCCGAAGGCCAACAGGTTGAGTTCACTGTTACTCAGGGCCAGAAAGGTCCTCAGGCAGAGAACGTTGTAGCTGTCTAAGCTAGAACAGATAATTGTGCTGTGAATAACAGCCAATAATCAAAAAAGGCAGCTTCGGCTGCCTTTTTGCTGTCCGCCTTTTGTGTACGTGCTTTTCCTGCCCCGCTAATGAATACACTTCGCCCCCGCCAACGTAACCACAATAACGCAGCTTCATTGACGTACAACTCGAAAAGACTGATCACAAGGCCACGCTATGCCCGCAAAACCGATTTTATTCTACGATGGCCAATGCCCGTTGTGCCGCCGAGAGATTGACCATTATCGCAAGGTGGATAAGCAATCGCGCATTGACTGGCAGGATATATTTGCCAGCGACACTACCCTGGCCCAGTACCAGCTTAGCCACACAGATGCGATGAAAGTCATTCACGCCGTAGACAACGCAGGCAATCTGAAGTCTGGCGCCCACGCGTTTGTGGTGGTGTGGCAGGAACTGCCGGGTTACCGCCATTTGGCGACAGTGTTGAAGAAACTGCACCTGGTTGGCCTGGTGAACCGAGCCTATATGGTGTTCGCCCGCCTGCGCTTTCGGTCGCGCTGCAAGCAGGGTTGTGAGTTGCCGCCACGCTAGGCTTTCAGGTATCGCGCCTAACGCAACAGCAAAACTACCGGTTAATTAACTATGGCCCTGTAATTACCAGGGCCCAACCACGTAACCGAGCTTGTCGGGCAGCCACAGCGCAATGCCCGGCACCAATGCAACCAGCAGCAGGCTTACGCCCATAGCGGCAATAAACACCAGCGCCCAACCCAAGGTGTGCTCCAAGCGGATATTGGCAATACGGGTGGTAACCATCAGGTTCACCGCCACCGGCGGGGTAAATTGACCAATCGCAATGTTCATGGCCAGCAGAATACCGAACCACACCGGGTTCCAGCCGAAGTGGTTCATCAGCGGCAGTACGATGGGAATCAGGATCAGGTAAATGGATACCGCGTCCAGCAACATACCCGCCAGCAGCACCAGCAACATCACCAGTCCCAGCAGAACCCAGCCGTTGTCTGACAGCGACAATAGAGCATCTGCTAAATGCTGGAAGGTGCCCAGAGTGGTGCCAGCCCAAGCAAAAATACCCGCCAAAGCGATAATCAACATCACCACGCCGGAGGTAACCGCAGCGTCGGTGACCAGATCGTAAAGCCCGCGCAGGCTCAGGTTGCGATAAATCAGGCAGCCCACAATTACCCCGTAGGTTACCGCCACCACCGCGGCTTCAGTGGGTGTGAACAAGCCGGAGCGCAGGCCACCCAGAATAATCACCGGCGCGAACAGGGCCGGCAAAGCCGCTTTAAAGCTGGGCCAGAACGGCGGCCGCTCTGATTTCTCAGGATCTTCCCAGCGATACTTACGGGAAAAATACAGCGCCGGCACCAGCAGCGACAGCCCCGCCAGAATGCCAGGGAACACACCGGCGGCAAACAGCGCGCGCAAATCTACCCCCGGCACCACAATGGAATACAAAATCAGCGCTATAGACGGAGGAATCAGAATGGCGGTAGACGACGACGCCGCAATCAGCGTGGCGGAAAACGGCTGCGGATAACCCGCCTTGCGCATGCTGGGCAGCATCACCATGGCCACAGCGGCGGCATCGGCCGGGCCGGAGCCACTCATGCCGCCCATAATCAGGCATACCAGCACGGCAACAACGGTCAAGCCACCGTGGCGCGGGCCGATAACGGCTTGGGCAAAACGCACCAGGCTGGCGGCCACACCAGCACGTTCAAAAATCAAACCGGTCAGTATGAACAGCGGTATCGCAATCAGCGGATACTTGGCCACGCTGTTGTAGGTGTTAGTGCCAAAGGTGGCCAGCATGTCGGGCGACAGCCCGGCCACAATGCCTACCGCGCCGCCCAGCCCCAGGGCGATGGCCACGGGTACACCCAGCAGCAGCGCCACCATAAAACTGGCGATCATCAATAGATCAGGACTCATGAATGATCTCCGGATCGGCTTTGCCGCGCAGGCGATCTATCAAACTCTGGGTCATGCGTACAATTATGGCCAGCGCCATCAGCGGCAGCCAGATCACGTAAATCCAGTTGGGCAAGCCCAGCCCGGGTGACAACGACTCCCACTGGTACTCCTGCCAGGCAAATACGCTGCCGTACCAGGCGGTAATGGCAAACACCGTTACCCCCGCCGCCCACTGCAACAGGTACACAGCTTTTCGCGCCGGAGCAGGCAGATGGTGTTCAACCAGCTCAATGCGAATGTGCTGATTGTACCGCGCCGCCACCGCCGCACCGGCGAAGGTCAGCAATGCGAGAAAAAATACCGAAAACTCTTCGGTAAAGGCAAAAGACGCATCAGTGGCGTAGCGCACAATCACGTTACCCAGGCTGATCAAACAGATCGCAATCAAGGAAACAGACGCCAAAAAGGCTTCTGGCCGGCACTTAGGGGGGCGGATAGACATGAAAACTCCGGGTTGGACAGCCCGGCTCCGCGCCAGAGTAATATTCCCGGCGCAGAACTCGGGCCAGAACACTTACTGCTGGCGGTCGGCGACGGCTTGCTGAGCCTGTTTTACCAGATCTTCACCAATCCGCGGCGCCCATTCTTTGTAGACCGACTGGGTCGCGCTGATGAACGCATCGCGCTGAGCCGGCGTCAGTTCGGTGACGGTCACGCCACGCTCCTTGATGGCGGCCAAGGTGGCATCCAACTCGCTGCGGGACTTTTCAATTTCCCACTGGCCGGCGTCTATTGCGGCCTGCTTCAACAGGGCCTGGTCGTCGGCGCTGAATGTCGCCCACACCCGATTGTTAACAGCAAATACCAGCGGGTCTGCCATGTAGTGCCACAGAGTCAGATGCGCCTGCCCTACCTGATCAATACGGGCCACATCAAACACCGACAGAGGGTTTTCCTGTCCGTCTACGGCACCAGTGGTCAGCGCCGGCTTGGCGTCGGCCCAGCTCATCTGCGTGGGGTTGGCGCCCAATGCATTAAAGGTATCCTGAAACAGGGGCGAACCTACTACGCGGATTTTCAAGCCTTCCACATCCGCCGGCTCGCTGATCGCACGCTTGGAGTTAGACAATTCACGAAAACCGTTTTCGCCCCAGGCCAGCGGCGTTACACCGCGTTTCTGGATGGCGGCAAAAACGGCCTCGCCGACCTCTCCCTGGGTAATCGCATCAATGGCGGGGTAATCTGGCATCAGAAACGGCAGCGAGAACAGGTTCAATTCCGGCACCTGGGGTGACCAGTTGATGGTGGAACCCACCGCCATATCAATCAACCCGGAACGCATGGCAGAAAATTCTTTGGTCTGGTCACCAGACACCAACTGGGAGTTGCTGTAAATTTTCATGTTGATACGCCCTTCCGAGCGCTCGTTCACAAGCTCTACCCATTTGTCGGCCGCCTGGCCCCAGGGAAAGGCCGATGGCAACACGGTAGATACGGTGTACTCGTCTTTGTATTGGGCGTGGGCAACAGATCCGAACAAGAGCGCGCCTGCGGCGACGGCGGCAACTAAAGTGAAACGTTTCAGCATGTTATTTTCCTTATTGTTTGGCGAGAAACTGGCCGCCGCACGGAAGCATAGAAGGCGGCAGACACGCGATTATAGGAGGGTCGCTCGGCGCGACGCAAAAAAAACTGCCGCGTGCCAGCGGTTAAGCCTATGTCGCCTTGAGACTACACCTCATTGCACACTATGCTTGTCAGCAGAACCAAGCCAATGCTGCTCTTATTAAAAGTAGCTCAACAAAACCAGGAGTTACTATGTCATCGCTTTCACAACCTCATCGTCGCGGTGGCAAGTGGCCTGTACTCTGCGCCTGGCTGGCAGTCATCGCGCTGATGACCGCGAGCACTCTGATGGCTGTATCGGGGCCAGCGTTTCGCATGGAATGGATCGCGCTGAGCGATGCCTTCAGCTGGCTGCGATTGGGCGCGCAACTGGCAGCGGTGGCCGCCATACTTGGCATACTGACCATTATAGTTGCAGGCCTGTGTAAGCGCTGGGGTGCGGTTTTGACCGGCGCTGTGGCCGCTGTGGTGGCGGTTACGATGATTGCCATGCCTGTGCAAATGAAGCAACGGGCGCAAACGGTACCGCCTATTCACGACATTACCACCGACATGGACAATCCGCCGGCTTTCGTAGCCCTGGCCCGCGCCCGTGAAGCTGCGCCCAACGCTGTGGATTATCCCGGTGTTGATACCGCGCGCCAACAACGGGCTGCTTACCCGATGTTGCGGCCCATCACGCTGATGGTGCCCATGGCGCAAGTGCAAACGGCGACAAGGGATCTGATTGCGGCTCGTGGTTGGCAACTGGCCGAGGCCAGCCCAACAGCACTTGAAGCGACGGCCATCACTCTTGAAGCAACAGCCACCACCCGCTGGTTCGGCTTTAAAGACGATGTGGTAGTTCGCCTGACCGACACCAGCGATGGGGTGCGCGTAGACATGCGCTCCGCCTCACGCCTGGGCAAAAGCGACCTGGGCACTAACGCCGAACGAATACAGGATTTTCTGGAAGATCTACAACACGCGGTGCGCTGATGATGCTGCCGCAAGAAAAAGGCCAGCCCATGGGTTCCCGTTTTTTCACGGCACCAGTTTTTGCGATTGTTATCGGTGTTGCGCTGCTGTGCATGACGGCCACCGCAACCCAGGCCCAGGGGTTGTCGCTACCAGCAATTCCAGGGATATCCGGATCGGGCCAGGATGAACAGGAAAAAACGGCTTCTGCAGAAGAGCTGAGCCAGTCACTTGAAATTACCATTCAAGCCCTGCAAGACGACAGCAGCCGCGAAGAGCTGGTCAAACAGCTGAAGATTCTGCAACAGGGCCTGCAGGCGCAGGCCAGTGAAGATCAAAGAAACTCGCCCACTCAGCAGGGCCTGCTGGGGGCGCTGGCAGAGTTTTTTGACGATCTTACACGCTCTGACGGCGCCGCCGGTGAGTCGCTGGGGCGTTGGAAAGTCAATTTTGACAACGCATTGAGCGCCAGCAAGGGATTAATAGCCGCTGCCTCATTCAAGGGGGTGGCAGAGACTGCCATCGGGCTGGCACTGGGGGTGGCGCTTCTGTACAGCCTGTCGCGCCTGGCCCGAATGCTGTTTATGCGCCGCGACTGGCCGCTGGAAATGCCCCGGCGCGCCAAGCCCTGGATGCTGATGGCGCATTTTGCGCGCCGGATCATTCCCTGGATTCTGACCCTGGTTGGCCTCTTCCTGCTGTTGGGCCTGCGCATGCTAGAAATTTCAGACGCCGCGCAAACCATCGTTCTGGTATTGGCTTATATCAGCCTGTGCGGGCGCCTTCTGACGTCATTATTCGATGTGATGATTTCCGTTTTCTCCAGCGGACACCGAACCACCGCCGTTGCTATTTTACACAGGCGCACACTGTTTCCACTGTTCATTATCGGTGCCATGTTCGCTTTGGAAGACGCCTTGGGGTCGGCTGAGCTGGTGTCGCAGCTCGGCACCGATCTGGCCTCTACTCTGGCGCTGGTATTCAGCATGTTCGGTGCTCTGCTGGCAATCTTTGTGATTATCCGCAACCGCCGCCCGATCACCCATCTGATACGCAATCAGCCCTATCACCAGCGCAAGAATCAAGGCGTATGGAGGGAACTGGTCGGCCTGCTGGCGCGGCTCTGGCATATTCCGTTGTTGCTTGCGATTGGCGCCTCTATGGTGGCTGTTTTTGCCAAAGGCGGTTCAGGCGATGCAGCCCTGGGCAAAGCGCTTACTGTTTCACTGGTGCTAATTGTCACTCTGGCGGCGCAAGGCGTTGTCGGCATTCAAAAAAGCAGCTCCCGCCACAAGTCCCTGAGCACCTTCAGCCGGCGCCTGGTGAAATTCGGCTATCGCATATTACAAATTGCGTTATGGCTGGCCTTTTTTGAGATAGCGCTGCAGGTATGGGATCTGTCCCTACTGGGGCTGGCCAACAAGCCGTCCCTCAGTGCTGGCCTTGCGGACAGTTTGTTTGCGCTGACGGTGACCGGGCTAATTGCCAGCCTGACCTGGACCTTTGCCGACGAACTTCTGGAGCGCGCTGTACGCCGCGGCGACCGTAAAAAACGCCTGAGGGCCGCCCGCGCGCAAACGATTGTTCCCATCGCCCGCAATACCATTCTGGTGATTATTATTGTGGTGGCCTTTCTGGTCAGCCTTTCCATTGTCGGGGTGGATGTAACACCGCTGCTGGCCGGTGCCGGTATTGTTGGCCTGGCGGTCGGTTTTGGTGCCCAGACGCTGGTTCAGGATTTGATCACCGGGCTCTTTATTGTGGTGGAAGATTCAATGTCGGTGGGCGACTTCGTAGAAATCAACGGTTTTATGGGCACGGTAGAAGGCTTTAATCTGCGTACCGTGCGGCTGCGGGATCTGGAAGCGGTGGTACACCATATTACCTTCAGCAAAATCAGCTCTATTCACAATATGTCGCGCCAGTTTGGTATTGCGCTGATAAAAATTCGGGTACCACCGGAGCTGCCCATTGATGACGCTATTAAACTGATGACCGACACCGCAGAAGAACTGCGTGCTGACCCCGCCATGCGCTGGCTAATCTGGTCACCCCTTGAAATGCAAGGTATTCACGCGTTTAAAGACGGCTGCCCGATATTGCGCATGCGCATGCGCACCAAGCCAGAGTTTCAGTGGGACGTATCACGAGCGTTCAATCTGCTGCTGAAGCGGCGGATGGAAGGCCTGTATCTGGACTTGGCCGCACCGCGCATCAGCGTGCAAATGGCTGCCGAAGGCGGCTCCCGTTCGCCAGGTCGCGGTGGTCAGGCCGTCAATATTGAAAAACAGGATTAACGGACCAGACAAAAAAAGCCGGACTCCGCGAATATAACGGAGCCTGGCAACAGGCAACTACACTCTACATCTGAAAATAGCGATGTCAGGCGCTGGCGATGCGCCCGGCCAGCGGTGATGACGGATCTGCCAGTTGGCGGCGGGGCATGCGCCCGGCCAAAAAGGCTTCACGCCCGGCCTGAACCGCCAGTCGCATGGCACGGGCCATAGCAATGGGGTCTGGCGACTGAGCAATGGCCGAGTTCAACAATACTGCATCGCACCCCAGTTCCATCGCCATAGCAGCCTCGTGAGCGGCACCAATACCGGCATCCACCAACACGGGCACGCTCGCGCGTTCGACAATCAGACGAATATTGTAGGGATTTTGAATACCAAGGCCGGAGCCAATCAAAGAGCCCAGGGGCATGATCGCGCAGCAGCCGATCTTTTCCAGTTCCAACGCTACGATGGGGTCGTCGCTGGTGTACACCATCACGTCAAAGCCATCACGAATCAGCTCTTCGGCGGCTTTCAGGGTTTCGACCACATTCGGGTAAAGGGTGGACTCATCCCCTAGTACTTCCAGCTTGACCAGATTGTGGCCATCCAGCAGTTCGCGGGCCAGCTTACAGGTGCGCACCGCAGAACGGGCATCGAAACAGCCAGCGGTATTGGGCAGCAGGGTGTAGCGGTTTGGCGGCAGGAAATCCAGCAGGTTGGGCTCGTCGGGATTCTGGCCAATGCTGGTGCGGCGCACGGCAAAAGTTACGACTTCGGCTCCGCTTGCGTCAAGCGCCCGCGCGGTTTCATCATAGTCTTTGTAGCGACCGGTACCCACCATAAGGCGCGATGTGAACTGCCGTCCTGCGATCACCAGTGGTTTGTCCAAGGATTGTTCTGTCATGTTATGTTCCTGTTTGTGTGGGTTCCCGCTTGCACAAGCGGAAACTGTTGAAGGTGTTAGTGGGGGTGATTTGATATCGCGCAGCAAAATAACATTTTAGCGATGCACTGGTCTGGCCAACCCCAAATGTTCGCGCAAAGTGCTGCCCTGATACTCAGTACGAAACAGCCCACGACTTTGCAATACCGGCACTACCTGCTCGATAAAGTCTTCAATGCCACCGGGCAGCGACGGCGGCATCAGGTTAAACCCGTCGGCGCCCTCGTTGCAGAACCAGTGCTCCATCTTGTCCGCAATCTGCCGGGGCGTGCCGACCATGGTGCAGTGGCCGCCCCCCGCTGCCAGCCGGCCAAGCAGCTGGCGCAGAGTCGGCTGTTCGGTTTCGATAATGCGTAAAATGGTGCTGTAACGGCCCTGTGGCCCACTGAACTCCTCCAACGGCGGAAGTGTTGGCACCGGTGCGTCCAGATCCCAGCGCGAGCAATCCTGGTCGATAAACATGGCCAGCTGGCGCAAAGACGCATCTGCTGGTAACAGCTCGTCAAGCTCACGCTGTTTGGCTTTTGCTTCCGCTTCAGTCGGTGCCACGTAAGTGACCAGGCCCGGTAGAATCGGCACATAAACATCGCGGCCTGCGGCTTTTACCCGCTGTTTAATATCACGGTAATAGCTTTGCGCCGCCGGCAAGTCGTAGGCAACGGCGTAAATTGCCTCGGCGCATCGGGCCGCAAGCGCCCGCCCTGGCTCTGACGCACCGGCCTGAAACAGCACCGGATGCCCCTGCACCGGGCGCGGTACGTTCAGCGGTCCGTCTACCCGAAAAAACTCACCCTGGTGATTTATCGAGCGCACCTTGGCGGGGTCGGCGTAATGGCCCTGGCGATCAAACCGCAAAGCGTCATCAGCCCAGGAGTCCCACAATCCCAACACAGCCTGCACAAACTCGTCGGCGCGGCGGTAACGCTCAGCGTGGCCGGGCATAGCGTCATAACCGTGGTTGCGGG
>Ga0307966_1003054_pt1 | contig 12642 bp, 8 predicted proteins | sample OrgLakmetagen646_FD_203141 | JGI IMG/M metagenome (GOLD analysis project Ga0307966, IMG submission 203141) | Saline water microbial communities from Organic Lake, Antarctica - #646 | ecosystem: Environmental > Aquatic > Non-marine Saline and Alkaline > Saline | place: Antarctica: Organic Lake... | reverse complement strand
ATAGTGTAAGCACCACCTGCATGGTGCATGTAAAAAAGGATGTGTTGTGTCTTGCACCCAGTAAATGCAGAGCCACACAACATCCACCTGGAGAATAAAAAGAGAACAGGCATGTCAATGGGAATCAGGTGGTTGGGATGCAGAGGCCTTTTGGGGGTGTGTTAATGTCTCGTCTCATCTGTATAATTTCTGCTGCAGATCTGATTGCATGTAGGCTTAGTCTTTCATGAGTGCTGTGGCATGCAGACCTTAAAAGCGCAATCTGGTCGGCCCGCGCGGCACTTCTGGTGCACAGAACGATGCTGCAGGGCGTGCGCTGACTGATAGCCGCTAGCTGCGGGGGCTTATCTCTGCTTGGTTTCCTGCCTGAAGCGTTGCACCCCACCTTAAGCTGCATGACACCTGCATTCCAGGAAGCTCCATGCAGCATAGTTAGCTCTATCCATACACACACCAGAGGCACGGCACTGTTTCCCATCAGCGTGCACGACCTTTCACAGACCACTGCCCCAAAGTTACAAGACAAAGGTCACCCGGCAGGACGCTCTGTCAACATTGCCAATCTTGTTCATACCAGACACGCTCTAGCCAGATCAATGGATGGATTTATGAGTTTGCAATAGGCCGGTTCGGGTTCTTAACCTACCATCCTCCTGATCCTTGCCTTTTCTCACTTAATGTCATTGTTGCCAATTACTCGGTCAGTACCAACAATTTCATCTTTACCTAAATGCTGGGAAATCTCTGCGCAGCTCTCTTATTGGCAGTTATGTCTTGCAATATTGATGATAGGCCTAAATCCCAACGGAATCACTTCTTGAAGATTTAGCTACTCCTTCGCCCCCGGAGTGGCAGGGGGCAATTGAGGGAGATAGGCAGGACATCAGCAGCAACGCCAACCATCTACCGATCCACCTTCCCCAGACAGCACCGGCCCAAATAGCTCAGCATACCTCAACGCGACATCTACCTCAGAGATCATATATGTGAGGACACTAAATAAACAGGCACTTTCCGGTTCCAGGTCAAGCCTGCAATCCTCCTGATCCCATTGACCTCTTTCTTGTCCTTTGTGGTGGAAAAGTTTACGGTGCCCGGTACTTAAGTGGCTCCTTTTCTTATATTAATACGGGGAGTGGATTCCACTGCCTGCAAAGATTTTATTTTATCTAGCATTGTGCTTGCTTCCAAGCTCCATATGCATTCAGTTGATCATGTCGCTAAACTTGTCCATACCAAGCGTGCACTATCCAATTTTATTACCAGCTCTCAAGTCGGTCTAAGGCCAAACAAGCCCGCATATCTCCTAATTCCTTTTTTCTTTCGAGATGTTGAGACGTTCTAGGGATAGCATGCCTGTGCACTTGCCGTAGATGTCATACGCACAGGCTGCTTGACAGGTTATGTGCTCAGGGGTTTTGGGTTCACCCTCTGAGTCTCAATTAGATCCCGGGAGGAGGTCCACATCCCGCACCCAGATCTCACATTTCCAGGTGGGTTGAATGTCTGCTTGGGGATTGACAGTGACCGTGATAAAGATTGCCTTGTCTCTGATGTTTTGGCCTTGCCACGAGTCCCACATATTTTTAAAGTGCTGGGTACAACCAGATGCCTATCTACATGCTGTCAATCCTCGAAAACTTGTATAAAGCTGACGAATACACGCTATTGGATGGGGATGATTCAGCGACTGTCCAGCCACTTTTTGGTGTGAAACAAGGCTGCCCCCTCTCCCCCCTGCTGTTTTCCATTTACTTGAACAACATTGACAGCGTGACTGATGGGGCACAGGAAGAACATGCTGTTTGCTGATGACCTTTCCCTCCCTTCCAATGAACACGCGGATTTGCAGACCATGCTAAACAAGCTGAGAATTTGTGCAGAAAAGAAGTCTCACTGTAAACACACAGAAGTCAGAGGTAATGTGCTTCTCTCCATCTCTGAAAACCCGCCCCCTCTGTACTTTGACGGTGAATTGCTCCCTTACACAGACTCGTTCAAACATTTGGGCATGGTGTGTGACAAGCAGATCAATCTGAATACCGCGGCTGATGCAATACTTCGCCCATTCATGGCAGGCATGTTCAGAGTCTGAAAGAGTTTGTTCAGAAACGTAACCTTTCTAACAGGCTACACGCGTACATATGGCTTCTCTCAAGACATATGCTATTCCTGCTGGTATGCACATGTGTCACAAGATCAACATGCCAGGGTCTGTATTGCTGTGGGTTTGCCTTTTCAAGCCAACACATTTTAGAGGCAAAGCCAAAGACTGTAATGGCCTGATGAGTCACACAACACGTCTTGACAGCCAGTGAGGAAATGGGCTTATGCTCTTCCCCTCCTTAAATGTCAAATTTGGAAGAAGTCTGAAGTGACTTGTACCCTCCAGTCTCCTGAACTCCTGAACCTCCTGTGCTGATCTGCGCAGCTTTCCTTGTTTCCTCTACCTGCCCTATGATCCAGCAATTTTTTGACCAACCATGAACTTTCTTCACCTGCCCCCTCCTCTTAAACGCTCCGTGTCTCTCGCTTCAGCTGTCAAAAGGCCAACTACTGTAACCCATATATCCTCGTACCATATTCTTATATTTATGATCACATCATGCAACGGTCAAGCACTCCAGTCTCTGTCAGACGACTACTCTTTCCCCCCAGTTTTTTCCTTGCCTCACCTTCGTTGAAGAGGCACGTACTCTGTTGAACGTACCTCAGCCCGTCAGCTGATGCTCCTCTAATTCCTTTCTTCCCTTGCAATCAGCAATGGGTCACGCACCGTTCATTTCCTCATCCTCAAACCACCATGCAACACAATATTACCAGAGGGTAATACAATACAATATTACAAGAGGGTTATACAATATTACACAATATTACCAGAGGGTAATACAATACAATATTAACTGAGGCCCAAAATGGGCAAGTTTTTATATGCTCTTTGGCTTATACGCCCCCAAATTGGCAAGCTCCAAATTTTATATAATATGAATCTGACCATAGATGTAAAATTTGGAGCTTGCCAATTTGGGGGCGTGTGCTTAATTTGCTGTGGCGTGCAAGCCATTTTTTACCACAAATTGTTCATACCAACTCACCCACTGCACCAATCTGGAATATTTTAGATGGTGTAGAGTTCTTATTGAAAAAGAATACCATTGCAACAAAAATGAAAGAAAACGGCTGAGTGGTTGGTGTTTTATGAGGATTTGAGCCATTTTCCCATGGAAATTATCACATTAGGGTTTACATGCACCGTGTGTGCTTAATCTAGTCTATCTCAGCACGCAAAGCGACCCGCATAAAACTGGGCACATGCTCGGGTAGCTCTCAATGCCAGCTACAATTTGGTACTAAAATGGTGTCTATCGGATGAAGTGGCTGTGAGTGGCTGCCTTCTGAATGCAAAAATGCGCATTTTCAGGCATTTCTTTTGTTAGCCCCCTCTGCAATATTACCAACATTTTGGCCTGTCAGACAGCTTTTCTATTCATTTCCCCTTTGCAATAATCTATGAGTCACGCACCGTTCCTTTAATTATCCTCAAACCTCCATTAATCACAATATTACCAACATTTTGGCCTATCAGACAGCCCTACTGTTCATTTCCCCCTTGCAATCATTCAGGGGTCACGCATCTCAGCCCATCAGACGACTACCTGCTAGCCCCTGACGATTCGCTCATTCTTTTGGCAAAGGGTGCAGAGGACTTAAGCTTCCAACCCAATCTGGCAGAGCGGGTGCGTCGACAGAGGGCATGAGTCCTGTTGGGAAGCTTTCTTGTTAGAAAAGGAACCTTTCTTTTTTAGAGTGGACTTGGACTTTTAGTCTAGAACAGATGAGAAATTGAATCAATAGAAAGAATGAGTGCTGCTGGATGCCACCTTAAATCAGCAGAGCAGAGGGGAGACAAAGCAGGAATAAACCTACCCAAATGGTGGCTCCACTATCTTAATTTATGCGGGGAGTGATTTTTACTGCCTGCGTAGCATTTCTATTTCTTTTCTTCTCCATACGCAAATATGCCATCGTTCAAGTACTGCACACAAGCGACCTCCTACTCTAGCACTTTCCACCAATCATTACCTTATTTCAAACCACAGCTGTGTACGTGCACTTTTTGCAGGCAGAGGCAAGATCACACAAGGATGCAGAAAGAGAGCAGCAGGAGCAAAAGCTGGTAGCTGAGGCAGCCTCCTTCAAGGCAAAGAAGGTGCAGTTAGTGATTCAAGGAGGGGTGGCACATACGCGCGCACACATTCACACACACACACACACACACACACACACACACACACACACATAAACACACATAACACTCACACACACATACTTGAACTTCTTGAGATTTGTCTTGCTTTCTCCCCCTTTCATACAAAATGTGTGCACGTCTGCACATATTTTAGAGTGGCACAGATGGCTGTAGCGTGCCTTTCAGACTGTGTTGTGTAACCAAGCTTTCGGAAATGACACCTCACAGCAAATGTATGTACACGGTTTTACCTGCTGGTGCTGGCATTCGTTTTGCCTTGTTTCTTCCTTGCGGTGAGAAGGCTGCTGTGGAAATGCAAGCAGGCACAAAGGAAGTTAGTATAAGGTGTCAATGTATCAACGTATTCTAATATATAAATGGCATGTATAATGCAATGTAGTGTATCAATAGGGTCTAAAGAGAGAGCTGTCAGCACGATACACACGCCAAGTAAATTACATACATACTTTATGTACTTTATCTTGACCATAATGAGGGCTAAACTTAACTTGCTTGCGCCATGTTATTCCATGGTGTCAATCGATTTGTAAACTGCTGCTGGGGTGGACACACAAAAAACATGGTTTACTTTCCCAGCAGATCATCAAACGTGGCTTATAAAACACAATATGGTGCACACAGGGTGCTGTGGCTGCCAAATATAGCAGCAATGAAATGAGCAAATTGATTCCTCCACCGTAACCGATGCTCCCGTCAGCGCGCACACATGTGTGACAACGCTGTGGCCTTGGTGCACGTGTGCAGGACGGTGTGGCTGCCCAGCGTAACTGCAGAAAAAGCATGAGCAAAATGATAACTCCACCCATACTGACGCTCCCGATGACGTGCACACGCGTGTGAAGTTCACACTGTGAACACGCTGTGGCCTTGGTGCACACAGGACGGCCATGCCACCACACCACAGCAGCGGCACGAGGAGCTGCACAAGCCGGGGAAGGTGGTGGTCCTGGGTTTTGGGGGCTGTGTCAAGGGCCTTGCAGACAGCCTGGCAGAGTTCAGCGCTCCAGGCAGCAAGGTCACGCTGGCCATGCCTGACAGTGAGGATCCAAGGTGTGTTTGTCGTGGGTGGGTGTGAAAGGGAGGGAGCGAGGGTATTTGGCTGGGTGGGTGTCTGGCAGACTTCAGCGCTCCAGGCTGCAAGGTTACGCTGGCCATGCCTGACAGTGAGGACCCGAGGTGTGTCTGTCCCTAGGTGGATGGGTGGGTGGGCGTGGATGTGGAGGGGGTGGAGGTGTGTGTATGTGTGTGTGAATGGGTGCGGGTGTGGGTGCAGGCAAGCTTAAGCCGAGGAGAATTCATAAGCGCTGATGCACTGAGCTTTGTTATTGCGTCCTCGTGCCCAGGTCTTGCACTGGGTACGAACATACACACACACACACACACACTCACTCACTCACACACACACACACTCACACACACACACTCACACACACACACACACACACACACACACACACACACACAAGCGCAAGCGCACAAACGACACTTGTGCGTGCAGTGCCAAGGCAGACTACAACAAGCTGTGCTCCTTGTACGATGGCCTGAAAGTCAACGGGGTCAGCTTGAGAGTCCTGCGTGGCAACCTGACTTCTGCTGATTTCTTGCGGAAAACAGGGGTGTTTGAGGCGGACTCTGTCATTTTGGGGCAAGTGGCCTCTGGCTGGCAGCCTGCTGATGCTGATGCCCTGGTGAGTGTGGAACTACGTGGTGCGTGTGTATGGCTCTGTGTGTGTGAGTGTTCATCTAAACACATACTCCAAGTCAGTCTATGTTGCAATATTGTGCAGCTTGTTGCAGAGCATAGGCCTCTATTTCCACTAGACAGCGCTAGGACATTCAATTGAGCCTCCAGCTGCAGCTGCAAACAGAGGACAGGCAAACCATACATGTTCTGAAATCAACAGCACTTTACCACCACACCACAGATGTACACTTAGGAACGTGCTCACTAAACATGTGCAGCTCGACAGGACAAAGCACTTGTCCTGGCTTGTAGGTGGTGGCCACCACCCTGCAGCACAGTGTACTTACGCACTGTCCAATCTGAGGGACACATCAAACTAGGTTAGAGGTAACTTACACACCATTGTGGCTTGCAGGTGGTGGCCACCACCCTGCAGCTGCACGGCTTGTTGGAGGATGAGGCGGACCGATACCTCTTAGGGTTAGGGTGGCACTTTAAGCTAAAACTTAAGAGGTTTTAAGAGGTAACTTACACATGGCTTGCAGGTGGTGGCCACCACCCTGCAGCTGCATGGCTTGTTGGAGGACGAGGCGGACCGATACCTCGTAGCTCAAGACAGGCACAAGAAGCACAGCATGAAGGGCATGGGCAGCGGGAAGGTGCTGAAAGGGAACAGGTGATGGTGCACTGAGGGGGAGGAAGGAACGTGTGATGGTGATGGGTATCCGTGTCCTTGGTAAGCCGATGGTAAAGGACTGATGGTTGCGTCGGCATTGGTTTTGATACAGGCTAAAGGCGAAAGGGGTTTGAGTTTGTGTGTGTATGAGGGCGTTTATTAAAAGGGGGTGGGTATGTGATTGCAGGAAGTTGAAAGGGGGTAAAGGAAAAAGGGGAGGGGAGTGATGTCATTTGAGGATGCATGCAAGAGGTGCAACAGAAGAGGAACTTTGTGATGGGTCGCTCCCACCTGAATTGGACACACACAAGATGCTTCATGCCTACTGAATACGCAGCGCAAAAAACGCTTCACATCCACGTACACAAAAAACGACATGCAACATACACAGGCCACTGTCAGTTGTGAGCTGCGTGGCTGAAGAGCGCACCAAGGACGTGCTCAATCATCTGGTGGCCCCCCGTGCTGCTTGGTCTGGCAATGTGAGCACCAGAAGCTTGAGCACTTCTCCTGGGACCTCACGTGGTCTGGCCCTGCAAGTAAGTGGCGGATGTGTTCGTACCAGTGTGTACTTGTTTGTACACACTTGTACTTGTGTGTGTGTGTGTCCGTGTTCATACCTTGAGCACTTATCCCGGGACCTCATGTGGTCTGGCCCTGCAAATTAGCGGCGTGCGTGCGTGCGTGTGTGTGTGTGTGTGTGCGCGTGTGCGCGTGTATGTGTGTGACCGTCTGTCATTGTGGTGGTGGTGGTGGTGGGAGGGAAAGGCAGGGACTCTAAAGTTAGTGGTCAAGGAATTGGCTCCGTGAACAGGTGTGGGGTGGGGCAGGTGCAGAGGGTGCAGCCGTGGATGCCATTTCTTACATGCTTGCTACTGACCCAACCTAAGCTACCCACATATTGCGTCGTGTCTGCTTAGGGTTGGCCAGAATTGTATATATACGCCGTATATGACCATATACTTGGTGATTTCCCTGCCAAAAATACCGTGTATACCCCGTATATGTATATATAGTCCTGGCCAACCTTGTTTCTGCAACTTCTTCATGGATAGCTATCCGTGCCTTTGGTATCACTGCATCTCTGAGCATGTCTATATCTGCTGCTCCCCCTGTGTACTGTATTCCGCTTCATACCGTGCATCATAATAGGTGCTGCTCCCAACTCACAAACACGCTGCGCTGCGCTGCGCACCCTGCAGGTCATCATGACCCAGGAGCTCATGAGTGGCATGCTCACCCAGGTGCGTGCCTTTGGATGCCACTGTTTACCTCGCAGAGTGTTTTCAGGGCCTATGCTGAACTGTAAAACCCATGTGTCGACACTTGGTGAGAGAGAGACAAGCTTGGTGTAAGAAGGGCACACGCGTGAACAGCTTTCATTGTAGCCAGATCTTTGCCAAAGATCTAAGGGACCTGAACAGTGTCACGCCTACGTCCAGCTACTGTGTATGTGTCACGCCTACGTCCAGCTACTTTGATGCAGGTAGGCAGACCTTGGGTCTGTACCTGTACCAAGTCCTGCACCAACATGCCCTCCAATCACAGACATGACCTTTCCTGCCCACACACAGGACAGGGCCTGACACACAGGCATGACACCTTTTTGTAGGCGGCACAAAACCTGTAAATTTGATCACGTTAAACTGGCAGGCAGAGTAAAACACAGGGAAATAAGTACCACTCTTTCCATTGATCATTTGTCATGAGGCCTTCTACTGCAAAAATTTGGGGAAAAACAATGCGAATTAGATCCATGTGGTGCCTCGTGTTATCACTCAGAACATGCACAGTGCAAGCACGCTCACACTCTTCCACTTCCATTAGCACGCTCACACTCTTTTTTTCATTTTATTGCTGGTAGAATCAGGCCCCACACATTGTCTTGCATTACCTACAGCCTGCATGCACACTTGCTGAAAACCTCTACACAACTCGGTAGTACGCAGAGCCTGCATGTACACGAAAACGCTCTTCATATAAACACACACTCACATAGACGCACACTCGCACAAGCAAACGCATGTCTGCATGCTTTGCAGGTGGCATCAGATCCTCTGTTGCTGGGTCTGTTTGAGGAGCTGCTGAAAGAGGATGGCAGTGAGCTGTACATGCGCGCACCTGAAGTGTATGGCGTGCCTGTAAATGTGCCAAAGACGTGGGATGAGGTATGTGTAGTAGGTGTATGTACGAGGGGGTGCCTGCGTTTTAAAGTGTTATGTGTTGTAGGTGTATGTACGAGGTGGTGCCTACGTTTTAAAGTTGTATACATAGTAGGTGTATGTACAAGGGGGTGCGTACGTTTTAAAGTTTTATGTGTAGTAGGTGTGTATGAGGGGGTGCCTACGCTTTAAAGTGTTATGTGTAGTAGGTGTATGTACGAGGGGGTTGCTACCTTTTTTAAGTTGTATGTGTGTGTGGAGGGGTGAGGGGGTGCAGTGCATGGCGCACTTGTGGATGTGTCTGGCTTGGGATGAGATGAGTGCTTAAAAGTGTGTTTGTATGCTTGTATGTATGTCTTAGTGCTAGTATGTGAATGTGAGTATGTGCGTTAAAAGCGTTGTACGTGTCTTGGTGCTCAATTAAAGTGAAATTTTGCATGTGTAGGTACTTGAACTTCTGTTGTTTTATAAAACATGCGACTTATAACCGCACGCACACACGCACACACACATACACACACGCACATACACATAACTAATGCCCGCGCAGGTTCAGGACGCAGTGCGTGCGACAAACACAGTGAGCATAGGCTACCTTGACAAGTATGACAAGGTCCACCTTGGGATTGACTCTGGTACCTCCATCACCCTACAAGAGGGAGAGAAGCTGGTCGTGATTGCTGAATCCTAAAACAAAGCGTTGATGTCTTGGCAGCTCAGACCTAGGTATGTTGTGGCTGATTGAATGGCATTAAGTCACAAGGTGGGGGAAGAACTTGTTTTTTGATAATAAGGCGCGTCGTTCTTGGTGAGCAACCGATGCAGGAGCAGGATGATTAAAGTTGAAAAGTTTACATTGTTCTGTGTCAAAGCGATGCCTTCTACGGTCTGACAGCGTAGCATTCTCTAACTACAGGGCACACAGCTTATCCCTGTCTGTCTGTCAAGGCTATGAGTATATGAATATATCTGACACAACTGTGGGGTTGGTTTGTGAGTTCGTCTAGTTCATATTTGAATGCAAAAATGAAAAAAGCATGTTCTCTCTTGGGTTTTGATCAGTGGGCCAAAGTCATTTCTGGGGCTGGAAATGCATTAGAAACTGTTTAAGGTGCAATGGTACATTCGTTGTCTTATGCCCGTGCTTAAAGAGGTGCATTGTTGATTACACTTCATAGAGCTAAGTGCACAAATGCTTTGTCCGCCTTGGGGATAAATCTGTGTGCCTTATTATTTTATTTCTACAGCTTTTGTGATGGTGTTTTAGTGTGTAAAGCATTTTAGAAATGCATGGCAAGCAATACATGATCTTCAGAAGCAAGGAACTGGGACAAAGGATGAATCGTTTTTAATATGTTTAAGGTGTTTAGTACACTACCTGCGTTCTTTTTATTATCTTCAAAGAAGATGGGTTAGAGTGCATATACACTGAAATGGGTCAGTGTGTGTTTATCATGGTGAGTTATGTCTATCACATAAAATTGCGACCAATGGGAAGAGTAAAATGTGCAATGAATAAGCCAGTAGCTAAGAACTGTTAGTAGCTAGGTACTACTTGCAGAAACGACATGCATAACCAACTTGAAAGCTGTATTATAAACATGGTGTGAAGGCACTGCCACTGCGGCAGCAAACCACCTCTCCCCATTCTGTCAAATTTGCTGCCAAGCCAGTGAACTTAACTTGGCTGGCTTGCTGTTGAACATACCTACGAGCAAACAGTGTGGGAGCTGTACATGTCTAAAAGCAGGGCTAGGTTTTTTGGTGCCAGTAAAAAGCCGGGTGCTCTCCAATAACAAACATGACACCTTGCAAGCACACATGCACCCCCTCCACAAACTAGGAAATGCCAACAGCGTAGCAAACTACCATAAACACTACTAGACGCTTGTCGAAAATGGCAATGTCAATGGAGCCGCTAGCAACGCTTACCTAACAGCATCCTATGTCCCTGTTAAAGCCAAGTGCATCATTATGAACATCATTATGAACAGGAACCCTGTACAACCAAGAGCTTGCGTATGGTTGAAGCGCTTGATCAGCCTAAGTTGCCCCCTTTGCCCTCAACTAGACAGTGCTCTGCATATCCTTTCTGGGTGCCAACACGCAGGTAAGGAATATGAGCAACTGAGAGACACAACTTAGCATGTATGCAGCATGATCTTCGAAGCCATCAGCAAGACAGGCTCCCTAGGATCCTGCTTTGTCTGCATGGATATAGGCAGCGAACAGTTGGCTATGCAAAATCTTCAGGTTCCTGATACAGCTGAAACTAGGATTATACCAAAGTGGCTCTCTCCACCCCGCTTAGGCCAGCTGTTTTGATGGAGGTATCCGCAACGTCAGAGTAGGTTCAGCAGAGTAGGTTTAACAGTTGTGATATATTTTCTAGCAACAGCGTCAGCTTATTCATTGCCTATAATACCATGTGCGGGATCTGACTTTGTGGAAATGAATGGGCGATGGTGACTGGTGGATTGCTTTGGCAATGGATTGGAGAACATCTCCCTGGTTGTCCCTGGTTGTCCTTGGTTGGAGAACATCTCCCTGGTCATTGACGGTGGGTGATGTTGTCGTGTAAGCCGCTGTATTTTGCCTTTTCAAAAGCCTTTGTAGAATGTTGAGGTGCTCAGGGGTGAGCATGCCTTTGCATTTCCTGTCTACGTTGTATATGCAAGCTACTCTGGCAGTTTACACTTCTGGGAGTACAGGGTTGCCTGAGGGAGATTCGGTGTCATTTCCTTGGTGCTTCATGTGATCAACGACAGTAATCCAATACTCACAGCGCCCAGTGGCTACAATGTCTGCTTGAAGGTTGGTGGGCTGGAAGTCAAAATCGACTTTGTTCCAGAGTTTGATATCATAGGACTGGTAGGAGTTTTCTTCTTGGTTGGCTAAGAACCCTTGTTTTTGAAGATCATTAAAGTGTTTGTCTGGTGCAGGTTGCGGTAGGTTTGGTGCCGTGATATGCTCTTTGTACATCTGGAGACCGCGTCTAAAACTTTCACAAGTATTTTGCATTTCCTGGCTCCCACTTGGGTTCCACAGACTTTCACCAGCTCTCTTTTGAGGGATTTAATGGTCCGTTACTATTTCTTTTCATTTTCATTTAGGTTAATTCAGGCTGGCAGGCCCGTGTGTCATTGGTTTCAATAGCCTCTCGCTCATTGGCATTGTAGCAGTTGGTTTATACTAGTAGGCACTGCCAATGGTAGATACGATTACAGGCATCACATACGTACATGTCTTTAAAGGAAGGGAGGGAGCAGATCCAGTGATTTAAGAAGTCCTAGATGGTAGGAGCACACTTCACAGAATGCACATGCAATATCAGTGCAAGCAGCAGCTTGGATGGTTTTTGGGCACTAATTTAATTGCTTCGAATAGGGGTATCATCTTTCTAAAATCATAGGAGCGTAGTGCGTGTGGTATTGCTCCTGTCTTTCTGGGGGGCCAGCATCTCTACCCCTTTAGCTGCACGTGTAAAATCTCCAATCATCTATGTTGTGGAGTCATACTTAAGGCTGCATCCAAATAGACCTGCTGTTGGCAGGCAATAACAGATTTCACCACCTTTGTTTGAACCCGTGAAGCTCAAGTAGCCTTTTTGCCCGTGCAACACTTTTCAGCAGATGCATGAACTGCATTATTGCATCTTAGTAGGATTCGTGCAAAAGCATAAGGCTCCTGGGCTTCTTGTGGAGCACAGACTTTCTGAAGTAATTTTTTTTTTTTTGGTGGGGGTTGTTACACGGTCCTCAGCAAGGGCCTGACAGAATGAAGGAAAAAAACCTATAAGACTGGGAAAAGGAAAACTCCTGCCTAAAACAGAAAAACCCTCCTTGAAAAA
>Ga0307966_1003052_pt1 | contig 12649 bp, 11 predicted proteins | sample OrgLakmetagen646_FD_203141 | JGI IMG/M metagenome (GOLD analysis project Ga0307966, IMG submission 203141) | Saline water microbial communities from Organic Lake, Antarctica - #646 | ecosystem: Environmental > Aquatic > Non-marine Saline and Alkaline > Saline | place: Antarctica: Organic Lake... | reverse complement strand
ACGAGCCCTCAGCGATTCGACCTCGGTCTCGACGGCCTGCTTCTCGGATGCACCAGCTTTGCGGGCATCGTCGCGTGCTGCCTGCACCAGTCGCACGTTGAGTTCCCGGGATTCTTCGAGCGCTTTTGCCGCCTCGTCACGCGCCGCGACGGTCATCCGTTCCGCTTCGGCCTCGGCTTCGGCGACGGTGGTGTCGGCGGTGCGCTGCGCGAGCAGCAGGGTACGACTGATGGTCTCGGCCTCGTCGACCGACGGCTGCATCGAGGCAGCGGCGGTCGCGGGAGGCGACGCCGCAGACTCCGGCGCAGGATCGCTCGTGGGCACCGGTTCGGGACGCGGTCCGTTCTCGGAGAGCTCTTGGAGTCGAGCCACCGCAGCACGAGCACGCGCTTCCATCGCCGTCGACTGGTTCTGGGCGCGTTCGAGTTCTGCAGCGACGTCGGCGAGGAACTCGCGTACCGCATCGGGGTCCAGCCCGCCGCGCTTGATCGTGTCGAACTCCGCGGTGCGGACTCGCTGAGGGCTGATCTCCATGATGTCGTCTCCGGTCTTGGCCGTCAGTACTGGTCTTCGTCGTAGCGCGCGGGGCGCTGCGGCGGCTTGAGCAGGTAGACCCCGGTGGCAACCTTTTCCATGGTGCCGTCGAGGGCATAACAGATGCCGCTTCCGAAGTCGATGAGCCGACGAGCGACGTCGCGCTCGGTGCCTTCGAGATTCATGATCACCGATGTGCCGCTCTTGAATGCGTCAGCCACTTCCTGCGCCTGATCGAAACGTCGCGGACGGACAGTGTGTGGTTCCATGGCGCCTCCCGGGATGGCCCGGAGTTGTGGAGGCTGCGAGGACGCCTCCTCGGTGTTCGGTCGGATCTGCACGCCGGAGTCCTGACCACCACGGCTGTTCGACGGGCCCGCCGTGGGCCGACGCGTCGCCGATGACGGGTCGAAGTCCTTCGACGGAAAGCTGGGTCGCGGGGCGACGGTACGCACGGCTGGTTCACCTTCGGGTTCCCAGCGAGGTTCGACGTCTCTCGGAGCACGCTGCTGCCGAACAGGTGGTTCCTGCCCGTAGTCCTCGTCGTAGTCGTCGTACGTATCGTCGGGACCAAGACCCAGGTAGTCCATGGTCTTCTTCCAGAGTGACATCTCTTCCTCCTGAGCGCCGGAGGTTATCCGCGCCCGCTGCCTTCCGGGTGGACGGGCGAGTCCTGGCGCGATCCGAAGATCGCCGACCCGATCCGCACGTTGGTGGAACCCGCCGCCACAGCGACCTCCAGATCGCCGGTCATCCCCATGGAACACACGTCCAGTCCGAGTTCATCGACCATCGCCCGGACGGCTGCGAAGCCCGATGCTGCATCCGCCGGGGGCCGATCGGTGGGCCCGACCACGAGGAGACCCGACACCGACAATCCGCTCTGCGCGCAGCGATCGACGAGTTCGGCGACCAGGTCGGGTGCACATCCACCCTTGCCGTCCTCGCCGGTGATGTCGACCTGGACGAGCACATCGGCGCCCGGTGCCCGCTTCGCGAGTTCGCGCACCAGCGACGAGCGATCGACCGTGCACCACCGATCGACCAATCCGACGAGCTGGCGCACCTTGTTCGACTGCAGCTGCCCGATGAAGTCGACCCGTGGGCGACTCGACGGTTCGAAGGATTCGATCACGTCGCGTTTGGACAGCAGATCCTGGGCGTAGTTCTCACCGATCGCGTTGCATCCTGCGGCGACCGCTGCCGCCACCGTCTCGGGAGGAAACGTCTTGGTGACCGCCGTGATCGAGACCGGATGGTCGAAGGGTCGCTCCACGGCATCGATGCGTGCTCGGACCTCGGCGAGGCGTTGGGCGATCATGCAGCGACCCGCTCGACGACCAGTGCGTGCCGTCCGAGATCCCCGCGGACACGGTGTGAGAACCATCGGTCGTCGCACCCTGTGCAGGGTCCGCTCAGATCGAGTCGGATGCCGTGGCGAGCGAGCGCTCCCGCCACGCCGGCGGGAACGTCGAGGGCTGCTCGGCCCGCAGCGCTCACCCCGCGCACCTGTGCAGTGGCCACACCGAGTCCGGCGGCGACGGCGTCGAGGTCGTCGGCGCCGAACTCGTAGCAACACGGGTGGATGACCGGACCCAGGATTGCGACGGCAATGTCTCCGCCTCGAGACCGCGCCTGCTCGACGGCCACGTCGACGACACCGGCTGCGAGACCTCGCCATCCTGCATGTGCTGCCACGAGGACCCCGTCATTCGATGCGAGAGCGATCGGGGCGCAGTCACCCGCCCACACAGCCAGACGAACATCTCGCGACGTGGTCACGATGACATCGCCGCGTCCTCGCATCGGCGCCCAAGGCTCCATCGGGTCGGGCTCGAACACCTCGGTGCCGTGCACCTGATCGACCATCACCCAGTCGCCACCGGCGATCGAACGCTGCCGCTCACGCAGCACCGCCGGCTCGACCCGTTCGGGATGCACGCTCGATTCACCACGGTCCGTCGCCCATGCACGGATCCGATCCGGCCCCACGAGCATCTCGACGAGCGGGTCGTTCACCCGCTCGTACTCATTTGAGGAACGACGGGACGTCGAAGTCGTCGTCGTCATCGGCCAACGGATCGGCGTCGTCGACATCGGCAAACAGCTCGGTGATCCGTGTCGGTGAGGTGCGCGGCTGGTCATCCGACTGGCTGCCCGCAACCGGGACAGCACCACTCGACTGCGGCGAGGACGACGACGTCGAGTCGGTCCGGTCGAAGCCTGCCGAGATGACCGTGACGCGCACTTCGTCGCCCATCTCATCGTCCACGACGGTGCCGAAGATGATCAAGGCATCATCGTGTGCCACGCCGTGGATGATCTCGGCAGCGGCGTTCATCTCGAACAGACCCATGCTCGACGGACCCGTGATGTTGAGCAGCACCCCTCGGGCACCGTCGATCGCCGATTCGAGCAACGGGCTCGAGATCGCTGCCTTCGCAGCCGACGTCGCACGATCGTCGCCGCTGGCCTGGCCGATGCCCATCAGCGCCGTTCCGGCATCCTTGAGCACCGCCTTCACGTCGGCGAAGTCGGTGTTGATCAGGCCGGGGGTGGTGATCAGGCCGGTGATGCCCGACACGCCTTGCAGCAGAACCTCGTCGGCCATCTTGAAGGCGTTGAGGACGCTGGTCTTGTCGTTCGCAACGGTGAGGAGTCGATCGTTCGGGATGACGATCAGCGTGTCGACCTTCTCCTTCAACTTCTGGACGCCGTTGTCGGCCTGGACACCGCGCCGGCGTCCTTCGAACGAGAAGGGTCGGGTGACCACGCCGATGGTCAGCGCACCCGCCTCACGCGAGATCTCGGCGATGACCGGCGCTGCACCGGTTCCGGTCCCGCCGCCCTCGCCCGCCGTGATGAAGACCATGTCGGCGCCCCGGACGGTTTCCTCGATCTCCTCGCGATGCGACTCGGCGGCCTCACGGCCCACCTCGGGGTCGCTCCCCGCTCCGAGTCCACGGGTGAGGTCGCGACCGATGTCGAGCTTCACGTCGGCGTCGCTCATGAGCAGCGCCTGGGCATCGGTGTTGACGGCGATGAACTCCACACCCTTGAGTCCCGCGTCGATCATGCGGTTGACGGCGTTGACGCCACCGCCGCCGACTCCGATCACCTTGATGACAGCGAGATAGTTCTGTGGCATACCGACCATCAGGGGGTCCTCCATGCGTTCACGATCAGCGCGACGTCGAGTGTGTTCAGAATAGGGATCATGGTGCTCTCGGGCAGTCTGACAGGTCAGGCCGTGCCGCGGAGGGACGCTAGCCGGGTCGATGGTGACTTCATCGCAACGCGGTGATCCGATGCACACCGTCCAGACGCTGCGGGAACGCGGTGCGTCACCGTTCGGTGGCTTCGGCCGTGGACACGTCGATCACACTCGTGTCGCGGCCGGCGACATCGTCGAGCAACAACTGCAGTCGCACGAGGCGCTCGAACTGGTCGGTGTCGGAGATGGCGGCACCGAGTCGAACCTCGACGTCATCGAAGGGCTCGTTGCGAAGCCGGAGGCGAAGATCGGAGCCGTCGGCCGTCGTCGAGATCGACACGAGCCGACTGCGGATCTCGGGGGTGAATTTGGTGACCATCGCGCCCGCTGCGGCGAAACCGGTCGGTGCGAAGGCTCCGGGTTCGGCGTCGAGCGGGTCGGGCCCCTCGATCAGCACGAATGCGACCGGCTGACCGCCGATCACGTCGAGGACCCGGCCCTCGCCATCGAGGATGCGGAATCGGCCGTCGCTGCCCTGGGTAGTCGCCACCGGGACCCGTTCACGCAATTCGATGCGAACGGTGTTCGGAAACTCGGTGCGAACGCGTGCCGACGCGACGAACGGGATCGCTTCCAGACGAGTCTCTGCGGCATCGGTGTCGACGAGCAGGACCGCCTCGTTGCGTACATCGTCGACGACCTCCTGCACCAAGCGCTCGTCGGCGAACCGACGTCCTGCGACGTCGACGCTGTTCACCGAGAAGAGTGTCGAGCCCAGCGTGGCGAGGATCGCGATGATCACGACCAACACCACGACGATCACTGCAACGACCCGGAGTCGCCGACGCCCCTCGGCACGGCGGACACCGATCCTGCGCTGACGCAGCCGCGGTTCGATCCCGCGACCGGTCGCGTCTTTGGCCGGCAGCGCATCGCCCGTGCCGTCGTCGTCGATGAACACCGTGTCCGATGCCTCGTCGCTCGAACGAAGGGCATCGTCGAGGTACTGGATGTCGCCGGGGTCGTCGACCGCACCGATCGAGATCGTCGTGCGTTCACGACTCCCGCCCGAGCTCGCTGCACCGGTCGACTCCGTTGCTACGTCTTCACGGTCGTCTTCACGGTCGTCGGCTTCGAAGGCCAGCGAGAGTTCCGCCAACACTGCGCCCTCCTCCGCTGCGCCCCTGCGAGACGCTGCGGCCGGGCCGACGATTCTCACGTCCGACGATCCGAGTTCGGCCGGGGACGAGTCAGGCGTCTCGGCCTCAGACCGGCGCCACCAGCGCCTCACGCGTCGGTCCGATCGAACCCGACGAGTCGGATCTCGCTGCGCAACGAGTACCCCGTCGCTGCTTCCACACGGCGTCTCACGATCGCCATCAATTCGAACACGTCGTCGGCACGCCCGTCGGGATCCGCCTGGATGAAGTTCGCATGCTTGTCCGACACCACCGCAGTGCCGTGACGGAAGCCCCGCAGACCGACACGGTCGATCAGCTGGCCGGCGCTCACCTCTCCGGGAACGGGATTGACGAAGACGGAGCCGGCGTTCTGGCCACCGGGCTGATTGGCACGCCGCCAGGACACGATCGCACTCAACTCCGCTCGCGCCTCGTCCGGGTCGCCGGGCACCACGGCGAGACGAGCCGACAGCACCACGGTCGTCGGCGGCAACCCACTGCCTCGGAAGCGCAGGCCCAGTTGATCGGGTGTGAGCACCTGCTCGGTCGACGTGACCAGATCGAACACTCGGACGTCGAGGAGTGAGGCAGCCATGTCCGACCCGTGACCGCCAGCGTTCATTCGCACCGCTCCCCCGATGGAGCCGGGCACCCCGACTGCCCATTCGAAGCCCGTGAGACCGGAATTCGCCAGTTGGCGGGCGAGCACCGGCAGCAGCACGGCGCTGCCGACTTCGACGACGTGGTCGTCGTCGTCGACGCGGACCTGCTCGGCGATCTCGACCAGCGAGATCGCGATTCCCACGAACCCCGCCTCGGACACGAGCAGATTCGATCCCCGTCCGATCGCGAGGACCGGGAGCTCACTGGCGCGCATTGCATCGGCAACACGACGGAGGTCGTCGACATGACGGACACGGACGAACAATTCGGCCGCGCCACCCACCTTGTAGGTGGTCATCGGTGCCAGCGACACGTGCCGCTCGGCAAGATCACCGAGAACGGACGCCGCTCGCTCGACCGCCTCAGCGGCGACGGCGTGCATCGAGCACCTCTGCGGGGAACGTGGCGATGTCGCCGCAACCCATCGACACGACGATGTCGCCGTCGCGCGCCTCGCCAGCGACGAAGTCGACGAGTGCGTTGCGATCGGGCAGCCACACGACCCGCTGGTCGGGATGTGCTTCGGTCACCGCATTGACGATCAGCTTCCCCGTGACGCCGGGGATCGGCGTCGTCCCGGATGCGTAGATGTCGGTCAGCACCACGATGTCGGCGTCACCGAAACAATCTTCGTATTCGCGCCAGATCTCCGAGATCCGGTTGTATCGATTCGGCTGGAAGACCGCGACCACTCGTCGCCAGTCCTCGCCACTGTGTCGGGTGGCTGCGAGCACGGCCGCGATTTCCGAAGGGAGGTGCGCATAGTCGTCGACGAACGTGGCGCCATCGTCGATTCCACGCACGTCGAATCGCCGGGCCACTCCCCCGAACTTGGCGAGCGCGTCGCGGATGTGGCCGAATTCGATGCCCACCTCGAGTGCCAATGCGATCGCCCCCGTCGCATTGACGACGTTGTGGATACCACGCATCGGCAACTCGATGGTCCCGAGTCGTTCGCCGTGTCGAATGATGTCGAACACGAATGCACCGTTCGCCGGACGGACATCGACGGCACGAACATCGGCGTCCTCGCTGCGTCCGTAGGTGACGCTGTCATGTCGAGCAGCCAACTGCGCTGCGACGCGATCGTCGGCGCACACGACACGCGGGCCCGGTACCTGGGCGAGGAACGTGTCGAAGCTGTCGACGATCGCTTCGAAACTCCCGTAGTGATCGAGATGATCGATCTCGACGTTGGTCAGGATCGCACCGTGGAGCGGCAGTTCGAGATGGGTGCCGTCACTCTCGTCTGCTTCGACCACGAGCCACTCTCCACCGGTCCACTGCGCCCCGGTCCCGACGTCGGTCACGTCCCCGCCGACGACGAAACTCGGGCGGACTCCGGCCTGGGCCAACATCAACATGAGCATCGACGTGGTGGTGGTCTTGCCATGGGTCCCCGCAACCGCCAGCGATTTCGCCTGCGCGCACATCGACGCCAACATGCCGGCCCGCGTCAACACCGTGACGCCGGTCGATCTCGCTTCGTCGAGTTCGATGTTCCGATCGGGGATCGCCGTCGACGCGGTGACGGCGTCGACGTCGTGGACGAGGGCTCGATCGTGCCCGATGGACACGGCCACGCGGGCTGCGCGGACCCGCTCCAGGACGGGGTGATCACGCAGGTCGGAGCCGGACACGTCGTGGCCCATCTCGGCGAGTGCGATCGCGATTGCGCTCATCCCGGGTCCACCCACACCGACCACGTGGAGGCGGCGCGGAATCGACAGATCGAGCGGGGCCTCGGGGACGACGACATCGCGGGGGCTCATGACGTCGACGATGTTAGGGCGACGCGCTCGATCAATTCGGCCAATGCGCCCGATCGGTGGACCTCACCGCGGCGAAGTGCTGCCTCGCTCAACGCACGGCGGGTGTCGCCGTCGGCGAGCAACCGGTCGATCTCGTGGCCGAGCGTGCCGAGATCGGGCTCGGCCACGAGCACGGCACCGCCGACCTCGCTCAACCACTCGACGTTGCCGGTCTGGTGGTCATCGGCAGCTCCGGCCCATGGAACCAGGATGGCGGGCACTCCCGTGACGGCGACCTCGTGCACGGTGCTCGCGCCTCCTCGACCGATCAGGAGGTCACACGCTGCGTACACCGATGCCATGTCGGACTCGTATCCGACCACGGTGTGGATGATCCCATCAGCCACGTCGCCGACCTCGACGATGTCGTCGACGAACCGCTCCCCTGCGACCTGGCGGACGGCGACGCTCGGGTCCCGCTCGTGCGCGGCGACCCAGGTGGCGATCTCGGCATTCAGGACGCCCGAACCGAGCGAGCCTCCCATCACTGCGATCAGGTGTCGATCCATCGGCACGCCGAGCCGCTCTCGAGCAGCCGATCGATCAGCGTGCCGATCGACGTCGAGGATCTGCTGGCGAACCGGCGCACCAGTGACGGTCGCGTTCGGGAGCGTCGACCCGTCGAAGGCCACCGCACAGGCGGCTGCCTTGCGTGCAGCCACGACGCTCGCTCGACCGGGTCGACGGTCGTAGGACACCACCACGACCGCTATGCCGAGCGTGCGCGCCGCGAGCACGCTCGGCATGCTCGCATAGCCGCCGACACTCACCACGACGGCGGGCCGGATCCGCTTCAGAAGTGCGAGCGCCCGTCGGCGGGCGCGCAGCATCTTCGGAACGAACGATGCATTGATGCGCACGTTGCGCAGACTCGGCGAACGCTGGAAACCGACCACGTCGAGGAATGTGTGGGGGTATGCGGTCGCGGGAACGAGACGGGTCTCGACGCCGCGCTGGCATCCGACGTAGTGGATGTCCTCGGCTGGGTGACCTGCCGCTCGCAGCGCATCGGCAACTGCGAGTGCGGGAAGCACGTGGCCTGCTGTGCCCCCGCCCGTCACGACGGCGAACACGCTCAGGACGACACCGTTCGATCCGAACGCACACCGACGCGTCGCGCCACACTGAGCAGCAGCCCGACGGCCACCATCGAGGCGAACAGCGAACTGCCGCCGGCGGAGAAGAACGGCAGGGTGAGCCCGGTGACCGGCAACAGCCCGGTGACCCCGCCAACGTTGACGAGTGCTTGCACGCCGAACCACGACGCCACCCCACCGGCGACGAGCATCCCGAATCGATCAGGCGCAGCGAGCGCCGTCTGGATCCCGAACAGGACGAGCAGCATGAATCCGCCGATCACAGCAGCGGCGCCGAGCATGCCGAGTTCATCGGCGATGATCGCGAAGATGAAGTCGCTGTGGGCGTAGGGCAGGTAGCCGAGCTTCGTGTTCGAGCCACCGATGCCGGATCCTTGGAGACCACCCGAGGCGATGCTCACGAACCCCTGGTAGGTCTGCCATGCGAGACGGTCCTTGTTCCCGCTCACGTCGAGGAACGCCGTGAACCGATCGATGCGTGTCTGACTGGACACGACGAAGAAGAGCCCGGCAGCGGTCGCCACCGAACCCATCACCCCGAGCGGAAGGAATGGCACGCCGGCGATCCAGGCGATCGCGAACACGATCGCTCCGAGCACGATCGCCGCCCCGAGGTCACCCTGGGCCATACAGAGTCCGGATCCGATCCCTGCGATCAGTGCCAACGGCAGCAGCGTTCGCTTGCGATGGTTCATCTCCTGGGCGCGCCGCGTGAGGAGGTCGGCGGTGATGACCACCACGACGAGTTTCATGAACTCCGATGGTTGGGCGCTGAATCCGCCGATGAAGACCCATGCACGTGCACCGTTGACACTGCCACCGACGACCGGGGCGAACGGCGCGATCATCGCAGCAACACCCACGACGGCGAGCGGGATCCGCACACGGCGCCAGAATCCGTAGGGGATTCGGGCGGCGATGATCATGCCGACCAGGCCGATCCCGGCCCACATCGCCTGGCGGAAGAACACCGAGTACGCCCAGTTGCCCTGACTGGCCTCGGTGACGGCGGAGGCGGACAAGACCATCACCAAACCGAGCATCACGAAGACGGTGGCGACGGCGACGATGCCGTACCACACCCATGGCGGTGGTCCCACGATGGCCGGGGTCGTCGGCGGCGCCGGGCGCGATGCCCTCCGCCGACGGATTCGGCCAGGTGCCGCCTGCTTCGTCTCGGATCGGCGCTTGCTCGGTGCAGTATCACGACCGAGGCGTTCGAGTGCCGCCTGTCGTCGCTCCTGCACCGATGTGGGATGTGCCATCAGCACCCTCCTGTGGAGTCGTTGAGTTCTCGGGCCAATTGGCGAAAGCGGTCGCCACGTTCCTCGAAGGATCCGAACTGGTCGAGGCTCGCACATCCGGGCGACAGCAGCAGGGTGTCTCCGGGCTGTGCGAGTTCGGCGGCGAGGCGGATGCCGTCGTCGAACTTCTCGGTGATCCGTACCGTTTCGACCCCATGGAACACCGCGGCAACGGAGTCGCGGGTGTCACCGACGGCGACGAGCACCTTCACCCGCTCGCGATCGACGGCCATCTCGGCGAGGTCGACCTGCTTGTCCTTGCCGCCGGCCACGAGGACGATGCGATCGAATGCGTTGATCGCCACCGCCGCCGCATGGGGAGTGGTGGCCTTCGAGTCGTTGTACCAGTCGACCCCGTTCCACCGACCGACGTGCTCGAGGCGATGCGGCGGGCCGACGAAGCGGGCGAGCGCTTCCTGGATCGCCTCGGGACCGGCGAGGTTCGTCTCCATCACGAGCGCGCTGGCGGCGAGTGCGTTGGTGATGTCGTGCGGGAGGCTCCGTCGCATCGACGACACCGACGCGATGGTGCCGGACGGGCCGACCAGTTCGCCGCCCACCTGGCGGTAGTCGCCGCCGTCACCGAAGGTCAGATGACGACCCGGTGCGGCGTCGAGGCGCTCCATCACCGGAGTGGATCCCGTGAATCCGATCGATGCGTCATCGGCTCGCTGGTTGGTCCAGATGCGCGCTTTCGCGTCGGCGTAGGTGCCCATCGACCGGTGCCAGTTCAGGTGGTCCTCGGCCAGGTTCAACCACACGCCGGCATCAGGACGAAACGACGGGGTCCATGCGAGTCGGAAGCTGGTGCACTCCACGACGAACGCGTCGTGGTCGGACTCGATCGCGTCGACGAGCGGGGTGAGGGTGTTGCCGGCGTCCACGGTGGACAGACCTGCGGCCCGCAGCACCTCCACGGTCATCAGCGTGGTGGTGGTCTTGCCGTCGGTTCCCGTGACCGCGAGCATCGGGCGGGGGCCACCCGGCCGTGCCTGCTCCCAGCGGTACGCCAATTCGATCTCCGACACGATCTCGACGCCGGCGCGCTGTGCATCGGCGATCACCCGATGGGTTTCGGGGACCCCGGGCGACGGGCTCACCAGGTCGCAGTGCGACATCACGTCGTCGAGTTGTTCGACTCCAGGAGCTTCGAGCAGTTCGACGCCGAGGGAATCGGCGAGCGCACGGCGTTGCGGGGTGACGACGTCGTCGCCGACGATGACATCGGCGCCATGGCGCAGGAGCGCTCGAACCGTCGATTCACCGGCGACTGCGAGGCCGTAGACCAGCGCACGCATCAGGCGGCCAGACTCGAGAAGTCGGCGATGAAGATCCCGAGCGCCAGGCCGACCGAGATCGCCGCGATCAGCCAGAAGCGGATGATCACGGTGGTCTCGGGCCAGCCGACCAGTTCGAAGTGGTGATGGATGGGCGACATCCGGAAGAGACGCTTCGTGCGACCCGACGCCTTGAACACGCCCATCTGGATGGCGACCGAACCGGCCTCCATCACGTTGATCGCACACAGCAGGATGATCAGCAGGTGGGTGTTCAGCGTGAGCGACAAGAAGGCGAGTGCGGTGCCGATCGCGAGTGCTCCGACATCACCCATGAAGATCCGTGCCGGAGCAGCATTCCACCAGAGGAACCCGAGGCAGCCGCCGGCGAAGGCTGCGGCGAACACACCCATGTCGAGCGGGTTGACCACATCGGCGTAGAGGCCCCCGTTACGGAACTTCAGGTAGGCGATGATGACGAATGCACCGAAGCCCATGAGGGCCGAACCCGCGGCGAGGCCGTCCAAGCCGTCGGTGACGTTCACCGCGTTGGTGGTGGCCCAGATGATCGCTCCCGACCAGAGGATCCACACGATCGTCGGGACCTCGATGCCCAGGTCGGAGCGCGTGACCGAGATGGTCTCGGAGATTCCGGTGCCCACGACGAGCCACCACGCCATCGCAAAGCTGGCTGCCATCGTGATGTAGTTCTTCTGCTTCCAGAAGATCCCCCGGTTGTGACGCTTGCGGACCTTGATGTAGTCGTCGAGGAAGCCCATCAGCGCCATGAAGAGCACGCCCGCCCACACGATCAACGACTGGGTGGCGAACGGCAGATCGGGTCGGACGTGCGCCACCATCCAGCCGAGGAAGGCCGCCACGATGATGGCGACCCCGCCCATCGTCGGCGTGCCCTGCTTGGCCATGTGGTGTTCGGGCCCCATGTCCTCCTTGCCGAGGATCGGTTGCCCCTGACCACGCGTCTGGAAGAAGAGGATGAGGTAGCGGGTGCCGAACAACGAGACGAGGGTGGAGACGGCGCCTGCGAGCAGGATGGAGATCACGAGGTGGCCTGTCGGTCGAGCCGAGCAAGCTCGTCGCGGGCGACGGCCCGGTCGTCGAAGTCGACCACGACGTCGCCGAGGTCCTGGGAGGTCTCGTGGCCCTTGCCGGCGATCACGACGACGTCGCCACGTTCGGCGAGATCGAGGGCGTGTCGTACGGCGAGGCGGCGGTCGGGCTGTCGAGTCACGCGTGAACGGTACTGGTCCGCCACCCCCGCGATCACGTCATCGATGATCGCGTCCGGATCCTCGCCGCGCGGATTGTCGGAGGTGGCGATCGCCAGGTCCGACAAGCGCCCGGCGACCTCGCCCATCACGGGTCGCTTCTCCCGATCCCGTCTCCCCGCACATCCGAAGACGGACACCACCCGACCGTCGGCGATCGCACGAGCCGATCGGAGCAGCACCTCCAAACCGTCGGGAGTGTGGGCGTAGTCGACCACGACGGTGATGCCACGCTCGACGGCGACGGGGTGATCGATGATCTCGAAGCGGCCGGGTACG
>Ga0307966_1003048_pt1 | contig 12653 bp, 12 predicted proteins | sample OrgLakmetagen646_FD_203141 | JGI IMG/M metagenome (GOLD analysis project Ga0307966, IMG submission 203141) | Saline water microbial communities from Organic Lake, Antarctica - #646 | ecosystem: Environmental > Aquatic > Non-marine Saline and Alkaline > Saline | place: Antarctica: Organic Lake... | reverse complement strand
AACCAAAGCGTGGGAAGAAGCCCGAAATAGCCAGGACCGGAAAATAAACTGGCAATTCACGACGGATGATGCACGAATAAAATTAAAGCGACTCTACCCGACATTTGAGGCTTGACATGACACTAGTACTCCCTGATTTATCTACCAGAGTCTGCCAAACGTGATGGTAATTTGCGGGGATCCAAAGAATTTTTGCTCATCAAAATAGGGTTCGAGCAGCAAATCGCCGTTTTCATTAAACTGAAACGGGCTTTGACCCGGGCCTATATTCTCCAGTAAATCCGGCTGAGTAGGCGTCATCATCTGAATGCCATCAGGAAAATAGTTCATATAGTAACCAAATTCGATGCTTGTTACTCTGCTAAAGTTACGGCCTACATCCAGGCCAATCTTTAATTCGCCGGCACCGCCAAAGTGCCAGTCGCCATCACTCCACCCGGTAAATATATCGTTGACCTGCTCAAAATTATCGTTGAACTGTTCCCTGAACCCGTTGTTATTGCGGTCATTAAAATACGGAAACGCAAATGCGGCTACTCCACCGACTGAAGCTGTTACAAAAAACCTGTACTGATCCTGAACCTTGTCAGCGAACAACCGTTTGCGCAATCCGATCATTGCCGGAAAAGCAAATCCGCGCTGGAATTTATTCGGAACTATCTGCTGACCAAAAAAGACATCTGTAAATGTTTGCTCTGATGCATCCCTGAGCCCGGTAATTCTCATATTAAAAATACCTTCCATCTGAGGAGCTAACACCCGCCGGTACTGGCCGCCAATCCCAAATCCAAAGTTATTCACAACAAAATCAAATGTAAGACCTGAGTGATAATTTCTGTTCAGCGGATTGCTAACTCTCTCTTCTATAGTTAGCTCCGGCTCGTCAATCTGGGTTTGAGCGGTAATATGTTGAAAGGATCCCAAAATAGATGAAAGGACTAATGCGAGCAATAAAGGCTTAAATATTTTCATATAAAAAATGTCGTTTAATTTACTCTCAAACGTTACTTAGCGTCTCAGCATTGCACAAATTTATCAACAATATAAAAATGTTATATGAATTCTTTTCAGACTCTATTTGATTATTGTTTGATTTAGGCTTTTATTCAGGCTGAAAATCATCCCTATATATTATAAAATCAACTGGGTCAGTTTATGAATTCAGTCACTAAATACATTGTGTACGGTCCGCAATCTACACTGCGGCGGATGACTCCAAAACTATTTGAAAGTGTAGAACCAAAATACCTGTACCAATACAACTCACCGGCAAATAATGATGAGGTGTACGTTGCTGTTTATGAGCAGTATGAAAAACAGATCAACGCAACCATCACGCTTACCTGCGTTATAGAATGTACAGCAAAGCAAAACCGAATCGAGCTGAAAAAAGCCGGGGGACGCATGGGATTCCGTGGAAGTTCACTATCTGAGGAGCACAACATTGAAGCTGATGTTGTGAACTTCGTCATGGACTTTTCCAAACGATTTGGACTTTCTCTGCAGGAAGAAGTTGACAAGCCTGCAACTGAAGATGAGGACGCATAGTATTTTTCTTAAGCCTCTACACGTTTGAATGTCTCAACAACGCGATGATGATTTTTGGAGCGTACTCCGCATGTTGGAGTGGGCATCAGAATACTTCGAAAACAGACAGGTTCCCGATCCAAGGCACAGCATCGAATGGCTTCTTGCTGATGTGTTAGGCTGTAAACGGCTTGACCTCTACCTTCAGTACGGCCGGCCTTTATCGCCTGACGAACTCGATCGGGTACGGCCACTGGTGAAACGCCGCGCGGGTCACGAACCCCTTCAGTATATTACAGGCTCAACAAATTTTATGGGATGCCAGCTAGAGGTAAATCAATCCGTACTGATCCCGCGAATTGAAACGGAACAGCTTGTGGAACTTCTTCTTGAGTCTACCCCAAAACTCGAAAGCAACACCATACATCTGCTCGATGTTGGGAGCGGTAGTGGGTGCATTCCTATTGCTGTCAAAAAATTCAGGCCGGCCTGGTCCTGCATGGGAATAGATATTTCTGATGAAGCTCTCGCACTTTCACAAAAGAATGCCGGAGCTAATAATTTGGATGTCCAATTTGCAAGTGGTGATCTCTTCAAGCTCGATCAGATTGACAAGCCTGAGCAGGGCTGGGATATCATCGTGTCCAACCCCCCCTACATTATGACCGGTGAAAAATCATCGCTTGAAAAACAGGTCACCGACTACGAACCTGGCCTCGCACTTTTCCATGACGATCCGCTTGAAGTATACCGCCCGATTTTATCGTACGCTCATCAAGAGAACGCCGCTCTTTTTCTGGAACTCAATGATCAACTTGCCGATCAAATATTGGATATGTCTACAACATTCTTCTCTTCTCCAAAAATCAAGCACGACCTTGATAATAATCCCCGATTCCTTATAGCGGGTTTAAGCTCCTAAACTTATCTCTTTCAGTCTTTTTTAGCGTTTCACAAGATTTATTTTAAACGAGCTGTGGACCTTAATTATAAATGTGGATAACTTGTTGATAAGTTTTTTTCCGGCCTTTACAGCTTGTGCACTTTGTGCAAAATCAATGTTAGGGAATTGTTATGGACTGTCAAGGTAAATGTGGGTGTTCGCATAAATTAGCCATAAAGTATTACGCATCATACAATTACGGTGTTAACTGCATTGTGGATAACTTTGGCTTAAAGTCTTTTAATTTTTTTGATTTCAGTTAAATAAATCGTGATTTTCTCTTCGTCACATAAAGGGTACTCAAAAACCCTTGTGTGGATAACTTAAAAGTTTCGAAAACCACTTTAACGCTTTTGGAGGCCAAAACGCTTGGATACGGTTACTGCAGAAAATGCCTGGAATGAATGTCTGGAAATCATTCAGGATAACATCAGCTATCAAAAATTTAAGTCATGGTTTGAACCGATCAAACCCTTAAAACTTGATGAAGGTACGCTTACAATTCAGGTGCCCAGTCAGTTCTGGTATGAGTGGCTCGAGGAACACTATTATAATATGCTTCGCTCAACGATTGCGAAAGTTCTGGGAGATGACGGAAAGCTTGAATATTCTGTTCTGGTAGAAAAAGCGGATCGTCTGGAAGACAACCGGTCTGTTCGTCTGCCTCAGCGGCCCTCTCCTCCTTCCCGGCCCCAGGAGATGAACACATACAGTGATTATCACCCCGGCAAGATTGAGAATCCGTTTGTGATACCGGGCATTCGCAAAACCAATATCGATTCAAATCTGAACGACAGCAATGTGTTTGATCGCTATATTGAAGGAGATTGCAACCGTCTGGCACGTTCGGCAGCTATGGCTATTTCTGAAAATCCGGGCAATAATTCGTTCAACCCGCTTTTTGTCTATGGCACAACCGGGCTGGGAAAAACACATCTGGTGCAAAGCATTGGAAATAAAATTAAACAAGATTTCGGAGACCAGTTTTCTGTTCTTTATGTCTCGTCTGAAACGTTTACGAACGAATTTGTGCAGGCGATCCGAAACAACCGTGCCAGTGAGTTTTCCATGTTTTATCGGAATATTGATGTTTTAATCGTTGACGACATCCAGTTTTTCAGCGGTAAAGAGAAAACTCAGGAAGAGTTCTTTCATATTTTCAATGCGCTTCATCAGGAAGGCAAGCAAATTATTTTAAGCAGCGACCGCGCCCCGAAGGACGTTCCGGATATTGAAGAACGCCTTATTTCAAGATTTAGCTGGGGCTTAAGTGCAGATCTCCAGATTCCGGAATATGAAACCCGCTATGCTATTTTAGAGCGTAAAGCCAGTGACAACGGAATTAGCATTGACCCTCAGATTATAGAATTTATAGCATACAACTTTAAATCGAACGTGCGCGATCTTGAGGGCGCTATCATTAAATTGCTGGCAACTGCATCTCTGAAACACGTGGATGAAATTGATCTCCGGATGGCAAAAACCGTACTGAAAGACATGGTCAAAAATACGCAGGCTCAGATCTCTATCGACGTGATTCAGAATTGCGTGTGTGAGTATTTCAATATCGAAACTAATAAAGTTCGGGAAAAAACCCGGAAGCAGGAAATTGTTGAAGCGCGCCAGGTTGCCATGTATCTATCTAAAAAATATACCAAGTCAAGCCTGAAAACGATTGGGCTGCAGTTTGGTGGCCGCGATCATTCTACAGTCATCCACGCAATAACCACAATTGAGGGCCGCCTCTCTACAAGCCCGAAACACAAACGTATGCTCAAGGAGCTTGAGCAGAAACTTGAAGTAGCAACCATTTAAAAACCCCCGATAAATCTTGGATCGCATTACTATCAAATCCCTCTCATTTCATGCCAAACACGGTCATAATGAACAGGAACGAATCGACGGTAACCAGTTTGAAATCGACATCATCGCATACGGCTCATTTCGGCATGTCGCAAAAAAGGATGACGGTCTGCAGGAGACATTTGACTACGCGAAAGCTGAAGAAATTGCCCGTGATGTGATGTTCGGTACGTCACGAAAATTAATTGAGGCACTCTGCAAAGAGATCGGCGATCGGATTTTTGATGAATTCTCTATCGCCCGATCTCTAAGCGTATCCGTTCGAAAACTCTCACCGCCCATTGAAACAGATGCGGCATATGCCGAAATCACCCTTGAATGGAACAGGTAATTGTAGCCGTTGGCTCTAATCTGGGGGATCGTCACGGAATGCTTCAGCAAGCCGGCGTTTTTCTTGACCTTATTTCCGAAACGCAGGTTATAAAATCATCTGTTTGGGAATCGGAACCCATTGGCCCGTCAGAGCATACATTTCTGAATACCGTTGCGCGTATCAGTGTGTCTGCCGACCCGGTGAATCTTCTTGCAGTTCTCAAAAAGTTTGAAGTAAAATCTGGCAGAAAGAATCAACACGTCAAATGGGGCCCCCGGCTTCTCGACCTTGATATCATTGCGTTTGGAAACTTGGTGATTCAAACGCAGACTCTTATTATTCCTCATCCGGAATACACAAAACGCCTTTTCGTTTTGTTGCCTTTAAAAGAAGTGGATGCTGAATGGAATGATCCGCAAACAAAAACACCTATTGATACACTGATTGAGGAAACGGTGGAGATGCAGATTCATAAAACAAACATGACCTGGTAGAATGTCAAACCAATTTGATTTTGTGGCTATTGAAGGCGTTATCGGCGCCGGAAAAACATCACTTGCAAAACTGCTGGCCGAGCGACATAATGCACGACTTATCCTCGAACAGTTCGAAGACAATCCTTTTTTGCCAAAATTTTACGAAGATAAGAACCGGTACGGATTTCAAACTCAACTTGCGTTTTTGGCCAGCAGATTTAAACAGCAGCAGAAGATGACCAGTCGCGAGCTATTCGATGATTTTGTGATCTCAGATTACATTTTTGAGAAAGACAGAATTTTCGCCCGCCTTAACCTCGACGATGATGAATTGTCTCTTTATGACAACATATACGGGATAATGACGGGTATTTCAGCCAAACCAGATCTGGTGATTTACCTTCAGAATTCCGTAGAACGACTCATGCAGAACATTGATAATCGGGGACGGGATTATGAGAGAAATATCACAGAAAAGTATCTCAAAGATCTGTCCGATTCTTACAATCAATTTTTCTACCGGTACAATAAATCACCCCTTATTATCATTAATGCTTCTGAGATCGATTTTGTACATAATCCGGATCATTTATCGTATCTTGAAGAACAGATTTTTAATCAACCGATCCGAAGCAACACACATATTCACATTATACCCGATTAATGTTTTTACGCTGGATTTTTACCGCAATACTTATCTACATGATCTACCGGTTTTTCATGCGCTTGCTGGCCAAAGGAAATAAAAGCAGCGGGCCCCGACAGCGCCCGCAGTTCGACCCGAACAGCAACGGCACCGATCGTGGCAACCACAAGAAAAATCTGGACCAGATTGAAGATGCAGAATTTGAAGATATAACCGAAAAAGAGAAGAAATAAAATAGTATATGAGTTTTGAAGAACGACATAAGAAAGGATATGAATTACTTCACGAGAAAGATCTGGATGAGAGTCTGGATGTTGCCCGTGAGCTGCAGCGTATAAATTCCGACGCCCCGGAAGGATATACGTTGGAAGGTGAAGTGATGCAGAATTTAAATCAGTGGGATTCAAGTGTAAAATCCTTCACAGACGCTATTGAAAAAGACGACGACAATGGCAGACTCTTCAACCTTCGCGGCTACAGCTACCTTAATCTTGATGAAGCTGACAAAGCAAAAGATGACTTCGAACGAGCCATTGCCCTTGACGATCTTCCGGCCGCACACCGCAACATGGTGCTTTACAAGTTGATGAATGGTGAAGGTCAAAAAGCAATCCAGTATCTGCTCGACCGAATCCGAAGCTCGCCCAAAGACGTCGAAAACTGGATTTTAATGGGCGACCTTATGAAAAAGGGCGGTCACGACAAGAAAGCCGCAACTTATTATGAACAGGCTCTGAAGATGGATCCAGACAATGAATACGTAAAAGATCTGCTGGAAGAGTAGTCTCGACCCACTTTTTAATGGTTCTACAGGAAAGTTTGTGGGTAAGTAGATGAGGTAGTTCGTTCAGCGACCTGGCAGAGTGGCCGCGCGTGGCAGTTTTATCTTTACAATTTTTCTTTGCAGTTCGCGTGGGCTCCTGAAAGAGTCGCGATTTTCTGCTCTTATTTTTTTGTAGCAACAAATATCCTCTCCAATTCACAACTCTGGCAGGAACTTCGCTCCGCTACGTACTCTACCAGGTTGTTTTGTTCGGCACAATGTTACATTTTTAATAAGATTCAACAGGGTAAATCCACTACAAAGGGGATCGCTAACCATTGAGGTTTTTCGAGCTACTATTCAGTTTTACTTTGGAAAATTAGACCTCTACCCACAAACTTTCCTGTAGAACCAAATTATTTAAGCTTGGTTACTGGTAAATTCACTTTTTGGACAGACTCACTTTCAATAGCTTGATTTATTAAACGAACTTAGATTATTAGTACCTGCATATTATGATAACCAATCACCCGATAACTGACTCAGCATGACTAAAATGATCACCCGCAAACGATTTTTAAAACAGGCCGGCTCTGCTCTTGGAATTGCCGCTGCAGGTTTTCCATCTATCATATTACCTCGAAAGCGCGACAAACTGGGCGTTGCCCTGGTTGGGCTCGGTGGATACGCAACGGGTCGCCTTGCTCCCGGCCTGCAGTTAACCAGGCATTGTGAACTCAGGGGGATCGTCACAGGCACTCCCGCAAAAATACCACGATGGCAACAGGAGTATGGAATCCCGGACAAAAACGTATACAACTATGAAACCCTTCCCGATGTTGCCAACAATGATGACATCGACATTCTTTACATCGTAACGCCGCCGGCAATACATGCCAGAGACGCAATACGGGCAGCCGAGGCCGGAAAGCATGTCTGGTGCGAAAAACCGATGGCCATGAACGAGGAAGAGTGTCAGGCCATTATTGACGCAGCTGATAAAAACGGTGTTCAACTCACCGTGGGCTATCGGATGCAGCACGAGCCAAACACACAAACCATTATTAAATACGGCCTGGATAACACCTACGGTGAGATAACCGGAATTCAGGCCGCAGCGGGCTATAACGGAGCTCATCCCGACCCGGATAACTGGCGCAGAATCGGGCGTATGGGCGGCGGGGCTCTTTACGATATGGGTGTCTATTCGATCAATGCCGCACGCTACTCCTCGGGCCTGGATCCTGTTGCGGTATCAGGTCGTCAATGGTCGGAACGGACTGACATGTACAGTGACGTGGACGAGTTTACAACGTTCGAACTTGAATTTCCCGGCGGACTTATCGCGCAGGGCGAAACAAGTTTTGGCAAGTCCATCAACTATTTAACCGTCGAGTGCTCAGGCGGATGGTACAGGCTTGAACCAATGCAGTCTTACAGCGGCGTTCAGGGAAAAACAAGCGATGGCACAAGACTCCCCCCCGACCCCAATCACCAGCAGGCACGCCAAATGGATGCCGATGCTCTGGCAATTAAAGAGAATAGCCGGCCAATTGTGCCGGGGACAGATGGACTGACTGACATTCAAATTGTCAATGCAATTATGGAATCATCGAAAAAAGACGGAGAGCGGATTGATCTGTAGGGTGGTTATTTGTTGATTGGTTTATTGTTAATGGTAGTCTCAATTCGATCAATATTTTATTTAATTATTCGGGAAAGGGGGACGCGCACATCTATGATTTAAAAATCGAACTAAGACTGCCATTAACCAATAAACCCTTACCAATCAATCTCATTCATATCCAACAGCCGTGTGTTTTGGCAAAAACAGCGTTAACGTGGCCCCTTTTCCTAATCCCTCGCTGGCAACTTCGATTTTTCCACCCATCTCGGTCATGTAATTAGCGGAGCTATGGAGTCCAAACCCATGACCATTTTTCTTGGTGGTGAATGCATGTGAAAATATTTTTTCCAGGTGCTCAGGCTCTATTCCCTTGCCGTTATCGGTTACAGACAGGTGTACCATATCACTGTTCAGCCACGTCTCTATTACAAGATATTTGTTTTCCGGATGGTTATCCTCCATCGACTCTATGGCATTTTTTATGATATTTACGAGTACATGAATCAACTTTGATCGATTCACGATCGCCTGGTCTGTTGCATTTAGCATTTTCTTAACATTCAGACTGTGTCTCTCAATTGATCCGGCCTGAAGTGATAAAGCATTGTCTATCATTTCGGAAAGTGATGCAGCCTCCATTTGCCTGCTTGCCCCTGCATAGTTTTGCTGAGCTGCAATCACTTCGTTTATCAGATCGGTTTTTTCAGTGAGTCGGCCGATAAGCCTCAGGAGTTCATCCTGCTCCTTTTTCATGGGCTCTTCCAGACTCAGATAATACTCCATTAACTTTTTACCCTTCGGATTGCCAGATATAAACTGGCCAATCTCATCAATATTCTCACGAAGAACGGCGTTTGCCTGTATGAAATTGGATAATTTCGATTTTTTTATCTTTTCTCTGATGAGTGAGCTTGATGTGTTAACGCTATTCAGAACATTGCCCACATTATGCAAAACACCTGATGCAATATCGGCCATCCCTGCTTTATGTGCTTTTTCGACAACCTCACATTGTGAGTTTTTAAATTTTTCCAGTTGAGCCGCCTGTTCTGACACCTTTTTTTCCAGAACATTGTTGCGCGCCCTCATGCTCCGGATTCTCAGAAAATAAAAACCTCCCATCAAGCAAAGCGCAAAGAGTGCACTTGAACCATAGAACCAGATCGTTTCCCAGAATGAAGAAGAAATGATTACCGCAAGAGAAGCTCCCTCCTTGTTCCACGAGCCGTTATGATTCGATGCTATTATTCGGAATACCTTTTTTTTCGATATGAGATTGGTGTATGTAGTATAGCCCTGACTTCCCGCATAATTCCAGTCGCTCACCAGCCCCTCATATACGCTAAGATGATTCAGGCCTGTGGCATCACCGGCAGCCGGTACATCGAATGTGTCGTAAAACAGAAACGTGCCTAACAGCCCGACAAAAATAACCGATACATATGCCTTTTTTGCAGTTTTAGCACTAATCTGTTTGCCCTGGGCATTCATAGCTTCTGATATCGTTTAATAGTGAGATCAGGTTTACGCTTTTCGTTCAAAACGTATGCCCTATCTGCTACCTGCGCTTATATTTTGCCTAATACGTTTGGGATAGCTTAGGTTCTCTTAGAATTGGAAATACCAGCGTGAAAGTTGTTCCATTCCCGTCACTGCTAACCTCAATTTCCCCGCCCATCTCTTTCATGTAGTTGGCACTGCTATGCAGTCCGAATCCATGTCCTTTCTTCTTTGTCGTAAAGGCGTGCGCAAAAATCTTATCCAAATTTTCATCTTTAATGCCCGACCCGTTATCCGTTACCGACAAGTATACTTTGTAAGAATCCTCCCAGCTTCTAATCGTCAGATTCTTGTTATCGGGGCGATTTTCATCCATCGATTCTGCTGCATTTTTAATAAAATTCAGCAAAACATGAATCAACTTAGAGCGCTCTGCGATAACGGGAGTCGTAGCATTTAGATCTTTGATAATATTTAAGTTATCGTAGTCATCTAAGTCATCCTGTAATGATAGCGTGATATCAACAATTTCCGACAGCAAGGTTTCACTGGTATTTTTTGCTGACCCTGCATGAGACTGCTGAGCCACAATAACGTCATTGATAATGCTGATTTTTTGGTCAAGTCTCTCTGACTGTGAAACTATATCATCCCGCTCTTGCTTAAGCGGTTCTTCCAGTTTGAGATAGTATTTTAAAAGCTTCTTTCCTTTTGGATTTTCAAAAATAAACTGGTCAATATGATCGATATGCTCCCGCAGCATTTCGTTGGCTTTTATAAGTCCATTAAGATTTGAATTTTTTGCGGTGTCCTGTATGAAGGTGTTAGAACTATTCACGCTGCTTAATACATTGGCCACATTGTGAAGCACACCAGCCGCAATTTCGGCCATTCCGGCTTTGTGGGATTTTTCTATAAGCTCAGCCTCAGCTTTTTTTAGCTGTTCAATGATTGGTTCAATTTCGCGAGTTCTCTCGGCTAACTCATCTTCAAGCCTAACATTCTTTTCTTTAAGCTTTTCGTTCTCTTCACGGACAGAAATTACTTTTCGGCCATATTCAACATATAGGTAGATTAAAATGCTGCTGACCAATATGGTTAACAAGATAAAAAACCACGCCGACCACCAGAATGGAGCCACGGGTGGTGCTTGCATCATCGTTGCCTGTTGCCAAACACCGGGTATTATGCTGGCATACGTCACCGATTGTTTTTCATTAACTTTATTTTCGCTGTATGTATCGAGGCCTTCAGCACCACTTGGTTGACGATATTCAATTGCCTCACCCGGGGCTTTACTCTGGTCCGATACCACAATTCCGGAACTAATACAGCAGGCAAGTAACAGTACGATATAAAAATTAAATCTGGTTGTCATACGATTAAGCCAATTTCTTTTTACTAGGTCGGGTTTTATCATCTGTGTGCTCAAGAATAGCATTTATCAGACGGGTTTTATCGATTGGCTTTGTAATAAAATCGTCGGCTCCCGAATCAATACTCTGCTCCCGGTCTTCTACCATAGCAGAAGCGGTAAGCATAATTATAGGAACATGCCGTCCTGTGCCATTTTCTTTTTCCCGGATTATTTCAGTAGCCTCATACCCGTCTATGTCCGGCATTTGCACATCCATCAGCACAACTCCATATTCAGTCGATTCAATTGCTTTGATAGCTTCTCTGCCCGTTTCCACGATATCTACAGATAGCCCCTCCTTTTCTAGGAATTTTTGAACTACAAGCTGATTCATCTTATCGTCCTCCACCACCAAGATTTTTATCTCTTGAGATGTCTGCACTACGTTTTCGTCAATTAAGGATTCCGGATTTCCATTTGCAATCTGTTCACTTTTTACTTTCTCAAGGGGGACTTTAAACCAAAATGTTGATCCTTCTCCCGGCTCACTTTGCACCCCTGCCGATCCGTTCATCAATTCAACAAGCTGCCTGCAAATTGCAAGGCCAAGACCTGTGCCCCCGTACTTCCTGGTTGTGGATGTATCGGCCTGTTTAAAGGGGTCAAAAATTCCTTCGAGTTTATCTTCCGGTATACCGAGACCTGTGTCTTTCACAGAAAATCTCACATTGTAACTGCTCCCCTCTTTTTCAATCAGACTTACATGAATGGTGACATTCCCCTGTTCTGTAAATTTCACAGCATTACTTCCAAAATTTAGGAGGATCTGCTTTAATCTTGTCGGATCCCCCATCAACGTTTCAGGAATGTCGTTGTCGATTAAATAATCGATCGTTAGTGCTTTCTTTTTGGCATTGAAAGAGATGGTTTGAACCACTTCAGTAACGATTTCCTCGGTTTTAAAAGGGACAACCTCGATATCCATTTTCCCTGCTTCCATTTTTGAGAAGTCAAGTATATCGTTTATGATACGAAGTAATGAATCCGCACTCTTTTTAACCATTTCAGACAGCTTTCGCTGTTTTGGATCAAGATCCGTCTCCAGCAGCAATGAATTCATCCCCATGACGCCATTCATTGGCGTACGAATTTCATGACTCATTGTAGCCAAAAACGCACTTTTCGTAGCCGTTGCTCGTTCGGCCTTCTCCTTCATCTGCTTATGCTCTTCCACGAGTTTTTCCAGCTCCTGAGTTCGGGCCTGCACTTCTTGCTCAAGATTTTCGGTGTGAGCCATGGTTTCCTGGCGGAGATTCCACTTGGTAGTAAGGGTAAGAGCTGTCTGTTTGAGCGCCGTAACGTCGAACGGCTTCTTCATCAATAAAAGGTTATCTGTATTTCCGAGATTTTCAACAATCTGATCCCAGGAGTAGTCTGAGTAGGCCGTACAGATTACTATCTCCGTGTAGGGATGATCATCCCATATTTCCTGAATGGTTTCTATTCCATTCATTCCCGGTGGCATTCTCACGTCCATAAATACAAGCGCATAAGGATCCCCTGCAGCCTCTGCGTCATTCACCATTTGAATGGCTTCCTCACCCTGGTAGGCATGGTCAATATCATACACTGTTTCAG
>Ga0307966_1003047_pt1 | contig 12655 bp, 9 predicted proteins | sample OrgLakmetagen646_FD_203141 | JGI IMG/M metagenome (GOLD analysis project Ga0307966, IMG submission 203141) | Saline water microbial communities from Organic Lake, Antarctica - #646 | ecosystem: Environmental > Aquatic > Non-marine Saline and Alkaline > Saline | place: Antarctica: Organic Lake... | reverse complement strand
ACTGCCACACCCCGTGCACTACTTATATAGCTGTCTATTTATTCGTGCTGTCATTTGGGGCTCATTGCATCTGACTTTGTAAAGTTGGAAAACGTTACTGGATTTGTTTGCTAATCTCTGGATTTGTTCTGGATTGTAATTTCAAATTTCTGCGCCATAGCAAAGCCAGTGTCAAGTCACACGAGGCTCTAAAGAAGGGACGAGGCGCCTCAACCATCACCTACTCAGATACTGGCAGTGCTAAGGGGTTACAAGGGGTTACAAGGATGGCCTACTGCTAAACACTGCCTAGCAGGCAGTAAGGTAAGGTATGGTTACATCACTATATATGCCTCTGGGGTGCATCTGAGCGGAAGCTTGGAAAAAGGCCTGAAACCAAACCAAAAAGATCCTAGAAAAAATCAAGGAAAAAGGGCTAGGCACTCAGCCACAAAATAGGCAGTAAGGTAAGGTTACATCGCTATATATGCCTCTGGAGGGCATTTGAGAAAGCTTCAAGCTTCTTGGGAAAAGCCTGTAACCAACTGAGTCTATAGAGTAAAGCCATCAGTCAAAACGTGCGACTGCTAGGTTGCGTATGTAAAACGTGTGGTGACAATTGTTGTTGTATCACCAGACTTGTAGCACCTACAAAACACCCTTGGAAAGGGAAAAAACACATTGCAGCACTGAATAAAATCAGCAACACAATCGAGCATTTGCCAGGACCAAACGACCGCAATAAATATAAAGAGGGGGAATCATCTGTGAAATGTGGATACATAAAAAACATGGACTGTCACACTGAGGATATCAATTAATATGATTGATATATTCTTGCAAGAATGAGGGAGGCAAACAAAAACTCGTGTGTGAGGAGCAGCACATGCACAACTAGAGGTTCTGGAACATCAAACGTGGTCTGGTTCATCACTCTTTTGTTGCAAGCCCTGCTGCTAGATGAACTCTGAACCGGCACTTACCTGGCTAAGACTGTAAAATCGTGTAAAAAGAGCAAATTTGAAATCAGAATTAAAGCAAACTAGCAGTCCCGTTGTTTGTCTTCAAAACACCTCACACAGATAAGCACAATCAGAACCAAGGACTTGTTCAATTGCAACAGCATATTTTGACTCTTTATATCTGCCTTGGAACCAGGAGCAATCTTGCAGTTAAGATGTAGTCAACTTTGTTTTCAACATTCTCACAACTGTTCGTGTAAAGGTATTGCGCGCAGGCAAGCGTCGACATGAATGAAACCTCTACAGCACACACCACGTCCTCTATTCAGTGAGCCAGCCCTTCATCAGTATGATCAAGAGTATAAGCGTATCAATTGTTCAGTGTGAAGGAAGCACCTCAGGTGTGAAGAAGCATCTTTGCAATTCAATACATACATGAAGTGTGACTTTGTTGTTTCAAGAAGTGCCTCGGAGGTGCTGGATAAGAGGTAGATGTTGGCTGTGCGCTTTATCTAATGTCTGTTGCGGGTTTATGTCTGAGCAGTTTTTATTTCTATAGGATGGCTCCTTCCTCAGACAAGTCTTAGGAATTATTAGGAAGCTCAAATTTGATGCTTTGACCCCTAAACGAGGAGGTGTGTATAGCTGAGTTGAATGCTCTTGCAAACCTAATCTGAAACTTGCACAGCATGCACAAATTTTGCAGTAAGCACCTGCCAGCAAGTATGTGAGTGCCAATTCTACCAACCGCTCCTGCACATCTGCATGAATTCTGGGATGTCATGTCACTCTATTGAGGACTAGGATTTAAATTCATGAAGGCCTCAGATGATGCAGAAGCATACTGCCTCACGTTATCATGAAAGTACTACTGTAGCACATATAGATTTCAAGATTTACAGATAAAGCCATCAGTTAGAACGTGCGACTGCTAGGCTGCGTGTATGTGTTCTGTAGCACATATAGATTTCACCGCTTAAAGGACCTGCTTTGATCCCTCCCCACAACTTGTACAGCTGCCTTTCAAGGCAGATAATTTTGCCGTGTTTCGCCTCGTTTTGAGGTGCTTTTGCTACAACCTTACATTTGGCTGCCAAAGCAGCTGCAAGTTATTTCGAATTTTCATGTCTCGCCGTTTTTGAAGCTCATACACATCAGGTGATAAGCTACAGATTAAGCCATCAGTCAGAAAATGTGATTGCCAGGCTGCGTATGTGAGCACAAGCAGATGTAGGGAGTCGTGCAACAATGATACAACAAAGCATATACGCCCATCAGAAAAGACATAGATAGGATTGATGCCAACCTGGCTCTTACCTTCCAATCTTAACGCACAACCGTTTAATCTTAACTCACAAGCACAGCAGCGGAAGTTTAGCATGCCAGATGCAATCATTGTTACTCCGACCTAGCTACCAGCCCCAAACAAAATCCAACAAACTAGGTCTGCAAGAATGCAAGAAGAGGTGCATGTAATAAACAAGCAGATGGCACTGCCTGGCTATGAAACCAATCAAACAAATGCGATATGCAATATGCATCTAATTTTTTTTTTTTGGTGGGGGTTGTTACACGGTCCTCAGCAAGGGCCCTCCCTTACTACTTCATCCCTAGATATGCATATCATATGCATTTAATCGAAATTCAGTGCTGTGTAGACACTTCCCCGGGGGCCCTACCCAGCAACAAGCAGAACAGGTACGACAACATGTCAGTCTTAATGATAACTTGGGGTGCCTTTGGATCAAGAAAGGCCTCTAAGGTGGAAAAACCATCCTGTTACATGGATATATGTATCGCACGAAGCACATAAATGGCATCTATCGGATTACCCGGATCAAAAGGAATGACAATTTTCCGACCCGGTAATTTTCGACAAGTTGGGATGCAAAGTGTTAAGGCAATCGCTATGGCACCTCTGGCGAGTTGACCCTCCACCTGGAACTCTAGCAGGGAGCCTAGTCCACTCCGAGAACGGAGTTGCCAATGGGGGAGGAATGTTACGTGGATATATGTATCGCACGAAGCACAGAAATGGCATCTGTCGGATTACCCTTTTCAGCAACGTTTCACATCCAGCAGAAGAGTGAGTTCTTTGCATCGCAATGGGTCCCTAATGCTTCTACCAGTTCTGTACATCCACGCCTGTGCGCTCTCTGCTCATACTCGTGTGTCTATCTGCTAGTTCTACTATTCATTTTTGGTTGGCTGCCACACCACTGTCCCTTCCTGGAGCTGGGACCCATGACTCAGATACCATGACTCGGCCTCATTGCTGTTACACCTTGATTATATAAACGAACGAACAATCAGAATTGGAGACCTTACACGGTACAGGGTCTCTTGAGGATCCCCTCTAATGGTACCTTTTAGAATGCTCACGTTGTCAATTCATTACCAAAACTATGAAATCCAAAAGATAAAGGTCATCAATAAGACTGGCACATCCAGCTTATTGAACAAGACATACAGAAACTCTCTAATAATAACTAGGTATGCACTGCAATACAACAATATAACACAAGCAACAACAGTCAAGGATTAAGTCTGGGTGCTACGGCACACAACCCCCCTGACCCACACTAATTTCTTTTTAATATTTGCGCGGTGGGGGGTTGCCTGGTGCGGGCACCTAAGTAACCCCCTCCCTTAATCATGCTGGCTGTGTCACCACTACCAGCGGAGTCTTTTCTTACAGAAACTCTCATCTGTCAACCAACTAATTGCTCTGTCACACGACTCGTCGCTGCCACTAATTGAGCGTGACAAACAGCATAAGGTGAGGAGCGGAAGCTTGGAAAAAGCCTGTAACCAAACCAAGAGGGCGCTAGAAAAATCAAGGGAAAAGGGCTAGGCCTACAGCCACAAAAGAGGCCACACCATATATATCTGGCTGGTCCAAAAAATTCCTCAAACGAGTTGGGCTATCTTCTTACTGAGATGGGAAGACCAGCTGGCGGTGCTGTGTGCGAAGACTAACAAGATGTTCATGCGGACAGTCCAGCAAAATGTGTTTCTCATCCTGAACAGTGTGCCAGTCACATGTGCCACAGATCCTGAGCTCATAAGGCCTTCTATTCCTGTAATGACGCATTCTTTGGACCAGAAAGTTATGGCCAGAAAGGCAAAGGCAAGAAAGTGCACGGCTGAGATTGTTGGAAATATCCAAGCGAAGGTAGTGAGGCAACACAGGCTTGTGATTTCTTTTTTCTGCCATCCCACCAGCTAGGGGCAATCCCCAAAGGTACACCAAAATGGTGTGGGAAGTTCTCATAAGTCTGCTGGTATGGTGAGTCTCATGTGGTGTCAATTCGTCAAGCTCTCTCCAGCCCCCAATGATATGTCCGCGCAAAGTGAGTTCAAACTGTTGAACTGTTTCAGATTGATAGACTGGCTAGATTGAATGGCATTCAAAAATTGCTGAGACGCAAGGAATTCTTGGAGCGCGTGCAGAACCTGAAAAGTCCATGTATCACTTCTGTTCGCAAGAAGATGGTCAGCCCGCACAACTTTCTCGAGAAGAGGTTTGTTTGAAGAGAGTAAACTGTTCCAAAATTGTATGATGCATCTGAACCGACAGAATAAAATGGGCATCTGACCTGTTTCGCGGAGCACGCAGTATCAGTACCTTCTTGACACCCAGGAGTATTTTCAGAAAGCCAAGATGCAGGACGTGTGCAGGGGAGATTTTTGAGGAATTGTATGTCAGAGAAGATTGACAACCAGCTGAGAAAGCGAAGACCTGGAAAAGCCACAGCTTGGCATATGTTCTGTAGATGTTTAATACCCTTGCTGTCACCAATTCTGTAAACTCTGGCCATGGCAGACCTGAAGTTGTCTGCCATTTTCTCAGCAGCTGTGTGCATACTTCAATCCCGAGTAAGAGTGGCTCCAAGGTCCAAGGTATTCGAGTTGAGTTACAAGTTCCAGAGGTGTGCCGTCGTACGTGAAGGTGGGAATCGCAAAATATTCCTGCTGATGAAGAAGACCATGACTTTTGTTTTATCAGAGTTCAGCTTAAGCCCTTCGAAACGTGTATAATCATAGAATTTGCTCAGTTGGAGCTGCAGACCTTCAGCCGTGTTTGAAGTGAGAGCAACGTCATCGTCAGCATTGAAATCGCAGTGAGGAGGAAACTGAACTGATTCGAGGGCAGTGGCAGCATCTTTCTGCATAGTCAAGAATCTCTCCATGAAATTGTTATGAAGGGAGTGGAGTTACAAACAAGGGAATGGAAAGGGAGTGGAGTCGGATTAAACCGCTGTCATTCCGAGGAGCATTGTCAGGTCAAATTACGGTCACTGCAAAGTATAAGACTCAGCACATCTACTGATGGCATGTGCCAGAGAACTGGTAGAAGCATTAGGGACCAGCGATGCAAAGAACTCATCACTCCTCTGCTGGATGGTTATTCCACCTTGGAGGCTTTCTTGGTCCGAAGGCGTAACCATTATCAATAAGACTGGTCATCCAGCTTATTGAACAAGACATAAAGAAACTCTCAACTGCCAACCAACTTAACTGCTCTGTCACACGATTCCTCGCTGCCAACGATTGGGCGTGACAGCATAAATGAAAAATTAATACCCGCTTGTCACATGAGTCGGATGTTACAGGTCACAGAATTAGCCATCAGTCAATAAGTGCGACTGCTAGGCTGCGTACGTAATGCAATGTAAAAAAGTGTTTGTTGTCGCACCATAGACTTGTAGCACCTACAAAAAAACCCTTAGAAAGGGAAAACAAGGCACACGTTGTTAGTGACATTGCAGCACTAAATAAAACCAGTAAGATCAATCAAGCATCTGCCAGGGCCAACCGACTGCAAAAAATCAAAGAGGAGGCATCATCATCTGTGTGTTTTGGGCACATGAAAAAAGGAAGCACACCATGGAAGGTCTGTTACCCGTAGTAGCTGCAGGGCACTGTTTACTGCCGCAGTTTTGAGTGCGGCAGGTTATTGATTGAGGTTTTACAAAGTTAGGATGAAATCTGTTTTATAAAGCCCAGTGTTGAAAGACTCTGTGTATGAGTTTGAGTTCGTGTGAGATCATGACTGGATCAACAGTGTCCCAGCCTGTTTTTCCGGCCGGGAGCTTTTTTTTGTACATAATTCTGTCGCCCTTGTTCTATTTCAAAAATGTTGTGTGAGAAACTTTTCAGGGTGTTAGTTGAGTCTGCAACTGTCTGAATTTCGAGTGAATTTCCCTTCTGTAATTTTCGCCGAGATAAAGATCTCAGACGAAAGCTTTACCTCCAGACGTCCAGATGCTGTACTGGTTGCTCCCATCTCTGCAAAAAAAAAGCAGACTAGCAATGAAAGGAGGTGGGTTTTTAGTTTTTAGGGATGGCAGGGGGAAGTGAAGGAGACCAGGAGCACTTCTTCAGCACCGCCAGCCGCCACCAACAGATCCACTTTCCCCAGACAGCACCGACCCAAAGATCTCAGCATTCTCCCACGTGACATTCACCTCATCGAGGTCAAGTACTGTGAGGACACTAGACCGCAGAACCAGCTGAGCGCCGCGCAGGAACAGCATGAAGGCCTCTGCTTCTAGCTTCAATGATTCTTCATTACCCTCCACACAATCCTTTTGGGAGTGGGTGGCACTAATTACAAAGTTTACACGCTGGATCCTTTTAAGGAGCTGGGTCTTAAATCTCAAAGAGTAAGGTTGCTTCCGAGCTTCATGCTCATTTTGTCAATTGCGCTGCCAAACTTGTCCATACCAGATGTGCCCTTTTCAGCTCTATAATCAACTCTCATCTGGAGACGGTTTCAGGTCAAGCCTGCAACCTTCCTGATCCTCATTGATCTTTATCTTTAATCTTTTGGTGGAGGAGATTTACGGTACCCGGTACCAAAGTGACTCCTTTTCCTTTATTCATTAATGTGGGGAGTGGTTTTTCACTGCCTGCACATTTTTTTCTTCTATCAGAGCCCACCTGATCAGATTCCAGAAGGTCGGTGGCGGCAAGCAGGAGAGAAAGGGTAAGCAACTAGCAAAGCAAGAGAGAAGGTAAGAAGCAAGCAATCCACACCAGGCCATTAGCTCCTGCCAACCTCTAACACCAAGCACAAACGCAATCCCACTTGACAAGCTCCTCGGCAGCACAAGCATCAGAACATCAGGAGAGCAGCGTTGTAAGAGGCGCAAGCAAATCTCACTCCACATCCATTACATAAGCATGTCCTCCCTGCTTTTTGTGTGGTATACTCTGATTAGCGCTTGAGTTGAACGCAACATTAAGTCAAACTGGATGAGGGGGGAGGAACAAGTATGACCAAACATGGAACTCATGTGCGAGGAGCAGCACATGCACAACGAGAGGGTCTGAAACATCAAACATGGTCAGGTTCATCACTCCCTTGCTGCGGGCCCTGCTGCTAGATGAGCTCTGAACCAGTATTTCCCTGGCTAAGGCTGTAGAATCGTGTTTAAAGAGCAAAATTGAAATCAGATTTTAAGCAAACTAGCAGGCAATTCCTGTTGTTTGTCTTCAATACCTCACACAGATAAGCACAATTAGAACCAAGGACTTATTCAATTGAAACAGCGTGTTTTGGTTCTTTATATCTGCCTTGGGACCAATGCACTTTACAACCAAGATGTAATGATGTTAGTTCTTAATATTCTTCACGGGGAAAAGCACTGCTGTTTGCATATCTTTTGCGCTCAGGCAAGTGTCAACATGAATTAAACCTCTTATGTATACATACTCTCAAGCAACACAGTTGACTTAAACAGCGAGTTGTTACAAGAGGGCATGTTAGGTGTGAAGCGGTTTACCACTAACTGGGCTGTACTCCGAGAATGTGGACATGAACCGTTGCAATTCTACTAGTTCCGGTCAGCTGTCAAGCTTTTCAATAGTATGCTTAATACTAATAGCGACACTTTGCGGAGGGTAGTCCAGGATGATCTCAATTTACAGCCTCGTTCAAGTGCCTGCTGGACAGCTCAATTGCTGAGTGCTTTTCAAGGACTGCGTGGGTGTGAGTTGTATGTAAGAGAAAAGAAAAACTACGCAGGCTGTGAAAACCACTCCCCACATTGATTAAGGAGAAGTAAGCCAACTCGGTACCGAGTACCGTAAAGCTCCTTTACCGGCAAACAATAAAGGCCTAGTCAGAGAGGTCCAACAGAAGATCAGAAGGAGGAAAGAAGTCACAAAGAGACTAGAGTACCAGCCTCAAACAAGCAAGAGCACCAGGCACAGACATTGCAGAGCTAAGGGTCTACAGGGATGACCACCCATCTCGGCCACTGCCAATCCACAAAAAATACCGAGTCTCATACATAGCCAGCCCTACAGCACTACACCTGCCATGCTAATCTACCAACACAGTCACTCGGTGCAAGCCTATAGAAAGGTCTACTAAGCAAACTGCTTGCACTACCTCAGCATTACACCGCTCCCACTGTGCCTGCCTTAGTCTGAGGATCCCGACTACCAAACCCCAAGCATGAGGGTCTTCGAGCTGTTTAAACTGGGCGTGCTATTCCTATGCAAGAGTTTGCTGCAGATTCGAAGCATAGGATGAGAGGTGTTTGGAGAGACGCTGAGTGGGTGGACCCCATCACGCACAACAGCAAACTGGCCACTTATCATTCTTGGTTTGCCACCCCATTTTCTAGAAATGAGCGTATGCATGCCGACTAATGTACCACAACATCTCCATCTTGATCTGTCCAAACATGTTATGCGCAAAATAAGTAGATTCCGCTTCCGTGCGCATACTTTGAAAGTTGAGGCAGCAGCGTGGCTTAAGATGGTTCTCGCGTATGTGACCAATGTCCTGGTGAAGATGAACATGTTCAGAACAAGGTGCATGCTCTTTTATTATGCCAAGACCATCAGCTGAGGAAACATTTTCCTTTTTTTGAGGACTTTTCAGCAGCCCAACCCTTTTTGCTGCAACAGGTCAACAACCAACTTGTTCATGATTTCCTTTCTCAGCAGAACACTAGACTTTTTCTTTTTCTTTCTGAGCTTATTTGTGGCTGGCCGAGACCAGTCAGCAGCCGATCAGCCAACAACCTGGCTGAAGGTCACCCCCCATTGTAACCATTGTTACAAGAGGACCATCGAAACGGGCCAAATGATAAAACGAATTGTCGACTAAATCTACGACTTAGCTTACAATTTCAAATACCACCTAATGCTACAAAAATGTGGGACGCTTCACACAATCACGTCATGTCAACATGTCATTATTCCCATTCAAACTGTGCGTCAATGTGCTGATCTCACTGTGCTTTGCTACTTCAACACTCTTCCCACTTATCCTTTCCCCTCCCCCTCCTCTCCCCCTCTTCCTTCTGCCTCCTCTTTTCCTCACTCTATTACTGCCCTGTCCCTCTCCCTCCTGTTCCCCCTCGTTTCTCCCATCCTGACCTCCCTCCTTCCTCCCTCTCCTCTTCCCCGCTAAGGCCTCCCCACTCAACACACCAGTCATGGCCACAAACTGAGGAACAGCAGACAAAGAGGAAGCCCCAGGTGCGAGCTGTGGCTGCTGCTGTAGCTGCTGCTGTGTCAGCTTCAGATGGGTGGCATCCTTTCGCGCTGCACCTCTGGCCACTGCTTTCTGTGCATTGCGCAGCAGGTCGGTGTGCAGCGACGTCATGGCTGTCGGGCTGCTGCTGAGCCTGCACACAGGGGCGTTGCGCGGCTTGCAAATGATAAGGTGTAACTTACAGGTGTTTATTGCGCGTTGCAAGAAGCTGGCGTGCACGACCGCCATGGCTGATGTGCTGTCGCTGACCCTGCCAATCATGCCACTGTGTGGCTTGGGAGCAATACACTACCAGGGTTTACTACTGTGCGTTGCACGAACAGTTGCACGAACAGTTGGCTGCTGTTGCACAAACAGTTGGCTGCTGTTGCACAAACAGTTGGCTGCTGTTGCACGAACAGTTGGCTGCTGTTGCACGAACAGTTGGCTGCTGTTGCACGAACAGTTGGCTGCTGTTGAACCTGTGATCAGTAGACTTGCGAGGACCGGGAATGTTGAAAGAACTCATGGGCGTAGTTTGTTTGCTGTAGGCTTCACATGACGGCCATCAGGTGTGTGTGTCACATTGGCGGCCTGATATTTGTTATAGTTTAGTTGATCTGATGTAGACTCCACAAGGTGACCATCAGGTGTGTGTGTGTCACTGTGGCGGCCCCTTAACCTTGATTTAATAACTAATCATTAATAGATTTGTGTTAGTCGATCTGTGTAGGCTCCACAAGGTGACCATCAGGTGTGTGTGTCACTGTGGCGGCCCCTTAACCTTGATTTATAAATATAAATTAATAGATTTGTTATAGTTGATCTGTGTAGGCTCCACAAGGTGACCATCAGGTGTGTGTCTCACTGTGGCGGCCCCTTAACCTTGATTTAAAGATTAATAGATTTGTTATAGTTGATCTGATGTAGGCTCCACAAGGTGACCATCAGGTGTGGCACATTAGCGGCCCCTTATTTTCATTTAAAAAGCAATAGGTTGAGCAGCAATGCCAGACTGGAGGCTTTTGTGGTCCAAACTGACCTTGATTGATGTGGGGGGTGATGGTGTCCACTGCCTTCTTCTTATTCTTATTTGCTGGTGCAACACGCAGGAAGAGGGTGAAGCTTGTGCAAAAAAAGCATGGTCTACGTTGATGGCATTCAGCGTGCGTCAGAAAAGCTACTCGACTAGTGCACCCACTGGTGAGGAGGGTAAACCATGCTTGCGCAAAAAAGGGTAGTCACGTTGATGGCAGTCAGCGTGCATCAGAAAAGCTACTCAACAAGCGCACCCACTGGTGAGGGCCCCACCAAAGACTGTCGATTTGGGGCGGTGGCTTTGTTTTCGTGGGGTGTGCTTACAATATAATAAGAATACAATGAGAACATAATATATGATCAGAATGCAGTTAGGACAGACTCTGGCTGATGCTCACACGAGTGAGGGCCCCACCAGATTACCGTGTACCTACATTGCATATGTAGGCCAGATTACCGTGTACCTACATTGTATATGTAGACCAGTACTCATGATCCACTCTCATCAGGAGCCGGTTTCAGGTCAAGCATGCAACCCTCCTGATCCCCACTGACAACTTCTCAGGTCAAGCATGCAACCCTCCTGATCCCCACTGACAACTTCTCTTTCTTTGTGAAAGAAATTTGCTTTACCCGGTACCAAAGTGGCTCCTTTTCCTTCATTTCCGTGGGGTGTGGTTTCCACTGCCTGCGTACTTTATTTTCTTCCTTACGCACGCAGGCACGCACGCACGCACGCATGCACGCACGCACGCATGCATGTATGCACGCACAATTATTTAGCAAGCTGAGCTACGAGTTAAAAGGAACGGGGTGAGAAGAGGAAGGGGTGAGATCAGACTTACTCGTCAGAATAACAGAGGGTTGCCTCATAACCAGGGTTGGCCAGAACCATATATATACGGTGCATATACGGTATTTTTTGCAGGGAATTAACCAAATATACGGTCATATACGGTGTATATATACGGTTCTGGCCAACCCTACTCGTAACCGTTGGGGGCCAGGGATGCCATTGAGCCACAGCTCTGGTTGAGTGATCTGTTACCAACAGATTGTGAGCCATAGTGCACAGGGCATGGCTTCTGCCTTTATGCCAGGGCGCCAACAGTTGAGAGGTGTTGTGCACAGGAGATGGCTTATGCCTTTAAGCCAGGGCGCCAACAGTCGAGGGTCGTTGTGCACAGGAGATGGCTTATGCCTTTAAGCCAGGGCGCAAACAGGTGTGAGCTGTAGTGCACAGGGCATGGCTTCTGCCTTTATGCCAGGGCGGGAACAGTTGAAGGTCATGTGCACAGGAGATGGCTTCTGCCATTAAGCCAGGGCGCCAACAGTTGAGGGTCGTAGTGCACAGGAGATGGCTTATGCCTTTAAGCCAGGGCGCCAACAGGTGTGAACCGTAGTGCACAGGACATGGCTTCTGCCTTTATGCCAGGGCGCAAACAGTCGAGGGTCGTTGTGCACAGGGCATGGCTTCTGCCTTTATACCAGGGCGCAAACAGGTGTGAGCCGTGCACAGGACATGGCTTCTGCCTTTAAGCCAGGGCGCAAACAGGTGTTAAGCCGTGCACAGGAGATGGCTTATGCCTTTATACCAGGGCGCAAACAGTTGTGAGCTGTGCACAGGAGATGGCTTCTGCCTTTACACCAGGGCGCAAACAGTTGAGAGGTGTTATGCACAGGCATGGCTTCTGCCTTTATGCCAGGGCGCAAACAGTCGAGAGTCATTGTGCACAGGAGATGGCTTCTGCCTTTATGCCAGGACGCAAACAGTCGAGGGTCATTGTGCACAGGGCATGGCTTCTTCCTTTATACCAGGGCGCAAACAGGTGTGAGCCGTGCACAGGAGATGGCTTCTGCCTTTATGCCAGGGCGCAAACAGTTGAGGGTCGTTGTGCACAGGACATGGCTTATGCCTTTATGCCAGGGCGCTTGAAGACGGCAGACCTTGTTCATATCTTCTCATTTCTTGCTCAACGGCTGCTCAATTATAATAACTGCACTTTATGCAAGAGTGACTGCCTAACAATCAACTTGTTCAACAACACCTGTCTGCGCCTTTGATCGCTATATTCCGTACTGCCGCGTAATGAAAGCATAATGGCTGCCGGACCTTACTGCTGCGTGATGAATGCGTAATGGCTGTGTACCATACTGCCGCGTAATGAATGCATAATGA
>Ga0307966_1003046_pt1 | contig 12655 bp, 13 predicted proteins | sample OrgLakmetagen646_FD_203141 | JGI IMG/M metagenome (GOLD analysis project Ga0307966, IMG submission 203141) | Saline water microbial communities from Organic Lake, Antarctica - #646 | ecosystem: Environmental > Aquatic > Non-marine Saline and Alkaline > Saline | place: Antarctica: Organic Lake... | reverse complement strand
TGTTCGCGTATGTTAAGCTCGTCTTGAAGAAGCAGTTCGAGGAACTCCAGGTGGTCGAGCTGGTTGCCCCGCGCTTCGCGGAGGCGTAAGTCGAGACTGGCGGCGAGTCCGCCGAGGCGAAGCGTGCTGTAAAAAATCAGAAGGTTTAGAGTTTCGTTGCAGAGGTTTAGTATTTTGCTACTTTTGTCGCATGCAATTGATGATCTGCGTGATCGCTTTGCAGGGGCGTTTAAAGGATAGTTCAAGACCATTTAAACATGCTTTGCGGCGCAATCGCCACGAGCACTTCGCTGTTGGGTTGGCCGATGGTGGCCATCCAGTGGGCTAGGCGTAGAAGTCTATCGAGGTTAAAGAAAACGATGAGTCATCATTCGACGCGGTCATGGCAGTAGCGTCGGCGGCGGGTGCTTTTGTAATGCCAGCGGTGCGCCATCTAGCATATGCCCACCCAATAACGTTAAGCCCCGAAACTGTGGTATATGCGATATCCTGAGCAATGGTCTGAAAACCTGGGGGAAGTGAAGAACTAGATTCAAATGTATTGTCGTCGGTATATGAAGATATAGTAGCTCTTACCGATGAAGAATCAGATTTAAGACCTTGTAAAAACCAACTTGTAGACCTTCTAATGCCACTGTCATAAGGATCTGATTTCAGACCGTAACCAACAAAATTAACCTCATCGGTAGTAACATCCTTATACATGCGCACTATTTTTACCTGCATTTCTATATAAAGGGCCGTCTGGCTACCAGCATCGTTAGTAATATTGACCTGATTAAACATATTACTATTACATCCTCTTTCTTTCGGATTCTCTGTAAATGCAAGATCCGTTTGTGATGCTTCCACTGTAGTTGCGGTAAAACTCGTTTTTTCCATAGTCCAAAACAAGCTCATTGCCGAAATGTACGACTCTTGGATTAGTGCATCAGATGTTGTTGGTGATGACTTGCTGACGCCTGACAGTGTGGTCCAAAAGTCGAAATTAGACACATCCACCTTTTCCAAACACGATGGGAATCCGTTGCCAGCCCCGCTGGAATTAAATTTTATAGCAGTTTGCATGCGTTATCCAATTTTTACTAGGCCGGTGACGGGCTCGCCGCTAGCACAGAATGTTTCGGCGCGGTAGACGCCGCCTGTTGTGAGGAGTTTGCCGTCGCCGTAGATCGGCAGATACCATTGGGTTTGATCGGTGCCGGTATCGTCGTTGATGTCGAGACCCTCACCGTAGGTTATGGTTTTGGTGTGAGCACGATCAGAGATTTCGAAAAATATGCCCCACTCGTCCTCTGGGGATTCGGAGTCTCGGTTTGCAATGGCGGTGCTAAAATCGACTACGGTCGATAGGCCGTCTGCCCAATAGATCCGAAATGCCTCAGGGCCAGCTCCTCCGCCGTCGTCGGCGGTGGACGTGTTGGCGCTCCTGGTGGGGAGGTCGCTGGTGCCTCCAATTTGAGCGCGGACTGATCCGGATCCGCCCTGCCTGTTGCGGACGTTGCGGAAGAGCTGAAATAGATCGGTGGCACCGAGATGTTTGGCGGGGCCAAAGTTGATCTGAGTGATCCCCGAATCTAGGCTATATGTTGCGCTGTAGATTTGTGCAGCCATCGATGCCCACTCGGTGCGCCCGCCGAGGATGTTGAGCTTTTTATTGATGTGACTCACGCCACCGGCCTCCGATTCGGTGAGGGTGACGGCACCTTGGTATTGTAGATTGACTAGGCTGGATAAAATGGCGGCTGCTAGGCCAGTTGGCGTTGGCTCGGCTGGGGTTTCGCTGCCCACTGAGCTGTAGGTCGATGAGTTGGCATTTGTGCCCTGGAGTGAGAGGCGTAGCGTCTCTGTTTTTTTGGCGCCGTCCTTGGTGTAAATGACTGTAGCCTGCACAATCTGAGTGTTGACGCCGACACCTGTCATCCACTCGGCAATCGAGCCAGAGACCAACTCCTTACTGTAGGCTGTGCCGTCGTTTTCGGCAGCGTCATCGAGGGCGGTTTTGGTTGCTGAGGCGACTGAAATGCTGGTGGCTCCTTGGAGTTTTGCGTGTTTTTTTTGCCACCAGGTTCCGGAGCTTTCTGAGATGGTTTCGGAGACGACTTTTTGGCGGATAAATGACACACTTGCGCCTTGTAAATCAAAATACAAATAGAGGGTTTTGAGCGGGTCGGTGATGGTGCCTGCGCTGTCGGTAATGATGATATTTTGCTTATTTCCGTCGACTGTGTCGGTGCGCTCAAATTGGATGACAACCCCGTCGATTTGGAGGTCATTGCGGGGGTTGACTGAGTTTTTGCTGATGACGACATCTGCGATGTCGAGAGAGAGCGCATCTAAGCTTGCGCGGGTCTTAAAATGTAGTGTGGGCGGGGTACTCGAATAGTCGAAATAAGCGACGACATCGGGATTCCAGCGCAGGACGCGAGAGATGACGTCGGCGCAGCTGAGAGCGTTTAGCTCTTCGTATGGCATCTGGGTGGCTGGAGCGACTGTGCCAAGCTGAAATAACGCGCTGGCACCTAGGGCGGATGCGGCATAGTTGACGACTGCTGTGATCACCTGACCGGAGTTTAGGCGCGCGCCTGCGTCGTCTGTGCCTAGGATGAGTTTGGCGAGCGTGGGCGTGGCCGTGACTCCGGACACGAAGCGGGTAAATTGCTGTTGGTAGATGACTTTAGTGAGCTGCCACCAGGGGCCAGCAATTTGATAATCGATGCGCTCGCTGGCTCCGGATCCGTGGCGTGCAATGCTGATGCAGGTGCCTTTAAACCATTGCGCACCGTCGCGGTGGATTGTGACGGTTTCGCCATAGGCAAACGTAGGGTCAGCATCGTATGCAGTGGTTTGGGTTAGCGTGACTAAATCCGCACTCTGTGTGATTATTTTTAGTTGGATGCTGCCGAGGTTTTGAGACTCGGGAGACGCGCCGTTGATGGTCCAGATGTTTTGCATGTGCGGCGGCTAGTTGGCTAGCTGTTGGATCTGGCTGTCGAGGTCGCTGATTTGTTGTTGTAGGCCTTTCGCCATGGTTTCGATGGCGGTGAGGAGGGGGCTGAGGTCTAGGTTGACTGCGGCGAGGGCTTCGGTGACGGGCGATAGGTCGGTGGGCTGGGCTGCGCTGGGTTGCCCCTGCGGGGCAGAGGAGGAAGTGGGCGGAGTTGGTGGGGACGGTGGAGCGGGGGCGGTGGGTGCGGGCTGGTCGAAGCGGCTGGCGAAGGGATCGCCGCCGAAGCGGGCGTTGCGGTCGTTGATTTGATCTTCAGTCCCGAGCTTTCGGCCTTCATTGAAAAAGACTTCCTCTTTTTTTCCTCCAATGCTGATTTGTGTCTCACTGCGAGTGGCACCGAACTCTTTCATCTTCGCGGCCCTTTCGGCTTCGGCGGTGAGTTCTTTGGCCGTTTCTAGGCGGGGGTCTGGGGGGATGTTTGGGGGCGTTTCTTCGACGGCTTTGGTTTTCTTTTTGGCGGCTTCGAGTTCGCGCTCTAGCTGGATCTTGGCTTTGGCGAGGATTTCGGCGGTGTCGCCATCGATGTGGGCGGCTTCGAGCTTTTGCTTTTCGCGTAGCACGGCGATTTCGTCTTCGATGGTGTCGACATTTTTCTGCGCTTTCTCGATAGCGGCGTCGTCAGTGCCTGCTTCGGCTTTGGCGAGGGCGACTTTGGCTTCGAGGAGGTCGAGCTCGCGGCTATACTCTTGGGAGGTTTTGCCGCGCTTATCGAACTGCTCTTCGGTGAGCCCGAGTTGTTCGAGCATGAGGGCGGTTTGGCCTTCGATGCTTTGCTCGATTGCTTTCTCTTCGCCGCCGCGATCTTTAGCGCGGGCTAGGACGCCATCGAGTGCACCGAGCATGAAGTCATACTTATCGATCTGACTCTCTAGCTGGGCGATGGTCTCGGCATCGCCTGAGCGGCGGGCGGCGTTGAGCTGGGTGACGTAGGCTCCGCGCTCGGAGATGATGGCTGTGCGGGCAAGCTCGGCATCGGCGGCGTTTTGGATCTCCATGACCTGATCGGCCATGGCTTCGCGGTTGCTTTCGAGGACGGCTGCGAGGGAGTGGTTTCCGGAGTCGAGGGCATCGAAGGCTTGGGCAACTTTATCGGAAAATCCTGTCCACTCATCGATCAGGGTGCCGATGGAGTAGCCGGCCATGGCAGCGGCGGCGATTGCGCCGCCTTTGGCGATGGCGTTGGCGGTTCCTGGTGCGACACTTTGCAACAGGCGAAAGTTTTTGATCAGCGATCCGGAAACAATGAGGGCGGGGCCTGTGGCTGCGGCGATACCTGCGATGGCGAGCCCGACGTCAACGACTGGGCCAGGTAGAGCGGAGGCAACACTTATGAGGTCTCGCATTGCCGAAACTCCAGAGGTGACGGCGGGCAGTAGTCGCTCGCCGATGACGGTCATCAGCTCTGTAGTTTCTTTTTGAAGAAATTTGAATTGATTGGCGGCGCTCTCGGCGGTGTCGGCTGCGTTGCCATGGGCGGCGGTAGTGCCTTCTAGGATTAACTGATAGGAGACTTGGGCGCGCTCGGCGGCGGTGAGCTCGCGTTTGCCATCGCCGACGCCTTGCTCGAATGCCTTGGCTTTGACGGTGGTTGCATTGAGGGCGACGCCGAAACTTAGCAGGGGCTCGTATTGCCCGACGAGGCCGGAGCGGATCTTGGCGAGGGCTTCGAAAACGGGAATATTGTTGAAGCTGGCGAGATCGCCTGCTAGCTCGACGATGCTACCAGACATTTGCTCGGCCTCTGCCGGAGCCATGCCGAGCGGGACGAGGAGGTCTTGGATGCCGCTAAATAGATCCTGTAGCTCGGCGGTTGTCGCGGGAATGGTGTCGCGGAGGTCGGCGATCTTTTGGTTGACGCGAGCGGTTGCGGGACCGAAGACGGCTTCGAGCTTGGAGGCGGACTCGGCGGCGTCGGCAGCGAATTTTACGGAGAGGCCGCCGAGGGCGACAAGTGGCGCGGTGACTGCGAGGCTGAGAGTCTGCCCGGCGCGGGTGGCGGAGGCTGCTAGGTTATCGAGCGAGGTGGATACTTGCTTAGACCCGGAGGCGTCCCCTTTGGTGAGGATGTTGATGAGGACGTCTCTGGAGCTGGCCATGGGATTTTATTTAGATCGGTCGGATCAGTCGGATCGGTCGGATTAGACGGATGGATTTTCGCCGGGTGGGTCCTGCTGGAGCTGGAACCAGCCGGCGGCGGTGGCGGCTTGCATGGTGGGCTCGAAGATGGGGTCGTCTTGCTCGGCTATGTGCTCTACGAGGAGGGCGGGGTCTGGGTAGCGGGCGCGGGTTTCGGCGTCGAGGGCGGACCATACTAGGAGGACGGTCTGGAAATAGTCCTGGCCTGGGATGGTGAGGAGGGCGTTGAGGTTGCCTCCGGCGCGGCCGTAGCGGAATCGGGCGTGCTTGTCGAATGTGAGGGTGGCCGGGCGGCCTGCTAGTTGGATGTTTGCTGTGTTCATTTGTGTTTTTGGGTGGGCTGGGCTGCGGCTTTTTTTTGGCAGAATGATTTTTTTGTGTGTGGGCTGGGCTGCGGCTTTTTTTTTGGCAGAATGATTTTTTGGCAGAATGATTTTTAGCGGGTATATGTTTGGAATTATTCTGCTCCTTAATCATTCTGCTCCTTCATTTTACGCTGGGCGGGATATTTGGTTTCATGGTGGTGGTGGTGGATTACGGGCCTGGACTTTTAGGGCTTGTTTGAGGAGCTGATCGGCTGCGGGCGTATCGCCTGCGGCTGCGGCGGCGTCGATTTTGCGGAGGATCAGCCCGAGGGGGCTGTAGGGGTGGACGCTGGCTTGAAACCTGAGCGGTGCGATGGCGGTGGCGTTGTCGCCATACCACTGCATGGCTGGCTGCCAGTGTTGCATGGCGTGGCCGTGGGCGGCCCACTCTGCTTTGGCTTGCATGGCTTTGCCTTGGGCGGCCCACTCTGCTTTGGCTTGCATGGCTTTGCCGCGACCTGCCCACTCTTTGATGGCGAGCAGATACTGTAGTTTAGCGACGGTGGCTTGGAGCTCCTGCAAGTGTGCGGCCTCTGCTGCGGTGGGCTCTACGGGTGCGGGGTTTTCGGGCTCTGCTTGCCCAAAAGCTCCCACCCCTGTGATGAGGGTGAGAGCAAGAATGGTGAGTAGCTGGCGCATTACTGTTTGAGTTTGAGGGCCATGAGATCGGCGGACAACTCGGTCATGAACGCGTTTTGCGCGGGTGTCCGGTTGCTGACTGCTATCAGGCCGTCGATCTCGTTACTGGTCAGCGTGATCTTAGCGGCGTCCCTTAGTGCGGCGCGGTAAGTTTTAAACTATTTTTTGTAGTGTGGCTTTGCCAGACCTTTTGCTACGACGTAGGGAGCTAGCTGAGCTGTCGTGAAGTGAGCTGGCCGATGCCTAAAAACCAAGATGGCAGGATAGGAATCTGGCAGTAGAGTTAGGTCTTGATCGATCCAGATCGCTACATGTGTGGCGATATAGGGATTTACAGCTGCAACTGCTCGCCAAAACGCTTCGACGTCGGCATTGAGAGTCTCGCCTGCAAGCGGGAAATTTGTGCCAGTGTCGATGAACTCCAGCGTAAATGCAGCCCGTTTCGACTCCACGGTAGGTCCTTTGGTAATGATCTCGGCGCGTAGGGCGATGGCTGTCGCGGAGTCGGTAGCGACTTCGCCTTTGAGCACTTGCAGTAAGCGTTCCTTGTAGGTAGGAGTCTCCTGAGCGGAGAGCGATGTTAGGGCGAGCAAGAAGCTCGCGGCTATGAGTGTGATTGTGGTTTTCATGGTGTTATTTTATGGTGTTATTTTATGGTGTTATTGTGCCTTATTGATTAGGGCGTGAAAGTTTGCTTGAGGTAGCGGGTCGGGGCGATGGGTCGCCATATACTTCTGTTGTCGGCGTCTGCTTGAGAGCCTGATGCAGTAAACCAGGTGATTGACCAGATAAGGGTGGGATCGTAAATCGCGTTGACGACTGCAGGATCGGTGATGACGATGACCATACCACCGGCAACTGAGTCGACGTCTGTGAGGTTGGCGGCGATACTGGTGCGAAACAAGGCCTTCGGGAGCTTTACCCACTCCCTCGGGTCGATGGCGCTGTCGGTATGCCATACGTCTGGCTCGGTGCCGACTTCTTCGGGTCGGTAGCCAGGGCTATGAAAATAGTAGACCATGTAGGGGGCTGCGCCTTCGACGAAGTTATTGCGGCTGGCCTTAATTTCGAAGTCGTTGTAGGCTGTGCTGGGTGGTGTGAGCACGAACATGGGATACTTGAAGTCGCTCAGCATTAGCACGGGGTCGCCTTCTACAGCGATTCTACCCGCTGCGGGGCGGGTAAGCGTGGCGTCAGTGAAGCCACCAAAATTATAGTTATTTGCCCATACACTAAGCCAACTCTTAGTCGCGGAGCCAAGGGTGACAAAAGAAGGACCAGCAGGAAGCAAGTTGGCGGCGATAGAAGATGTATTTGTTATCGGCGCGGTAAATCCGAGAGTGGTGCGGGCGTTGGCGGCGGTGGCATCGTCCACGAGCGACGCGCCGAATGCGCTGATGCCGTGGGTCTGTGTGAGGGCGGCGTGGGTGGCGAGCTCGCTGTCGCGGCTGAGGGTGGCGGGTAGATCGGCATCGTTGACGGTGATCTGGCCGCCTGTGAAATCCCAGGTGCCGGTGGGTGTGAGGTCGATGCTCTCGATGATGGTGGTGAGGTCAGCTGCGGTGGCGGTGGCGGCGAGCGCTAGCAGTGCTGCAAGGAGTTTTAATCGTGTTTTCATGGGTGCTTAATTCTTAATTTCTAATTATTAATGAGTGACGGTTTCGCCGAGGTGGGTGACTGTCTCGCCGAGGTGGATGACGATGTGATCGATGCTGGAGGGCACGGTGCCGGCCATGTCGCTGGCGATGAGTTGGTAGGTGTGGTAGGTGCTGACGCCTGTTTGGCGGGTGGCGTTGGGGATCTGGAGGACGGCTCCGGTGAGGGTGATGGTTGCGCCGCCTTCGGTGGTTATGGTGCAGGTGCCCTGCCCGTCTGGCACGTTGGCGGCGTGAAGGAGCATGAAGGCTTCGGCCTCGCCGGTGGCGACGAACTCGCGCCGTTGCTCCCAGCTGAGGGTGTAGAGTTTGTTGCCGCGGTCGTAGACTTTGGCATTGGTGGCGCGGAGGAAGCTGGGTGTGTCGATCTGCTTTTGCCCGCTTACGGACAGTCCGACGGGGGAGCCTTTGCCCCCGGCGGAGAGTTCGTAGGATTCAAAAATGATTTTCATTTTTTAGTTTGTAGGATCGGTCGGATCGGTCGGATCGGACTGATCTATTCGGTCGCTCGCTGTTACGCGACGGTGCCGAATGTGTAGCGGGCGGTGGGCGCTTGGCTCTCTAGGGTGAGCTCGCCGATGCGGTCGGCTTCGTTGCCATACATGCGGTCGTTGTCGGCTCCGGGGGTGACGTCCGCGAGCGTGAAGCTGAGGTCGCCGCTGTCGGGGCCTGCGAGCACGATGTCTTTGAGGGCTTGGCTGGCGCCGATGGCTAGGCCGAAGTTGGTGAGTGCTTCCACGTCGGCTTCGTTCTTGCCGACGGGCTTAAATGTCAGCGTGGGATTGTGCGAGCTGAGCGTCATGTCGACGGTGCCGCAGGAATCTACTTTGACGGCGGCTAGGTTGAGATTTGCCGATACCTTGAAGCCTTCCATGGCTTGCCATGTGGCGGCGTTGTAAGCCGCTGAATAAGGCAAGTAGATATCCTTGGCGGCATCCCACTGCGCGGATATATCGACGCCGCTGGCGACGGTTCCCCATGCGTAGTAGCTGGCGATTGCGGCGGGATCGGCACTGTTGGCGATGAGGCCGGTGAGGGTGGTATCGCCTGCCCAAAATGCTTGGATGGGCGAAAAGGCTAGATCGCTCATACTGGTCACGGCGGCATTGGCGAGCGTGAGCGGCTGGCCGATGATGGGGGTGATCACGCAGGGCGTATCGACTGCGCCGTAGATGCTGGCACCGATGGCTGTGCTGGCGTGTGGCCAGAGCACGGCGGCCTCGGCGGGCGTGAAGGTGACGGGTGTGAACGATACTTCGATCAGCTTATCTTCGACGCCTTGGCCGTGGCGCCCGTAGGCGGCGCTCGACTTATCAAAGAGCGGTGTCGAGAATTTGACGGTGACGTCGGCGCGGGAAAAGAAGGTCTCGCCGGCAAATTCGATTTTGCAGGGACCTCGTAGGATTTTGGTTCTGTCTAGGCTCATGGTATTATGGATTGGATGATGGGTGATGAATGATGGCGGATGAGTGTGAGTTTTTTATTGATCGGTCGGATCGGACTGATCGGACTGATCTGTTTTGGTTTCTGGCTGGCCGCATGGGAGGCCGGTTGCGGTGTAGGCGTGGCCTTTATAGTGGTAGGCTGCGGTGCGGGCGCTCTGGGGGTGGCGGTAAGGTGTGACGGCCTGGCAGGCTTCGCTTTCGAGCTGCTGGGGCGTGAGCGGTGGGCGCTGGGCCTCGGGCGGCACGGGTGCTGCTGGAGCGGTTTTGGTGGCTGCGGTTTTTTTGGTTTTTTGTTTCATAGTGTTTCTTAATTCTTAATTTTTAATTCGTAATTCCTAATCTCAAGCGATCTCGCTTAGCGTGATCGATTTGAGATTAGACGGTAGGTAGCCTGCACGGATGGCGATGGCGCGGATTTGGATGGAGCTATCGGCGATGAACGGTTGGTCGGTGGTTACGTTGCCATCCTCGTGGGTGACGATCACGCCCTGGTAGGTGACGGGTGTATTATATAGAGTGGATGCGGGATTGCCGGGATAAGGGAAACTGCCGTCGGTCGTGTAGTAGAGCGCAGCTCCTTCGTCGGTGCTGGTGATGGTGACTTGCTCGGCCTGCTCGTCGTAGGTGATGGTGGGGCGTGGGGCGCGGGGGGTCTTTTCGAGGCCGTCTTGCCAGACTAGGTTTACATCGTAGCCGACGTGATCTTCGGGGGCGTTGGTGGGGGCGACTGCGTTGCTGTCGGGCGTGAGGGTGCGGCCTTGAGCGAGGCTCCAGTGGTGGGTAAGATCGAGGATCTGCACGGCGATGCTCTCGGCGGCGGTGCCGTGGCCGGTGGCGGAGAGGTTGACGACGGGGAGCTCAAAAACCTTGATCGCGCAAGTGGTCTTAAATTGCAGCATGGTGTTGCCGCCGTTGGGGGTCTCGATGCCTGGCATGGTGACGACGATGACGAGGCCTGTCTTGGTCGCGTCTGGGCGGGTATTAAATACGCCGATGGCATTGGCCACATCGTCCTCAGTGATGCCCTTGCGCTCGACGAGCACGGGGATCTCTGCTAGCCGGGGATCGGATAGGAGGAGACCTTCGAGGTCGTCTTGGAGTTGGGTTAAAAAATCGGACATGGTTTTTAAATGGATAGGTCGGATGGGTCGGATCAGACCGAGCTGTTGATATAGGACTGGGCGGCTTCGATGAGCGGCTCGTAGGTGCGGCGATCATTGGGGAGTGCGGTGGGGTCTTTGGGTGTCTTTACACTGCGGGTGAGGAAGTAGTAAAAGCGGAGGGAGTCGTCGGGTTGTTTGCGGACTAGGAAGCCGCCGGGCTTGCCGCCTTTTCGCGGGAGGAAGAATAGATCGGGAACGGTATTGGCCGAAGCCCGCACGCCGTAGACTGATTCGTCCATGGGGATGGCGAGATATTTACTGCGGCGGGGCTTGATGGTGGCGCCGTAGATCTTGGCGGCGAGGGCGGGATCGGCGACTGTGATGGTGGCGCTGTTGGCGGTGGCTCCGGTGTAGGCGGTGGCGCGGCGGATGCGGGACCAGAAGTTTTGCTTTTTCCACCCGCGCTTATTTGGCTTTTGGTTTTTGCGGAGGAAATGATTATGCAGAGTCTGTTCATGCGTCTTGCCGAGCACTTGCATGAGGCCTTGGCGCCCGGATCCGGACACAGTGAAGGCGATGCGCTTGAGTTCGGCATTGGCTGCTTTGTCGTTGACTGTGATGGTGGTTTGCATATTTTAGTTAGTTGATGGAAGTCGTCTTGGGCGTTAGGTCGTGGGGGTCGTTTACATTGTAGGCGGGCATCAGTCGTCCATCATTTCGGTGGTGCCTTTGTAGGCGGTTTGCAGAATCCAGCCTTGCTTCTCGGGGTTTTGCTCCCAGACGACGCCCCAGAGGTTGCCTAAGTCTTTGCGGCGAAAGTGTAGCACGGGCTTCTTATTTTTGCCTTTAGGCCTGCGCGATAGGTGCACCTCGTCGGGCGCTCGCCATACGTGCAGGAGTTGCTTGATTTCGTGCGATTGGATGGGCAGTTGCCCTTTGCGTTTCTCTCCGCTGCCGGGGGCGATGAGGTCTTTAGGGCCGTGGTGGTTGAGGAGATGGCGCACCTCGGCTGCGGATAAGTTTAACTCTGCGCCTGTTAGGTCGATGCCGTGTGCAGCGGCGAGCGTGATTGCTTTGGGAGTGGCCGTGCCGAAATTCATCGCGCCCTTGGGGCGGGGATTCTTTATTGCCTCGTCGACAAACGCATCAAAGGCTTCGTCGTCCCACTGCGCTTTGCCTGCGCTCATCTTTAGCTGATCGCCGAAGGTGCGGCTGAGTGTGTCCAGGGCGCTATCGGGCAGACCTTTTACGCTGGCCTGACGGCCTGCATTAAAGCTGGTGCCCTTCGCGGGTGCAGGTGGTTTATCGCCCTGCGCGATCACGCCGAGCTTGAGGGCTTCACGGCGGGACACGGCGAGCACGCCCATGCCGCTACCGAAATCGAACGGGGGCGTGGGCTTGCCGAAGTGGCTAATCGCGCTCCAGATGGGGTCGTTGATCAGCGCGATCATACGGTTCGCTCCGTAGAGTTGGCCGCCGTTGGCTGCCCAACGGGCTCGCCAGTTGCGGCGCTCTTTGCGGCCTTCCATGCGGATGAGTTCTTGCGCGGGAAATGCTGCGAGCAGCTCGGGTGTCTGATGGGCTTTGAGGCGGCCTTGTGCATAGGCATCCTCCATCTGAAAATCGTAGATCAGCTCTAAGCGGCGACGACTGGTGAGATCGGTGAGCTTGCCAGAGTCTCCGGGAGCGGCTCCGAGGTTTTTGCGCATGTCGCGCACGAAGCGGGAGCGGTCGGCAAAGGCGGCCGCAGGGTTGAGGTTTAGCGCTTCGTCGATGATGTCTTGCATGTCCACGAGCGTGCGTAGCTCGGTGACGCCTGCGGAAAAGAACGCGGCCTCGCGGATCTCCAGTGGCATCCGCGCCCACTCTTCTGTGCGCATGGCCGAGGCATACGGCGTCTTGGATTCAAGACGGTCGACGGCGGCGTCGAATGGGATGGCGGTGGAGAGGTTCATGGAAAAATTTAGAGTCCGTTAAGCGCCGTCTGCGTTGGTGCGGTGGGTGCGGTTTTGATGGATGCTTGGCTTGATGGATCCGCCTTGATCGCTGGGCGCAAAAAGGGGTCAGTCCACGCATTCTAACAAATAAGGTTAAAGACGATACCCTAAAACGACTATGAAACACGCGCCCTCTCACTATTGAATCAAATATACTGATTGAAAAATGTTAGGCGCAAAAAGATGACATGGGAGGAGTTGCAGACGGTGAAGAATCACCAAGACTGCCATTCCAACCATGAAACGTAATAAAAAACTCACTCCCACATCACATGAACAGACTGAAGCGCAAGCGGAAGTCATCA
>Ga0307966_1003040_pt1 | contig 12663 bp, 14 predicted proteins | sample OrgLakmetagen646_FD_203141 | JGI IMG/M metagenome (GOLD analysis project Ga0307966, IMG submission 203141) | Saline water microbial communities from Organic Lake, Antarctica - #646 | ecosystem: Environmental > Aquatic > Non-marine Saline and Alkaline > Saline | place: Antarctica: Organic Lake... | reverse complement strand
AGCACACTCTGCAATTGATTCACCTTTCTCACGCTTACCTTTGGGCAGGTCCCAAACGCCATTTCTGTAAATCAGCAAAATATCGGGGTTCGTCAGATCTCCTGCAGCGTTAAAAAGAAGCCCGCCGGCAGCCTGAATTTGTACTGCGTCAGGATTTTTCGTTTCCATCATCTTTCTTTCCACTTCCTGCATTCTCTTTTTTCTTTTCATCCGCATAGCTAAGCCGAAGTTTATTCAACGTTTCCGTCACATAGCTTGATATCTCCTTGGGCAAATTTCCTTTCGTGAATTTCTCAAGCATCACAACCGTGTCGATCGCGAACTTTGCCGATTTTAAATCGCGTTCTGTCTTGCCCGTCTGCGGATTTTCGGTTTTTCCCAGACCCATCTGCGCGATCTGTTCATGCTGTTGAATGAGCATGACAAACAAAATTTGCTGCTGCTGGCCTGAATTTAATTTTTCTCCGCCCTGCTTCTCGTTGTCAGACATATATATTTAATTTTGTTATATTTGGTGATTCGATTGTATTTCGAATGTTAACCTTTCAAAATCACGTTTTGACGATCATTGGCAATAAGTTGTCGTTATACAATGCCAAATATACAATACGTGGTTGCATGAAAGGTTTTGTATACTTTAACTGAATTAAAAATACAAAATATCAGACTTAATCATGGCGATCATTCAACCTTTTAAAGGCTGGCTTCCTAAACCTGAAAACGTATCCGATGTGGCATGCCCACCTTACGATGTAATAAGTACTCAAGAAGCCGAAGAGTTGGCTGAAGGAAACACCCATAGTTTTTTGCACATTATAAGACCCGAAATCGATCTTCCGGAAGGAACACTTTATTATGATGATGCCGTATATCAAAAAGGAGCAGCAAATTTAAAGAATCTGTTCAATTCCAAAATCTACACACAGGAGGAGAAACCGGCTATTTACATCTACCAGCTGGAATCGGAATCTCATACTCAAACCGGTGTTTTTACCTGCGCTTCCGTACAAGATTATAATAATGATGTGATCTTAAAGCATGAACTTACCCGACCGGATAAAGAACAAGACCGCACAAAACACATTCAAATGCAGCAGGCGCACGCCGAACCGGTGATGTTGACATTTAAAGATTCCGAAGATGTAGCATTTCAGATTGAAAAAATAGTCACAACAAACAAGCCATTCATCGAGCATACCGATAAGCAAGGTGTTGTGCACAAAATATGGAAACAGTTTGCTTCCGCAGAGATGGCTAAAGCGTTCGCAAAGATAGACAATTTCTACATTGCGGATGGCCATCACCGGTGCAAAGCTGCATCAAGAGTATCTGAAAACCTCAGGGAGCGCGACCGCTCGTTTCCCGGAGAAGCGGAGTATGATTATTTCCCGGTCGTACTCTTCCCAATGAGCCAGATGAATATTCTGCCCTATAACCGGGTACTCATTACGGTGAGAAAATCACAGGCCGAGGAACTTTTTGATAAGTTTGACGCTGAAAAAACAGAAGAAAAAAATCCAGGGAAAAAGGGCAATATCTCTGTTTATTACAAAGGAGAATGGTGGTCACTTTCGCTGCCTGAAGCTTCTGGAAAAGATGTTGTGTCAAATCTGGATTCGGCTCGGCTTCAGAACTCGATTCTAAAACCAATTTTCAGTATTGAAAATCCCCGTATTAATAAAAATATTGAGTTTGTAGGCGGCAGCCGTGGTACAGAGGAGCTCGAACGCCTTGTTGACAATGGGGATGCAGACCTGGCTTTCAGCATGTACCCAACCAGTATTGATGAACTTGTTGATGTATCTGATAAAGGTGAGCTCATGCCGCCAAAATCCACCTGGTTCTCGCCTAAACTGCAATCCGGACTTATTATTCACACATTTTAACTGATGGATCGAGCTCATAATTTTTGTGCAGGACCAGCCACTCTTCCTCTCCCCGTTCTTGAGAAAGTTCAGCAGGAACTCACTAATTATCGTGGCAAAGGAGCATCAATTCTGGAGATGAGCCACCGCAGTAAAGAGTACACCGAAATCAATAACCAGGCAGTGAGCCGATTAAAAAACCTGCTCGGTGCCGGTAATGAATGGGATGTACTCTTCCTTCAGGGCGGAGCGAGTTCGCAGTTTATGCAGGTCCCTCAAAATTTCCTCTCACCCGACCGGACTGCCGATTATATAAACACCGGTACGTGGTCGGATAATGCAATACGTGAGGCCATAATTTTCGGGAATGTCCACATTCCGTTTTCAAGTAAAAATGAAGATTACACGCGCATTCCGAAAAACAGTGAATTAAAACTGTCCGAAAATCCTCACTACGTTCATTTTACGAGCAATAACACAATCTACGGAACTCAGTTTCCGTCGGAGCCTGACGCAGATGCTCCCTTAGTTTGTGATGCGTCCTCTGACTTTCTCTCGCGCCCGCTCGATTTAGACAAATATGGATTGATTTACGCCGGTGCTCAGAAAAATTTAGGACCGGCAGGCGTGACGATTGTCCTCATCAAAAAGTCTTTTGCGGAAACACAGGCGGAGAACAACATTCCTACGATTCTGGACTATAAAACCCATATGAAGAAAATCTTCAATACTCCCCCGGTTTTTGCGGTCTACATGGTAAACTATGTTCTGGAGTGGCTTGAGAAGAGTGGTGGTATTGAATACTTCCGGTCGCTCAATCAGAAGAAATCTAAAAAACTCTATACCGAGCTGGATAGCGACGACTTTTATCGAGGCACGGTTCAGAAAGAGTCCCGCTCAAAAATGAACGTAACGTTTCGTTTACATAACGAACAGCTGGAAGAGAGATTTTTAAGCCAGGCTAATCAAAACGGACTGCTCGCTCTGAAAGGGCACCGGTCTGTGGGAGGAGTCCGCGCCAGCATCTACAACGCCTGCCCGATGGAGAGTGTAGATGCACTGATTGATTTCATGAAAGCGTTCAGAAAAGGCAACGGCTGAGTCTCCGCATTGTAAACAGTAACATCAAATTACTATTCAAAACATGAGACTATTTGAGGGCTTTGCAGAACCAGTGATTTTGTCATAGTTCAAGGCCAGAGTGACATTGGAACCGGAGCGTATTTACTATACGTGAGGATTTCAATGTCACGATAACGATGAAATGTGGCAAAAGCACGGTTTTGTGCCGCAGGCATCCCGTTGGGGCAAAGCCCTCTACTCGACAAATTAATGGGTAACGCCTCAGTTGTTGATCCATCCGATCTTCAGGAAGAATTCAGCGGCTTACTTGCAAATCAGGAAACTGTAGAACACGCATACAAGCTTGAACGGGATCTTTTTCTTTTCACCAACATTCGACTCCTATTAGTTGATAAGCAAGGTATTACCGGCAAAAAACTTAAATATCACTCCATCCCCTACTCAAAAATCACGCATTACAGCGTAGAAACGGCGGGACATTTTGACCGCGAGGCGGAGCTGTTGTTATGGATATCCGGCATGTCATACCCCATCCGTAAGCAGTTCAACAAAAAAGTAAATATTTACGACGTTCAGGCTATTCTAACCTCCTATGTAGCATCTTTATAATCACTGTTTCTACAACAAACCAAACACTGTTAGGATGTGGTCGAGGCTGTTGGGAATGAAGAAAAGCAGGTACAAGACTCCCCAGACTGCCCCTGCAATATGCGCCTCGTGATTAACATTCCCGTGCCCCTTCTTGCTTTCATATACGCTATATGCCAGGAATCCAAGCCCAAAGATCCACGCCGGAATGGGAATGGGCAGAAATATAAAATAGATGCTCTCCGTTGGATAGAGGAATATAAACCCAAACAACACGCTCTCTACACCACCTGACGCACCAAGTGTAGCGTACTGGGGATCTTCACGGTGATTCATCATCGAAGGCAAAGATGAAACTAACAGACCGCTAATATAGAGCGATGTAAATTGTACTTCGCCAAGGTTCTGCTCCAGCACCATCCCGAAAAAGAATAGCACGAACATATTGACCGCAAGATGCCCAAAATTTGCATGCAGAAAACCCGCTGTCAACAGTTCATACCAGCTTTGATTTCGAACAACCCGAAAAGGAATGAGCATCCCTGTGTTTAAAATTCGCTGATCAACGTATAAAGCGGCCAGGGAAATAGCCGATGTTAGCCCAATTAACGCGTAAGTAACCGTCATAAAACATTATCTGATAGATTTAAAATCTAAGATAATGAAACTGTATTTCTAATACGACTGCCTATTGCCTTATTGCAATAATTGTGGATATATTTAGAGCTATTCAAAAGCCGAAGTAGCTCAGGGGTAGAGCAATTCTCTCGTAAAGAATAGGTCGTCGGTTCAAATCCGATCTTCGGCTCATTTCTATGACAGTTCTGACGTAAACAGACGCTCAACGTCACTCCGTAAATCGCTATGACAAATCTCTCTTCTATCACTTCCGGCAGTCTGTTCTCAGATTTTCGATCTGTTTTGGGATTGATTCTGGTACTCCTGATACTTCAATCCTGTGGTATCGCCCGTGTTGGGTCTGATCGCTCGGCTTCCTATACACAGCCCAGTACAACAAGTACCACCGGGCGAATGCTTCAGTCGGGTGTGGCAAGCTGGTACGGGCCAAATTTTAACGGGAAGGCAACTGCAAATGGTGAAGTTTTTGATATGAACGACTTTACTGCCGCTCACCGCACGCTTCCATTCAATACTATTGTTGAAGTTCAGAATATGGACAATGGACAGACGGTTACAGTTCGCATAAATGATCGTGGGCCCTATGTTGACGACAGAGTCATTGATCTCTCCAGGCGAGCGGCAAGGGAGATTGATATGGAAAACACTGGTACCGCAGATGTACAGATTATTCTTTTGGAAGAGGGCGATCGGCCAGTTGCATCGGGAAGAGTAACCAACCAGGAAACGTTTACTATTCAGCTTGCTTCCTACAACACTGAGTCTGAAGCCCGGTCCTTTGCCATCCGAACAAGCGGCACAAGAGTTGAAGAGGTTCAGATATCGGGGCGGTCGGTATTCCGCGTCTACTATGGCACCTACGATACGGCAAGTGATGCCAGAGACGACCAGCGCAGGCTTGCCCGGCAGGGGCTGGATGGATTTATTAAGCAGGCAGAGAATTAAATAAATCTTTGACTGTCGCCCCGTTTTCTCAATTTTTCTGTAATTCACGGACTGATTCCGGCCACTTTTGAGTTATCATCCCAACCACAAATTACAGGGACTATGAAAAAAGACATCATTATTATTGGTACCGGATTCGGCGGACTGGCTACCGCTTCAAGACTACTTTCTCAGGGACATACTGTCACAATGTTTGAGAAACGTGACAAGCCCGGAGGCCGCGCGTACGTCTATGAAATCAACGGGTTTAAATTTGATGGGGGTCCAACGGTAATCACCGCCCCGTTTATGTTTGATGATATCTTTGAAGCGGCCGGGAAAAAACGTGAGGACTATATTGAATTTGTGCCTTGTAATCCATTTTACCGAATATTTGACGCCGACGGCAAGCACTTCGACTACAACAATGATCATGAGTTCACGATAAATGAGATTCGAAAAAGAAGCCCGGGTGACGTCGATGGCTATGAGAAATTTCTGGGCACAACAAAAGCAATCTTTGATAAAGGCTTCGTAGAGCTGGCTGATAAACCGTTTCTCAAGTTTACTGACATGCTCAAAGTCGCTCCCGATCTCATAAAGCTTCAAAGCTATAAAACGGTGTATAAATATGTTGCCCAGTATATTGATGACGAATTTCTAAGGCGCTGTTTCTCATTTCATCCGCTGCTTGTTGGCGGCAACCCGTTTGACACTACCTCCATCTACGCTATGATTCACTATCTGGAACGTGAATGGGGCGTGCATTACGCAATGGGCGGAACCGGTGCCATCGTTCATGCTATGGTTGATTTGATTGAGGACCAGGGCGGTAAAATCCATCTGAATTCCGAAATTGACGAAATACTCGTAGAAAGTGGGTCAGCCAAAGGCGTTCGTCTGAAGAACGGTGACGTACATAGAGCTGAAGTAGTGGTGTCGAACGCGGATGTTGCTTTCACCTACAAGAATATGATTGACACTAAACACCGCCGTAAATATACTGATCGAAAGATCGAGCGGACCAAGTACAGTATGTCGCTATTCGTGATCTATTTCGGAACAAAGAAACGGTATACGGATTCGGGACTAGCCCATCACAACATCATATTGGGTGAGCGTTACAAAGGCCTGCTCAGCGATATATTTCACAAAAAAGAGCTGGCCGACGATTTCTCTCTTTATCTCCATATGCCTACAATTACGGATCCGTCCATGGCTCCGGAAGGTCATGAGGGTTTTTATGTGCTTTCCCCTGTTCCTCATCTCGATAGCGGAACCGACTGGAAAGAGATGGCTCCCAAGTATCGGGATGCTATCATGGAGTTCCTCGAAGATAACTATCTGCCTGATCTTCAGGAAAATATTGTGGCCGAGCACTATATTGACCCGTTGCACTTCCGTGATACACTGAACAGCTTTAAGGGATCCGCATTTTCTGTTGAGCCTATTCTGACACAGTCAGCCTGGTTTCGGCCACATAACAGAAGCGAAGATGTAGATGATCTTTACTTCGTGGGAGCCGGCACGCATCCCGGAGCGGGACTGCCGGGTGTTCTCTCATCAGCAAAAATTGCCGAAAATTTAATTGGTGAGGTTTAACAGTTTTTTATCCGGGCGCAACGACTTGAAAACCCTGCAAATAATACGTAATTTGGCGTAATCAATAACGCTAAATTACGCATCATGGCACAAGAAAAATCAATACATTCATATCCGGTAGCGCCAAATGATGAAAACATCGCCTCCGAACCGTACATAGCCTGGGATCTGGACACGGCTGTGGCAAAAATTGGGAAGGGTCTTGGCACAAGCATTTTGGCCACTATCCAGGCTCGGCTGCGAATCTCCAACCAGCAGCTTTCCGATCTGATGATGGTATCTCCCCGAACGCTTGATCGCCGGAAAAAGGAGAAAACGCTCCCCCCGGATGAGTCGGAGCGAAGCTACCGCATTGCCCGTCTCACCGATCGTGCCTTCCAGGTGTTTGAAGATCCGGATAAAGTGGCCCGATGGTTCTCGGAACCCAATTTTGCATTGGCCAATAAAAAACCTGTCGATCTAGCAAAGACAGAACCGGGTGCGCACCTTGTAGAACAGTTATTAGGCCGTATAGAACACGGTATAACCGTTTAACCGGCGATGGATAAAGTTCAGGTGTGGCGAGTAACGGATGAGAAATACGCGGACAGTGCATTTTCAGGTGAAGGTGCCCGTCTCTGGGGCGGACGTTTCAACTCACCCGGAATTCCGGCTGTTTACACATCTGGGTCCCTGTCGCTGGCCCTGCTCGAAATCCTGGTGCAAACCAACGACAGATCTAACCTGCAAAAAAAGGTGCTTTTTCGGGCAGATATACCGGACACTCTCATTGAAACTCCATCACAAGATGACCTTCCCGAAAAGTGGGACTACATTCCTTCCTCGAAAGCTTCACAGAATTACGGAGACCAATGGATTAAAGATGAAACCTCTCCGGTGCTTCGCATTCCGAGCGTGGTTGTTCCGCAGGAGTTCAATTATGTGGTAAATCCGCTCCATTCAAGATTCAACGAAATTAACATTTCCGACGTAAAGCCCCTTCCTCTTGATCCTCGTTTTTTTGGAGACATCGGCTAAAAGTTATCCATTCAATATTTTAATAATAGATTTTTTTTCAGCATACTAATTGAATATCCGTTACATATTTTATTTTGGCAATTCATTCATTAAGATCGTTCCTAATTCACCGCCGACAATCACATTTTGTTCGCCGTTGAAACTAACTGTGTAAAGACCGATATCAGTGTAAGTATTTTCCGTTTGCCAAGTTTTCCCTCCATTCATGGTACTGAACAGTGAACCTTTAAAACCAGCAATATAACCTTTATCATTATCATAGAACCTCACACTTAACAATCCAGCAGAGATGATCGGAGGAAGCTCACGCCAGGTTGCTCCCCCATCTTCAGTTCTGAGAATTATGCCTTCAGCTCCTACAGCAAATCCGTTTTTTTCATCTGCAAATGCTATTGATGAGAGATTTTTATTTGTGCCGCTTTTTACAGAATGCCACACTCGACCATCATTTTCTGAACTAAGAATTGTCCCTCCCGAGCCGACTGCAAACCATGTGTTATTTCCAATATGCACTATGTCTCTTAAAAAAGATTCCGAATTAGATTCAACTATATTCCACGTTATTCCCCCATTATCGGTTCTTACCAACGTCCCCTCTCTTCCTGCAGCTACGCCTGTTGAAGAATCACCAAACGCCAAAGCAGTTAAGGGCTGTCTTGTACCAGAATCAACTTCTTCCCAGATATTTCCAAAACTTTCAGATATTAATATCGTTCCGTCATTGCCCACAGCAAATAACGACTCCTGATTGTGGATTTTCATATCGTGCAGATGATGTCCAATCTGATTTAATTGGATCCATTCTTCTTCCTCATTTTTCGAAAAAACGAGCGTCTCCCCTCTGTTCGAAGTGATTAAAAGTCCTTTATCGTCCGAACCAAAAGCAGCGGCAGTGATGATATCCGACCGGGAAGCTGACTCGAGATGAACCACTCTCCATTCTGAGGGGATATTCGTATTATTACATCCCAAAAAGATCGAGAAACATATTAGCAAATATATTGCAATTCTTTCCGCCACAATAGATTATAATTAGTACAAATGTAATTATTATTTTTCTTAGACATGTTAATATATATATATATATATTAAAAAAGTCATATTATTCTACTCTTTTATACGAATATAATGAAAATAGAGAAAACATAACTACTCACAAAAAATCACGCCATGTATAATAAGAGAAAATTAATAATCGGTTCGTTTTTACTAGCAATATTCCTTTTGTTGGGAAGTGCCCTGCCTGGAAATAATCAATGTGCTTATGCCATTAGTGCAGGCTGTGCAGAGAATGGATATAAGAATTGGAATGGTTGGTATTGGAACTCTGATGGCCAGGACTGCTGGTGTAATGAAAGGGAAAATGTTACAAATGAATGTAGTACAACTGGTGGAGGAGGAGTGGGAACTGACCCTGAACATCAGGAAGGTTAATTACATCTATTTATATTACTCACAGCAATTATTAAGAGTGTGCTGCAACAAAAAGCACACTCTTTTCACGTAATTAAAGAAATAATGTGTAAGAATTTATTTTATACAATAAATATCATCTTTATTGTATTAATTATTAATACAATCGGCTGTAGCAATGACCCGGAAGGGCCTCAAAATTCTGATCATTTTGAGGGATTATCTGAAGTAATAACGATTGATAATCAAACTAATATTAACAAAGGTTATCCTATTATTCCGGCCGTCTCTCATGCTACATCAGACTTGAACAATAATATTTATGTAGCAGATCCCCAATACCAAACATTGCATTCATTTTCTGAGAACATGAAGTTCCGTTGGACTGTTGGCAGACGTGGAACCGGGCCCGGGGAATATAACCGAATTACAAGTTTATTCACTACAAACAATTTCTTATATGTAGTAGATGGACCTGCAGCCATAGTAAATACCTATCTTTTAACTACCGGAGAGCATATTGATGGCATCTCACTCGGTGAAGCTGGTCACATAATCCAGACTATAAATCAGAATGAAAGTAACGAATATGTTACAACTGGGTTCAATGCTGATGATCAGACTGTCGTAAATATCTATTCGGAAAACTTTTCAGAAAGAATTGATCAACTGGTTCCCGTTGCCAGTATTGAATTTTCAGACAATCAGAACATTACGATGCAATTTGTCCGTAATTTCCCTGGAAATGCATTCCCAATTGGTGATTCTTTGATCGTCTACACTACTCAAAATTATAACGGAAACCTTTCACTTTACAAACATTCTAAAAATAGCGGGTGGAGTCTAAATTCCACAATCGAAGGGTACAAAATAATTGAAGAATCGTACCTCATTCAATTTACAGATAATGGAGACAACAAACGGAGCCATTTATCAGGATTTAACCCGGACGGTGGTTACTTTCATTTAGAGTTTAAATCGATTTCATTTGGTCTCTTCCCACAAACAGAAAATTCCTTCGTCCACGTATCTGCAAAATTGACTCCTGAAGACACTTGGGATCTGATTATTGAATCATTCGATCAATCGAATCTTTCACTCACTCGACATTTGATCATCAAAGAGTTTATTAAGGATATTAAACCGCAGAAATTACCTGTTTGGATGAGTTCACGTGGAGAGCTATTTATCACAGAGAACAGTGATACACCACTTCGGATTTATCAAATACCATCTTATATAGGAATGACTGACTAAACTTCCCGACCGGTGAAACCATTTTCCTGCCGGGAAAGCATCACAGGAATACGGCGAATAACCGGATCAACAATAAAAGCACTGCGGTACTTCGTATTCCGAGCATTTTTGTCCCATTGGAATACAACTATATGATCAATCCCAAACATGAAGACATCAGGACAATATCAATATCCGACGCTCATTCACTACCCCTTGATCCACGAATCTTTGGTGGATTTGTGGAGAATTAACTTAATCGTATGCTTACAACACACTATAAGCGTATTTCTTCGTAGGTAGAATTTCTCCATTTAAAAGCGGGTCTCACCTATTAACTACCCAATAAAAAAGCCGGTACGCTTTTCAGCAACACCGGCTTTAAATTCAAAAACTGTGGGTTGTTTTCATTAGAAAATCAGCCCTCGGATTTAAGGGACTCCTGAAGCTTATCCCAATCGGCAAGAAAGCGCTCTAAGCCGCTATCCGTAAGTGGATGTTTAAGTAGCTGCTCAATAACATTCAGAGGCATAGTGGCGACATCTGCGCCCATTCGTGCGGATTCGAGGAAATGCATGGGATGCCGAATGCTTGCAGCGAGAATTTCAGTCTCGATTGCATAGTTGTCATAGATTAACCGGATATCGGCGATCAGCTGCATTCCGTCTGTTGAAATGTCATCAAGGCGTCCAATGAACGGTGATATATAAGTTGCTCCGGCCTTTGCAGCAATCAATGCCTGAGATGCAGAAAAACAGAGCGTGCAGTTCGTTTTGATCCCTTCATCACTGAAGGTCTTAATTGCTTTGATTCCGTCCTTAATAAGTGGCACTTTAACAACCACGTTATCAGCAATAGCAGCAATTTTTCGGCCTTCTTCAACAATCTCGTCATACGTTGTTGAAATCACTTCTGCGGATACATCCCCTTCAACAATTTTACATATTTTGGCGATGTGGCCTTCAAAATCACTTACACCTACTTTCATGCAAAGGCTTGGATTGGTTGTAACCCCATCTAAAACCCCGAGATCATTCGCTTCTTCAATTTCATTAAGATCAGCTGTATCAATAAAAAATTTCATACGGTTTTATATAAGTTTGATTTATTTATCTCGTTAAAACATACTATTTAAAAAACGGAATATCTTTACCGATTATGATACTTTATTTTTTCAAGCGGGCCCTTGAATTTGTATTTTAACAAAAACGAAAACAGAAACAATAGATGAGGTTATTATGAGTAGATCAGGCAAAGGTTTTACAATCGGAATTTTAACCGGAGTGGCAGCAGGTACCGTATTAGCTCTTCTGTATGCACCCGATACTGGGAAAAACACTCGTGGCAAAATATCTTATCAACTCAATACTTATCTGGATGAACTCCGTTCGCTAATAGAGCAGCTAAAGAATGAGAAAGAAAAGATTTCCTCACAAGCTAAGCAAGACAGCGATAAAGTTATAGAAGATGCAAAACAGCGAGCTGATGGTTTAATCAAAGAAGCTGAATCACTTCTGGAAAATATTGAGAAGTCAGGTAAATAAAAGCCGACGACTTATTACAAAAAAAAGCCGCGTTGTTTTCACAGCGCGGCTTTTTTTGTTTAGTTCTCTTCGGATGATTCAGAGTCCGTTTCATCGGCCCCAAGCGTCTCAAACACTTTTTCGACCTCCTCGTCTCCTTCATCATATTCAGCTTTAGAGCCAACAATAAGCTCATCGTACTGGAGCAATCCTGTTCCGGCGGGTACTTTATGGCCCACAACCACATTCTCTTTAAGGCCTCGAAGCAGATCTTTTTTAGCTTCGATCGATGCCTGAGTAAGAACTTTTGTAGTTTCCTGGAAGGATGCCGCTGACAACCAGCTCTCTGTTGAGAGGGCCGCACGGGTAATTCCAAGCAGAATCGGTTTAGAAATAGCGGGCTCTGCTTCACGTGTCTGAAGCTCCTCTTTGCCATCGGAAATCAATTCGTTGTTGATTTCACGAATTTTACGACGGTCAAGAATTGCGCCAAGTTTTTGATCACTTCCACCGGGATCGTTAACAACAAATTTGCCAAACAGCTCATCATTTCTGTTATTGAGCTCAAAACGATCCACTTTATCTCCTTCGAGATACATGGTATCGCCCGGATCTGTAACCTCAACTTTTTGCATCATTGTGCGAACGATTACTTCAATGTGCTTATCGTTGATCTTCACACCCTGCAGTCTGTAAACCTCCTGAATTTCATTCACGAGATACGACTGAACAGCATATGGCCCAAGGATATTGAGAATTTCCTGCGCAGGAAT